>Ga0116120_1001785_pt1 | contig 13978 bp, 13 predicted proteins | sample June2015DPH_11_1_3_FD_89724 | JGI IMG/M metagenome (GOLD analysis project Ga0116120, IMG submission 89724) | Peatland microbial communities from SPRUCE experiment site at the Marcell Experimental Forest, Minnesota, USA - June2015DPH_11_150 | ecosystem: Environmental > Terrestrial > Soil >... | reverse complement strand
TAGCCGCAAGGGAAGACCACGTCCTGAACATCTCCATGTCGTTCGTAGTCCGCCTCTGGGGCGAACATCCAGGAATCGCCACGAATCAGACAACTTTCGGGCTGCTCAAGATCAAAGAGGGCCAGACCAAGCCGATAGATGGAACTTGATGGCGTCCTCCGGATACCGTGATAGATCATCAGCCAGCCTCGCGGGGTTTCGATGGGCGGCGGTGACATGCCAATCTTGTTGGCATCCCACCACGCACCGCGCCGAGATTCCAGCATGAGCTTGTGGCTTCCCCAATGCCGCAAGTCGGGCGAGTAGGAAATCCAGATGTGCGCTCCGAGAGGTGTCATGGGCCGATGAATCAAGGCCCAGCGTCCGTTGATTCTTCTGGGCAGCAGGGCGGCATCTTTATCGTCGGGGGGCATGATGACGCCAAGTTTTTCGTAGGCATGGAAGTCTTTCGTCAGCGCGAGAGATACCCCCGGGCCGCCGCGGGAATAGGAGGTGTAGGCGATCGCATATTGCTCGAGTTCCGGCATGTAGGTGATGCGGGGATCCTCAATGCCCCACAACTCTTCGGGGAACTTCTCCGGTTCGGGCAAGAGCGTGGGCTTTTCATCGATGTGCCACTGATCGACGCCGTTTACCGAGCGCGCAGCGCACAAGTGCGATAGGCCGCGGCGATCCTCGACGCGGCACAGGAGAAGCGTGGAGCCGTCGGGCAAAAGTGTCGCGCCAGAATTGAAAACACTATTCATGGAATAGGGCCAGTCTTTTGCAGTCAGGATCGGATTCGCGGGGTGCCGGGTAAACAAGGAGTGGTGTTGGTTCATTATCTCTCTCAGGAATAATTTGACAGCGAGTGCCAGGCCGTTTTGGCGGAACAGGCCCGGCAAAAAAGGGTTGCCCGTTGGTCAGGGCTTGCTATCGGTTGTATCCGTTTCTTCCAATTTGCGCATTTCCAGAAGCGCCATCAGGAAGGACAGCGTCGATTCCGCGCCCTGATTCTCGTTGGCGCGGTCGGGATGCAGGCCGTCGCGGCACCCGCCGGTGCTGGGATCGTAGAGGGCCACCTGCAAATCGTTGTCGCCGAGAAACCAATTGAAAGCGGTCCACGCGTCTTTGCGCCAGCGGCTCTTCCCGGTTGCGCGATAGGCTTGCAGGAAAGCGGAAACGGCGGCGCAGGCTTCCACGGGTTGCTGGTCGAAGCGAGCCTTCTCCGTTTGCTTCGAGTAGCAGCCGTGAGACCCGATGGGAACGAAGTGCCCCTTTATTTCGCATCGCTGCACCGTCGCCAGCCATTCCAGCGCTTCCAGTCCGGCGGAAACCATGGCCTCGTTGGCGCCGCGTCTTCCCGCGCGTATGAGCGCCTGCGGCAGGCGAGCGTTCGAGTACGCAAGCACACCCTCAAACCATTTCCAGTCGGCAGAAGAGTGGGCGCGGTAGGAATCCAGCAGGCGATTGGCAAGCGCGTCCGCGGCATTTAGCGCAGCGCGATCCCCGGGGAACGATTCCAGATATTCCAGCAGGCCGAGCAGGGCGAAGGCGCAAGCCCGGGGACTCTTAAACTCGACGGCGGCGGGTACGGCCAACTCAAACAAACGTCCCGCGGCGCCGCGGAGGCCAGCATCTTTGGTACGGCCAAGCACGGTACCCAAGCCCCATAAGGCGCGCCCGTGGCTGTCTTCGGAGCCTTCCGCCTCCTGCCACTGGCGCTCATAGCTCAGGCAATTTCGGAACCTCTTGGTTGTGGGATCGAAAGCCAGCCACAAAAAAGCAAGATAGCGCGAGGCGAGATCGAGGGTGACGGTTGGAGTGGTGCCGGCAAATTCTTCCAGGAGAATGGCGACGATGAGCGCGCGCGCGTTGTCATCGGTAGTGTAACCTTCCGGGTAATTTGGGACGACGAAGACGGCGTGCTCAATGATTCCCGTGTGGTCGGTCATGCGATGCAAGTGATCGAGTTTTACGGCCGGCAGGCGGTCAAGAACCTTTTCGGTGTTCTGGGCGGAAAAGGTGGCGCGGGGATTGCGCAAGCGCTCGTTGTAAACACGCTCGAAGCTGCCCATGTACTGCTGGGCCACGCGGTTCCAGACCATGTCTCGTGTATACAGGTAGGCGCGTTTGCGCATGGCGTGGCGCGCGGTGCCATTGTCCAGCAGTTCGATTGTTTTCGCGGCCAGGGCCTGAGGATCATCGAAGGGCACGAGCACCCCGCGTCCCTCGTCCAGCAATTCCGTGGCATGCAAGTACGGGGTGGAAATAATCGCCTTTCCCGCGCTTAAGGCATACGCGAGCGTCCCGGAAACGACTTGCCCCTTGTGTTTATAAGGCGTGATGTAAATGTCCGCCGCGCCGATCACCTCGACCAATTCTTGCGGGCTCACGAAACGATTGCGAAAGATTACGTTGGCTTCCACGCCGAGATCTTTCGCGAGCTGTTGCAGGTACAGCCTGTATTTTTCGCCCTCGTGCCGGAGGACATGCGGATGCGTGACACCGGAAATCATGTAAACGACGTTGCTGTGCTTTGACAGGATAGCCGGCAGGGCTTTGATGACGTTTTCGATGCCCTTGTTCGGCGAGAGCAATCCAAATGTGAGCAAAACATCTTTTCCTTCTGTTCCAAAGGTTTCCTTGTAGAACTGCGGGTCCGTGAAGGCCAAATCCGGAATGCCATGCGGGATCAAATCAATCTTGGAATTTGGGACCTGGAATACTTCCTGCAGGATTTCCGCCGCTTGGCGGCTCATCACGATCAGGCGGTCCGATAGCGCGGCAATTTCCTCCATGACCATGCGCTGATCGAAATTGGGCTCGCGCAGCACCGTATGAAGGGTGGTAACGATCGGCATCTGAAGGCGGCGCAGGAGTTCCAGAATATGCGCGCCGGCTGGACCGCCGAAAATCCCATATTCGTGCTGCACGCAAACCAGATCAATGTTGCTGAAATTCAGGAAATCCGCGGCCTGGCGGTACGAAGCCAACTCATCCTGCGATAGCTCAAATCGTATCCGCGCGGGGTAGCTGTAGCCTTCTTCCGTATCGTTGACGGGCAAGGCCAACAGCTCCGTGGCTTCGTATTCCGCGTGAATCGCGTCGCACAAATCCGTTGTAAACGTGGCGATGCCGCAGCGCCGGGGAAGGTAATTCCCGATGATGGCGACCCGGCTTGGCAGCATGGGCCGTGGATGGATCGGCCATAGAGGAACAACTTTTTCTGCGACCATCGGCTGCGCGGACGCCGGATCGAGGCCCACCACTTCTTCGGGGACGGAAAAGGCAATCTCCGCGTGCGCGTAGAGCACGTCGACAACTGCCGGGTCTCTTGCTTGTGAAATTGTTTTGGGCAGCTTCATTCGATTCCTATCTTCGTGACCAGCCCGTCTGTTTCCGCACAGTAATGAGCATGCAGTGCAGCGATGGGCTCAAGTCGTGGCCCAAGCTAACGCGTAAGACAAGAGCGATCGAAGGGAGAAGGGATTAGTACGATCCTCCCATGCCGCCGCCGTAGCCTGCGCCAGCCGCGGCCGTCTTTTCTTCTGTCTTATAGTCGGCAATCAGAACTTCCGTGGTCAACATCAGCGAGACGATGGACGCAGCATTCTGGAGCGCGAGGCGGGTGACCTTCGCTGGATCAATCACGCCGGCCTTGACCAGGTCGCCGAACTCACCGGTCTCCGCGTTGAAACCAAAGGTTTCGTCTTTCGATTCGCGCACGCGGCCCACAACCAACGCGCCTTCGTGCCCCGCGTTTTGGGCGATCTGGCGCAAGGGTTCTTCAAGTGCTCGCTTCACGATGTTCACTCCGATGGCTTCATCGTCGTGAAGCTTGAGCTTTTCCAGGGCCGGCAGGCAGCGCAGAAGCACGGTGCCGCCGCCGGGGACAATGCCTTCCTCGACTGCCGCGCGAGTAGCATGCATGGCGTCCTCGACGCGGGCCTTTTTCTCTTTCAACTCGGTCTCGGTCGCGGCACCCACTTTGATTATCGCGACGCCGCCGACGAGTTTGGCCAGGCGCTCCTGAAGTTTTTCCTTGTCGTAGTCCGATGTAGTCTCTTCGATCTGCAAACGCAGTTGCCTGATTCGGCCTTCGACCTCGCTGGCTTTGCCTGCGCCCGCGATGATCGTGGTGTTGTCCTTGTCTATGGTCACCTTCTTGGCGCTACCCAAGTCCTCAATCTTCACGTTTTCCAGCTTGATGCCGAGGTCCTCGGTGATGGCCTTCCCACCGGTGAGAATGGCAATGTCCTCGAGCATGGCCTTGCGGCGATCGCCGAAGCCAGGGGCTTTCACCGCGGCGACCTGCAAAGTGCCGCGCAGCTTGTTCACCACCAGGGTAGCTAAGGCTTCGCCCTCCACTTCCTCAGCAATGATCAGCAGTGGTTTGCTCATCTTGGCCGTCTGCTCCAGCAGAGGCAGCAGATCCTTCATCGAGCTGATCTTCTTTTCGTGGATCAGAATACGTACGTCTTCCAGGATGCATTCCATGCGTTCCGGGTCGGTGACGAAATATGGTGAAAGGTAGCCGCGGTCAAATTGCATGCCCTCGACGATTTCAAGGGCGGTCTCCATCGTTTTGGATTCCTCGACGGTGATCACGCCGTCCTTACCGACCTTCTTCATGGCCTCGGCAATGATGTTGCCGACTTGCTTGTCGGTGTTGGCACTGATGGACCCCACCTGTGCGATCATGTCGCCCTTCACTTCGCGTGAGAGCCTCTTGATCTCTTCCACGGCAATTTCCACGGCCTTATCGATGCCGCGCTTGAGCGCCATCGGGCTCGCGCCTGCGGCAACCGTTCGCACACCCTCACGGAAGATTGCCTGGGCCAGCACAGTCGCAGTGGTGGTGCCGTCGCCAGCCACATCCGAAGTCTTGGACGCAACCTCGCGCACCATCTGCGCGCCCATGTTCTCGAGGGGATCCTGCAGCTCGATCTCCTTTGCCACCGTCACGCCGTCTTTTGTGATGATAGGTGAACCAAACTTCTTCTCGATCACCGCGTTGCGTCCCTTCGGGCCGAGCGTGATCTTAACAGCGTCAGCCAGAATGTTGACGCCACGCAAAATCGCCTGACGTGAATTCTCACCAGTTACAATTTGTTTTGCCATGAATTCACCCTCCTGGGTGATCGAACTTTCCACTCCAACCAAAACGCGCGAATAGGAACAGCTACTTCTTGCCGCTTGCTGCCTTGGCAATTCCGCCGACTTTCACCAGAATTTCGTCTTCGCGGAGGATCAGGTATTCCTGATCGTCGATCTTGATGTCGTTTCCGGTGTACTTGCCGAACAAGATTCGGTCCCCCACCTTGACGTCGAGCGGGATACGATGACCCTTTTCCATTTTGCCGGCCCCGATGGCGATTACTTCGCCCTCATGGGGCTTTTCCTTGGCCGTATCGGGGATGATGATTCCACCCTTCGCGGTTTCTTTCTCTTCCAGCCTGCGTACGAGGACGCGGTCATGTAGCGGTGTGATGTTCGTAATCATTTCTTTTCTCTCCGTTCCGTGTATTCCAAAAGCAACCTTTTATTCCTCCAAGCCGAAACCACGGGCGAACGGTGTTCGGCCAACTTTACGAACCAGAAGGTCCAAGTCGCTTTAACTTTCTGCCGCTCGAGATTGCGTCCAGTTGAAGTTCGCCAGAGCCGAGCGCAACTATCGATGTCACTCGCATCGCCATGCCCGCCCAACGGACCGCATATTTTCCTGCATAACCTGCCAGTACACCCCCTAAAATCACCAGAGCCAAGGGGACAAACAGCAGGCTTAAGAATAGCCAGCAAACCAATAGTGCCCGTACGTGGTAGGAATAGAAGCTCAGTCCCAGGAGCAACCCAGAGAATTGCGACACACGATAGATTCCTCGGAGCGGATTCACAAATTCCTCAATTTCGTTCAGCTTGAGTGGAAGGCCGTTTTCCAGGTTCTGGATGAGCAGGACGGCGAGATGACGGATACCGTACGGCCCGCCCAAAGACCCGGCCAGTATCGCTCTTTCTCGCCGTCCAAGGTCCCATCTTAAAGACTGTCAAGCCTGCACGCTGTGCACTTTTGTACAGTCTTGCGGAACTCTTGTTGGTAGGGTGACTACGAGGCGGAATGTGCGCGTCCAGACGGAGTTTCGAGGGGAATATGAAACCACGGAAACTCAAGAACAATGGAAGTAACGGCTCTTTCGATCCGCAAGTTTTCCTGGATACCGCAGGAGTGGCGAGAAAAGTTGTTGAATATCGAAGACATGAATCGATCTACTCCCAGGGTGATGCCGCGGAAACGGTCATGTACATCCAGAAGGGCGACGTGAAATTCTCCGTGGTGAATGGGTCCGGCAAGGAAGCGGTCGTGGCGATGTTTGGTCCGACGGACTTTTTTGGCGAGGGCTGCATGGCGGGCCAGCCGCTACGGATGGGCACGACAACAGCCGTCACACCCACAACCCTCCTGGTTATCCAGAAGGAAGAGTTGCTGCGTGTGCTCCACGCGGAGCATGAGTTATCCGATCAATTCATCGCATATATGCTGGCGCACAACATCCGGGTGGAAGAGGACCTGATCGATCAACTGTTCAACTCCAGCGAAAAGCGCCTGGCGCGGACGCTCCTGCTGCTGGCGCGTTACGGGCAACAAGAACAACCTGACCGTGTGCTGCCGAGGGTTTCGCAGGAGACCCTGGCGAGCATGGTGGGAACGACGCGATCGCGCGTGAATTTCTTCATGAACAAATTCAGAAAACTCGGGTTCATCGAATACAACGGCAAAATCAAGGTCAATAAATCATTGCTGACGGTTGTGTTGCACGAGTGAGGAATTGCTTCCTGAAAATTGGCAGCCTGCCGGGATGAGAAAATCCCGGCAGGCTGCTGACTCCCAACTAACTAATTCGAACCCCGCTGGGATTCGTTGCGAGGCGCACTCTTCTGCAATACGTCGACGAAGTGACGGCCGGTTGCGGGTACGCCCGTCTTTTCGCCTCTTACGATTTCCTTGGCCTTGATGGCGTGGCCATAGACGAGCGCACTGGCATCATCGTCGGGACGAAGCGTAGTGCCTTCGAGGGAAACGCCGACAAACAAACCGCGGGAACGCGAGTAGCTGAGGATCTCAGCACGCATCCAAGCGTCGGTATCGGCGGAAGCATCACGTCCCACGGGTCCAGCGGCAACGGAAGCATCGCCGCCCAGTTTGACCTTGCTGCTGAGAATCGAATCCATGCCTTTGCCATTCATGACCAGCAGGATCAAATCGGTGGCTTCGCCGCCGATTTGGAAGCCGAAACTGCCACCTTCCAAGGCGTACATGGCGGGGGCTCCCCAAGGACCACGGAAATGCTCGCCGGTCCGGCAAACCATAGCGCCGCGACCGTACTCGGCTCCGACGCCGAAAGCCAGTTTCTTGACGGACGGGAACACGATGACGCATTCCGCCTTTTCCAAAAGATCGTGAGGAATGTTGTCCGGGATGTTGAGGACTTCCTGCATGACGACGCCACTCTCTTCGAGCCGTTTTTGCTCCTTGTTCAAATCCTGGGCATACACTACACCGGCTGCGAGGGTAAGACATGCTGCGGCTACTAGATACTTTTTCATCGTTGACCTCCAGGGTCATACTGCTTTTCTAGACATTTGCTTCGCTACAGATTTCTGGCTGAAGAACTTTCAACGCGTTTACATCAGGAGAGGGTTATGCGTTACCCGACTCTCCGGCGGGATAATTTAGGGATTCCGGGCTAAGAACTTTTTTTTGCGCCGAGAAAGAGCAAGACGACTCCCCCCACCAACGCCAGGCCACCGAGTATGGGGGGAATGGAAACATGGTCCTGTTTATCCGCAGTGGCGTGGATCGGGCCGACATCAAGAACTTTTTCCCGATGGGTGTAGGTGAAACCCTGGTAGGCGAGGGCCAGGCCGCCCAGAACAATCAAGAGAATTCCAACCGCAAGAATGGGTTTCATAGTGTCCGCTTTCTAAACTAAACGATGCGCCTTCGACCCTGAAGCAGGTTAATGACAAGCATGGCGAGAGCCACGAGCAGGAGGACGTGAATGAATCCGCCGAAGGTGTAGGAAGTGACCACACCAAGAAGCCAAAGGGCAAACAACACGACGAGAATTGTCCACAGCATTGCCGTTCCAATCTCACAAGGGGCCGTTAATTAGAGCGCTTGTGCCGCACCAGGAGATGGATTTGGATATTTCCCGGATGAGCCATAGTAAGACGCTTGCAACTGCAGGTCTGTTCACTTGAGCACACATTTGGATTTACTTGCAGGCACGCTACTTCACGCAAACTCAGCCCCGTGGATGGCGATTGGTGTGGATGAGCCGCAGAGCCACGTTCGGCGTCAGTTTGCGGGGGTGGCAGCGAGAGTGGGAGCTGGGGTGGCAAGCTTCAACTGGTCAAGAGAGGACAACAGGGTTTGCCAGCGAGCGGAGTCCTTTTTGGTTGCGAGAGGAAGAGAGAGGTCCGAATAGAAGTTGAGGATATTGTCGCGGAGGTCGGGAGAAGTTAAATCGAATTTACGCTGCGCCAGTTCGTCTAACAGCTTTGCATAGGTTTCGTCGGTCAAGGAGTACTCGGCGGCCTTGGTTTCCTTGCCCGTGTCAAGATCAGAGTTGACAAGTACGAATGAGCCGGCGCGAACCTGCTGGAGATAAATGCGGTACTGATCGACGGTGGTATTGATGCTTTTGAAGTACAGGTCCTCCGTCTGGGCGGTGGGATTGTTGAAGGCCAGCGCCTTGAAAGGGCCGATCTTGGGCAAGTATCGCAAGAGCACGGCCCAAAAGCGGGTGCCGAAACCGGGCTTGGTGTAGTCCTTGCCCCACTCCTTTTCATAATCGGAGCGCGACAGGCGATAGAGAAACTTCTTTTTCGCGAAATCGGGCGACTCCTTCATCATGTCTTTCTCGTGGGTGCGCAGCGCGATCTGGGTCATTTGGGGGATCATGCGGCTGACGGCAAAGCGATAGGAACCGATGGCAAGATCCTCATGCGTCAGGACGTCATTCAATGGCAGCCCGTAAACGATGGGGAAAGCGCGCTCGAGAAGAGGCTTGGAGACCTGGAATCCGATGAAATCGTGATACTGCTGCGACGCATAACGGTTCTTCGCCACTTGCACCATGTCGAATCCGAACTCCGTCTTGAGGTGCGCGGTATGATTTTCCGCATACTTGACGGAATTGCCGTACTTCGCGCGCAGCTTGGGATATTGGAGGGAGACGGACTCGTTTACGGCTGGATGGCCGGAGATGTCGGAAGCATAGTGCGCAAGAGCGCCCAGGGCGAAGGCGTACTCGTTCGCATCCTGACTCCGCAGGAGCAGCTCCCGGACGAAATCACCGCTGCGAACGTAGTGCAGCAAATTGCTGAATTCCACGCTGCCAAAGGGATAGTAGCCGAGGTCCTGGATGACCGCGCCGCCGTACGCGTAGGAGTGTGCCTCCTTGAGCTGGTCCTCCGTGAGAGATGGAAATCGCTTGAGGAGAAGCGGGCGGAGATCCGTGGTCCACACCAAGTCCACGATTTCCTCGTGGGTGAGCACGGAGTACGCAAAGGAACCACCGGTGCACAGGAGCATAACGAGAAAGATAGCCACCGCGCGAATAGGCCATCGGGCCCAGCCATGGGAAGCGGCGCCTTGAGGGGGCCGCGACTTAATCCGGTTTTCTGAGTTCAAAGACAAGTTTTCTTGCTTCCTTATGGGGTTAGGCCGCGACACGCAGCCGATAGCTTCGAGCTGCGTGAGGCGGGGTCACCCCGGACCAACGGGACTTTGCCGGCGAGAGGGAGCGACAACAGCTCTGCCCCGCCGGGACAAGGTTCAAAGGCGTCCGAGAAGCACGAGAATGACAACAATGAGGAGCACGAGACCTACGCCCCCTGTCGGGAAATAGCCCCAGTCGCGGCTGTGAGGCCAGCGCGGCAATGCTCCGAAGAGTGCCAGGACCAAAAAGACGATCAAGATAGTTCCAAGCATGGTTTGCTCCTTTGCAAGCGAATGCATCCAACGAAATTCAAGTTCCCTGCCCCGGCGGCATTCTTACTGCATAGCAGAATGGCGCGCCGGGCTGGGTTGTATTCAAGCAACGAGCCGGATCACTTGCTAGAGCACGACGGTGATGGCAAAGCGAGCGCCGGGATAGTACGGATTGTACATATAATAGCCGCCATCCACGTAATCGATGTAGAAGTCGTCGGTGTAGTACCAGCCAACCGGCCACGGATCAACGAATCCAAACCAAAAGCCGCCGTACTGGAAGCGAGAATACCCGCCGACCATAACTGGGTTGCCCATGTGGAAGTGGTGCTCACGGCCAAAGTGGGAGCGGAAACGATCGTCGGGGATGCGGCCGCTGCCCCGCTCACTGAGGCGAAGCGCCGGCTGAGAGCGTTGAGTGGCCATGGCCTTCTGTGTGCGCTGGGGACCACCATGTGAAGAAGCCGTCTGCTGCTGCTGCTGTTTGTTGGACTTCGCCTCTTGTTGCTGCTGCTTCTGCTGTCCCTTGGCTTGCTCCTGGGTCTTCTGCTGCTGTTGTTTCTCGGACTTCACCTGTTCCTGCTGTTGCTTCTGCTGCCCCTTGGCTTGCTCCTGGGTCTTCTGCTGCTGTTGTTTCTCAGACTTTACCTGTTCCTGCTGTTGCTTCTGTTGCCCCTTGGCTTGCTCCTGGGTCTTCTGCTGCTGTTGTTTCTCAGACTTTACCTGTTCCTGCTGTTGCTTCTGTTGCCCCTTAGCCTGCTCCTGGGTCTTCTGCTGCTGTTGTTTCTCGGACTTCGCCTCTTGTTGCTGCTGTTTCTGCTGCCCCTTGGCTTGCTGCTGAGTCTTCTTTTGTTGCTGCTTCTCGGACTTTGCCGCTTGTTGCTGCTGCTTCTGCTGCTGTTGGGGCTTCGCTTGCGCTTGCTTTTCAGGCTTGGCCTGTTCCTGCTTTTGAGGCTTAGCTTGTTCTTGCTTTTCAGGCTTGGCTTGTTGCTCCTGTTTCGGGGGGCTAGCCTTTTCTTCTTGTTTCTCCTGGCGTGCGTGGGCCGGAACAGCTAGTCCCAGAAGCAGAAACAGTGCTGTTGTACTGATAGTTCCAAAAGGTTTCATGATGTTGCCTTCCTTACCGCGAATTCGTGCTTGCGTCACCGTACGAATGTGACGCGATACTTCTTGGCGATTGTTAATTCTGGTGCCCGAATCGCAGCGCGGGACCGCGCCGTTCATCGCCCAATGCCTACCTACCCACGTGGATATTCGAGAGAGAATGAAATAGGCCAAAAACGTTTAGGAGCCACAGCACCACGGCAATGACAACGACGGCGTTCAAGATGGACTTGATGCTGCCGGCCATGGGGATGAAACGATTCACCAACCAAAGGAGGACACCCACTACGATCAGGGCAAGTAGAATCTGAATGAGAGGCATAGTCTTTCTTCCTTTCTGACTTTGCTGCGAGATACTTCTGTCCTGGCGCCCGGAATTGCTCCGAGCGCGGCCTGGTACGGGGAACCCAATGAGCCGCTTGCACTCTGCAAATCGCCTGCCTGCCTATCCGGCCAGAGTGTTTGGCTCCGTTGTCGTTCGATGTCCTTGACGCTTGTGAATTTCGTGGGGAACAAGCTCCGGGGATGGACCGGACAACAAACCAATCCTCTTACGGCAAGCTAATCGTAGGCTTCGTGAAGGCGCACGTCTGTTCACTTGTATACAGGATGGCAAAAGGACGTTTAATGGCCGTGCATTGCACTTGCACGCCGAAGGGTTTGCGGCTTTTGGGATTTCATGGCATAGAGAGCCTTGTCCGCTGCGTAGAGAAGCGTTCCGATGGTATCGGCGTCCCTCGGATAACTGGCAATTCCTACGCTCACCGAAAGCACTGGCTCTTCGGCGTCTCTTTCGAGAAATTCGCAAATCCGCCGCCCTACCAATGCGGCTGCGGCTATGCATGTTTCCGGCAGAACCACCGCAAATTCGTCCCCGCCGTGTCGCGCTGCGGTGTCTACGGTCCGGCAGCAGTCTCTCAGGATTTGCCCCAACCTGCAGAGCGCCCGGTCACCCGCCAGATGCGAATACTGGTCGTTGATCTGTTTCAATCCATCAAGGTCCAGCAGTACAAGTGAGAATTCCCGGCCGGTGCGCTTGGATCGGCAGAGTTCTGCCTGCAACGCCTCGAAAAGGCGGCGATGATTGGCTAAGCCGGTTAGCGAATCGCTCGATGCCTGATGGCGCAGTTGTTCCTCAAGCGTCCGCTGCTCTGTAATGTCAACAACGATGATTTCACAGCCATTAAAATTTCCATGTTCGTCAAAGGCATCGCGGCCGCTGAGCCGGGCTTTCAAGACAGTGCCGTTTTTCCTTTTCCACTCCATTTCGATTGGCTCGACTCGGGCCGCCTCGGGAAAGCTTCCTGCCAATGGCTTTCGCTCACCAAGATCCAGGACAATCTCAGACGCGCGGTTCGCCGCAAGCAGCTCCGCTTTGCTTTCATACCCAAGCATCGTCAAGAGAGCCTGGTTGACGTCCAGAAGCTTTCCTCCCGCTTCGCACCGGCATATTCCGTAAGAAGGATTGTCCACCAGCGCGCGGTAGAGCGATTGCGAATGCCGCAAGGCCTTTTCGGCCTCTTGCAGTTCTGCGCGCAGTTTCTTTTCGTTCAACGCCCGGCGAACCGCCATCGGCAACTGCGCGATATGTTCTAGTTCCACGTACTCGAAAGCTCCTTGCGCGGCTAGCTCCGCGATGGATTCGATTCCAATGCCAAAAGTCAAAAAGATAAGCGGGATTTCCTGCGCTGTCTGATGAAGGAGTTGCAATGCCTGCGATCCCTTGAAGCTTGGGCTGGGGTACTCGACGATAATGACATCGTAGGATTGGGTACGGAGCTGTGCCGCGCACTGTGCCAGGTTTAGAACCAAATCGGATCGCACAGCGAATTGCCCCTTTTCGAGCTCTTGCAGGCAGCAGTCTATCGCGTCTGCGTCACGGTGAACGAAAAGAACGCGCACAGGGCGCCGTCTGTGGGAAGGTGTGCTCTCCGGGGGAAAACTTCCTTGAACAGATAGGATTTGGTTTGGAGCGAGGTTTGCCATTGCACTTCACAACTGACACCGCCGACACCATCCGTTAACACATGGATGCGCGGCTGGGAAGGAGGAGTCCTTTCATGCCCAAGGTATGCGGGCAAGAAAGTTGTGTCTGTGCAATTCTGAACACTTTCTATTTAGTGACCCTCCAGCAAGCCCGAATGTCGCCAACCAGATAACCAACCCTCAGATTAGGTTAACCTCAAGTTATTGAGGTCATTGGAGTCTAGTGTTCAAATTAGGACAGATCATAGGGTTTCCTATGACAGAAGATTGCCCGGCAATTAAGTTCTCGCATCAGGAGAAACGTAGTGATGAATTGCCCGCGCTGCCACAGTGAACGAATCCACCGATTAAGGCGCAAAGGGATCATCGAAAGAAGAATTCTGGCTATGCTCTTTGTCAGGCCGTTTCGGTGCGGAAGATGCGGCTACCGATTCTTCCGCTGGTCAATCGCCGTGAATCCGATTCCATCCACCGCGCCAACGTCGATCGGTTTCTATCTCTTTCTCGTGCAGGCCGTTAAGTCCTGGTTTTATCGTCGGCACGCGCTGCTTTAATGGCAGCGGTTGAGGAAGGGACATGGCCGCGGCGGCCTCCGATAGGCTCCGCTCACAAAACTGATCCGAACAGCCACCCGGCCCCCGCGGTCAGCGCCATGGCCAGTGCGCCCCAGAACGTGACACGTATTGCGCCTATCGTCACTCCCGCGCCACCCGCGCGTGCAGCCAGCCCGCCTAGAACCGCGAGGAACACCAGTGACGTTGCAGAGACGAGAGGGATCAAACCCGCCGCCGGGGCCGTGACAGTGACCAAGAGAGGCATGGCCGCTCCAACAGCGAAGCTGCCCGCCGATGCCAAGGCCGCCTGAATGGGACGCGCACGGAAAGTCTCGGAGATGCCGAGTTCGTCGCGGGC
>Ga0116120_1001770_pt1 | contig 14045 bp, 11 predicted proteins | sample June2015DPH_11_1_3_FD_89724 | JGI IMG/M metagenome (GOLD analysis project Ga0116120, IMG submission 89724) | Peatland microbial communities from SPRUCE experiment site at the Marcell Experimental Forest, Minnesota, USA - June2015DPH_11_150 | ecosystem: Environmental > Terrestrial > Soil >... | reverse complement strand
CGGTCTATATGGGCAGGACATCACGGCGGGCGCTCTGGCTGTATCTCTCAAAGCGAGAAGATGGTCGCGAGCCCGACGCCCCGTTGTTCGTGGCGCGAGGTCGCCGGCCTCTCAGCCGGGGAACCCTGAGGTTGATGGTCACCCGCATGGGCCAGAAGGCAGGCGTGCAGAAGGCCTACCCGCACAAGTTCCGGCACACGTTCGCAATCACTTACCTACGCTCCGGCGGAGATGTGTTCACGCTACAGCAGCTGCTGGGTCACGGGTCCCTTGACATGGTGCGGCACTACGCCCGGATCGCAACGTCGGACGTCGCGCTCGCTCACCGCAAGGCGAGCCCGGTGGACAACTGGAGGTTGTAGCTGGCGGGGGTGTCATCTGACATACCGAATGTCGATGACTTGCCGCCCCCTCCTCGGCGTTTCAGTGTTCAGTGACGGGTCACCCCAACGGGTCAGCCCGCCCTCGTCCCCTGGAGCTCACAGTCCCGGGCCCCCTGGAACCCGCGGCCCAGGATCCCGAGGGCCCGCCTCGGTGCTTGGGCCGAGGGGACGGGCGAGTCCAGCACCCGCTACCTCAGGCCGTGAACGCAGTCGTTCGGCTAGAGTTCGAGGACTACCTCGACACCTCGTAGGGCACCAGTTCCCTGGGGTCGTCGGTTTTAATCCTGGCCAGCCCGTCACGAGGGCAGGCTCCGCATCCCCGTGGAAGGCTTGTCCGGAACCCGGCGCAAGCCATGCGGCCCATCGGCGACGAATAGCTGAGGCACGCCCAACCGTTCGACCGGAGTAGTGGTCCAAGGAGTGGCCCCAATGCACAGCGCGGCCTTTTCTTCCAGGGTCATTTGTTCGATAATTGCTTCAATCTGCGCCATACGGGATGTCCTTCCAGCGTTGCAGGTAGAGGCCGGTCCCTTTGCTACCCGGCGGGGACCTGAACCCTGAGCGAAAGGATGGAGCTTTCGGCCGAGGAGAACATACCGATGAATCCATCGATCTCGGCGGCGGCGTCGAAATCGGGGTGCGTGCTCTCGATCCGTAGAACAACGGACCTCTTTCTGATGCCGCAACGCAGCGCACCCATCATCCAGGGAAGTCGAACCCTTGACTCGGAGCGCCCTCCCACGTCGACACATGATCCTCAGCCGTCATCAGCCCAAGATACCACTCTTCCCCTGATCGGACCGCATCCAAATACTCTTGTTCACTCCCGGCCCGTCAACCGGCCAACGACACGCAACGACCTCCGGAGGCTGAAGGCGGCAGGAAACCGGACAACGACTGCCGGTCACCAATGCTCCCGACACGCATTGGACTTCCATCGGAGTGCTCGACCGGCCGTGACTTGGAACGCCCAAGATCCTCGCCAGATTCTGCAATTCGTGCAAGCGGAGGAACGTCCGACCTACTATCTGGGCGGCCTCGGTCCATGATCGAGCGGAAGCGCTCGGTCGCTCTTCCCCGACTTGTCCCATATACTCGTCAGTCGACGCTTGCAGCGTTACTGGCGCAAGGAGAGGTTCAGCACGGCGTGCCAAGCCATGCAGGCAACAGCGAGTGAAAGAACTCGCACGGGCTTGCCTAGCATGGAAGGGAGAAAAAGCCGCTCGGCCGCCGGTCGCAGCCGCCCTGAACCGTGTTGGGGCACGGCAGATCGCCGGTCAAGTCGAGCCGGTTCCCGTTTTCCGCCTTTTCAGAAGGGAGGCCCATCCAATGATCGGCATCTTCCAAGCCTACGCGCCCATTTATCTTATCGTTGCCGGCGTCGCGATGCTTGCCGCCTATGGGATCCCTCTCCTGGTGGTGCCCATGGCCTGGGGCCGCGTGTTCCGATGGCAGATCCCCCCTCCCGCCCAGTTGACGACGTTCCTGGCGCGTTCCCTCGGGGTGTTCATCTGCGTCGTCTCTGGTTATGCGTTCTGGGTGGCCACAGTTCCCGCTGCACAACCGTTCTATTTCCAGTTCATGCTCCTGCTGTTTGCGGGCATGATCGTCCTACACGTGTACGGAGCGATCCGGAAGGTGCAGCCGATCACGGAGACGATAGAGATCGCCCTGTGGGTGGTTCTGCTTCTGGTGACGCTGGCGTTCTACCCGGCGACATGAGTTCCTTGTCCCACATCACCCGAGGCCAGTCCAATTACTGTCGAAAAGCTCTCTGCGCCTGACTTGACCGGCAAGCCCAATTGACGCTCCCAGTCTGGGACCTCAATGATGCGGCAAACGGGATGGGCTGGGGTTGCCCTCGAGGGCTCTTTTGCAGTTGCGGTCCCGCAGGGGAATCAACCGCCTGCCCGCTGTCGATTTGTTCAAGCCGGGGCCGCGGGCATAGGTACGACGCAGAAAGTGATCAATGATCTGCACCTGAGGTAGACCCTAGACGTCCTTAGGGCAATCCCATCCCATGCCTCTCGCCTTCAACCGGCCGGACCTGAGCTTGGAGGTTTCCGTCCGAGCCCGGCGGCGAAAAGGGGCCATGGAGAGCCATTCGGAGATGCCTCATGTTCGAATTCGACCACACCATTTCAACCGAGAACGGACGCCAGATCCAGATCCTCGAATCGGGCCAGCCAGATGGAGTTCCCGTCGTCGTCCACAGCGGCACACCGAGCTCAAGACTGCTCTTCCGCCACTGGGTCGAAGACGCACTCTCGCGCGGAATCCGGTTGATCGGATACGACCGGCCCGGGTACGGAGGGTCCGAGGCCGCTCCCGGCCGGATCGTGGCGGACGCGGCCGACGATATCGCCGCCATCGCCAGGGCGCTCGGCATTAGCCGCTTGGGCGTTTGGGGAGCCTCCGGCGGAGGCCCGCACGCCCTTGCCTGCGCTGCGCTCCTGCCAGACCTGGTTGCGGCCGCTGCCGCACTTGCCTCGCCCACGGCTTATCCCTCCGAGGGCCTCGACTGGTTTGCCGGGATGGGCGAGGACAATATCCTGGAATTCCACAAGGCGCTTGAAAGCCGGGAGGCCCTTCAGTCGTTTGTGGAGTCCAGCGCTCCCAGCATGCTGGACGGCGAGCCCGAATCGCTCATGCACGCCTTGCAGTCCCTCCTCAGTCCGGTCGACGCTGCGGTAGTCTCAGGTGACTTCGCGGCCTTTCTGCTCAAGTCGATTCGCGAAGCCATCGGCGAACGGGGCGATGGGTGGGTCGATGACGACCTCGCCTTCGTCAGGCCCTGGGGTTTCCAACTGAGCCAAATCCGGACGCCGGTGCTGTTGTGGCACGGCAGGCACGACCGGTTCGTCCCTTTTTCCCACGGGGAGTGGCTGGCAAGGCACATCCCGAAGGTGGACGCCCGGCTCTCGGAAGATGACGGCCATCTCACCCTCATCCTGCGGCGGATTCCCGATGTCCACTCCTGGCTCCTGGAACAGATGAAATAGGATCTCTCGGATTGGGCCGTTGGACTCGGCCATCAAGACAGGCGAACATGGCGCGGTTGGCCCTCCCCCGGACGGTTGAGGGGTCGGCAGATCTGTGGTCGAAGGAGGTTGTCAAGGGGGCCCCGCCTCGAGGGAGGGATGAAGCCAGGAGGAGGGTCCCGCAGCTGCGGCCTGCGGCTTGGAAAAGTGCTACAGCGAAGCGTTCAGCTGGCAAAGCCCAGGATCGGGCACTAGGGCCGGGGCTGAGCCTTCAGGTACAGGGCATACAGCAGCGCCGAGTGGATGAAGTCCTGCTTGACCGCATGGGTTGAATTATCCCCATACTCAACGTCAACGCACCAGTGGCTTGCAGGATCGTACCGCAGACTGAGCGTCTCCATCGCCGGGTCCGCCCCTCCGGCTTTGATCCGGTTGTCAAGAAGCTCCAGGAGGTCATCCGCGTCCGGGACATAGGCAAAGGCATCGTCATGGAAATCGACAGCCCCAGCTTCCCCTTCCCCTACAAGCTTCAGTTCTGGCGGGTCCCCAGTCACGTACCAGTCGCCGGTGTGAGTCTTCTTTCCCGCCCACATCCTGCGGCCATTCCAGCATCGCTGCAGATACTCTTCCCTGAACCCCATCCGTACCTCCCCTGGGATCTGGGAAAGCCGACGCCTCCTGATTGCGAGCCGCCCCTCAGGCACTCTCGCCGTGCTTCCTCACAAGTGACCTTGCCGGGAGATGGCCGAGCCCCCACCGCATCACTACCCAGACTCGGTTGACACTGACTGCACCTTCCAGCCAGACCCCGAGGCACGTTGAGCGAGTTCGGGAATTCCAACTGCCAGCGCCCCCGGACTTCATCGGGCGCAGAGGGCAGGCCCCCCCTTTGGTCGACCCGTGTGCAGGATTGCGGTCTCATGCCCAACGATGACGGGCCTTCAGATCTTTGGATGTCTCCTTTCCGTGGACGAAGAGAGGCAATGGTCGAACAGGCGGTCGAATCTAGTGCGCCTCGAGGACTACCTCGTTCCAGAAGGCCTCCCGCACCGGCGAGGTGGGGTACCGCTTCACCCAAGGCTTGAGGAGAAAATTGTACCGGTTATAGAAGAGCGGCACCACCAGGGCCTGCTCGACCAGGATGCGGTCCGCCTCCTGGTATATTGCCATCCGCTGTTCCTGGTGGGTGCTCTGGCCTGCCTTTTCCACCAGACTGAGAAAGGCTTCGCCCGGATGGACCGTCCTGTACGCGCGCAGGCCCAGCCTCAGAATGTTGTCGGGGTCCGGGTAGTCCGCCGCCCAACCCACTGCGAAAACGGAGGTGGGCGGTTCTCTCACGCTCAGAGTGTATTCGCGCCAGGGCAGCTCTTTCAGCTTCACCTCCACGCCCAGATTCTCCCGCCATTGGGTCTGGAAGAATCCCGCAGTGCCGAAGCTGTACACCGCGTAGCTGAACTCCGTCTCCGGAAACCCTCGCCCGCCGGGGTAACCGGCCTCGGCAAGGAGCCGCCTAGCCTGCTCCGCATCAAAAGGAAGGCCGACGTTCGGCGAATGACCCGGGACCCCCGGCGGAATCATCCCCCCCAGCGCAGGCGAGTAATACCCCCGGAGGGCGACATCGGCTAACGTCTCTCGGTCCAGGGCATGGCCAAAGGCCCGACGAACGCGCGGGTCATCGAAGGGCGCTCGGGTCATGTCAAACAGCAGGAAGCCGATTCCTGCGGAGGGGGCCTGGAAATATTCCCCCGGGTGACGGTACCTGACCAGGTCCATTTCAACAGGAGGCAGTTCGAGGACGTCCTCCTCATCGGCCTCGTAGCGGCCCAGCATCGCCGGACAATTCATGGTCGACTCGAGGGTCAACTCCACACGCTGAAGATTCCCTGGAAAGCGGCCATGATATTCTGGGTTGCGCACGACGACCAGTCGCTCGGCCGGCCTCCAGGATTCCAGCCGGAACGGGCCGTTCGTGACGATATTCCCCGGCTCCGTCCATGCCTCGCCGTATTTCTCCACAGCGTGCCGGGGAACGGGATAGAGGAGCGCCATGAGACGCAGGAAGTATCCGGCCGGTCTCTCCAGGTCCACCACCAGAGTCAGATCATCGACGGCTTTCACTCCGACCTCATCCGCGTTGGGCACTTCGCCCGCATGAAAGGCCCGCGCCTCCCGGATGTCTTCCAAATAGGTGGTCACGCCTGAGTCGAGGCGCGGATCCAGGATCCGCTTGCAGGCAAACTCATAATCACGCGCCGTCACTGAAACACCGTCGCTCCAGCGCACATCGTTCCGCAGATGAAAGACATACTTCCGACCCCCTTCCAAAACCTCCCACGCCCGAGCCCCGTCAGGAACGATGTCCATCTCGGGAGTTTGTTCCACCAAACCACTGAAGAGATGGGTGATGATGGGTATGTCCGAGGCCCACGTCGCCAGACTCGGGTCCAGGGTGATGACAATGGGCCAACTGCTGCGGAGAGCGTGAGGCGCAGGCGGGGGTGCCACGGCCGGCGCGCTTTCCGGTCGCTGCCACAGGGCAAAGCCCTCCTGATAGGCCTGGCGCGACTCCTTGAAGTTGAAGATCGTGTGTTGGACCAGGCCCAGTTTCATGAACGTCCGGGCGGCTTGCTCGTACTCCTTGCGTTCCTTCAGAATCGTAACCGCCTCCTGGTAGGCCTCGATGGCCTCCTGGAAGGCGAACAGGCCCTGGGCGCGATCTCCCGCCATCAGCAGGTAGCGGGCTGCCTTCTCCCACTCCCCCGCCTCCGCAAAGTGACGCCCAAGCTTGGGCGCCAGAACGTCCAACTCTCCCGGGTGAAGACGTTCCAGCGTCTGAGCCACACGCCCGTGCAGACGCTGGCGCCGCAGGCCGATCACGCTTTCCTGCAGGGCGTGCTGGACCAGGGCGTGCACGAAGGCGAAGCGTGGGGCGCTCCGAAGACCAGGCCCGCCTGGCTGATGCACTTCCTCGATGAGTTGGGCACGCTCCGCGCTTTCAAGCGCATCGATCAGCGCGTCTTCATCCAGATCGCTCAAATCCTTCAAGACGTCCCAGTCAAACTCACGGCCAACGATCGATGCGAGTCGAAGAACATCTTGAGCTTTCTCCGGCAGCCTGCTCACCCGGCTGCGAATCGCCACCCGCAGGTTCTGAGGGATATCCAGATCCTGGATGCTGACTCCCCGCTCCCAGCGCCCATGTTCATGGAAGAGCTTGCCCTGGTCGATCAGCGCCTTGCACACTTCCTCGACGAAGAACGGGTTGCCCTCGGTCTCGCGATAGATGCCGTCCAGGAACTCGGGCGTGATCTCGCGTTGGAACATCACGGCCAGCATATCGCCGGTCTGTTCGCGGGTCAGCCGGGACAGCTTGAGGCGTGTCGCCAGGCGCTCCCGGTTGAGCTCGTGGAGCATGTCGTGTAGGGCGCGCGCCTCGTCCAGTTCGACCTCGCGATAGGTCAACACCGCCATCAGATGCAGGTCGGGCGAGTGCGCTCGATGGGTGAGATGGCGGATGAGCGACAACGTCCCGCCGTCCGCCCAGTGGACATCTTCCACCACCAGCAGGACGGGAGCCTGACGACTCAACGAGGCGAACAGCAGGACAACCGCCTCACACAGCCGCTGCTGCTCGGCCTGCGGCTCCAGCGCCGGATTGGGAGGAATGGCCGGATAGCGGGACTTCAAGGCCGGTGCCAATCGGATCAGGTCGGCCAAGACAAACTCGGGGAGCGCCGATCCGTCGCCGGAAAGATGGTCGAGGGCCTGCTGGATCACTTGGCCCATGGGTGCAAATGGCGCGCTGCCCTCGGCGTAGCACTCCCCGGCCAGGACAATGCCGCCCGTCACCGCAACCTGGGACTCCAGCTCACGCGCCAGCCGAGTCTTGCCAATGCCCGGCTCGCCGCTGATCAACAGGACGCGCACCTCACCCGAGGCCGCTTGCTTCCATAGGTCCCTGGCCTCGGCCAGCTCCTGCCCTCGACCCACCAGCCGGCCCCGCACGACGCGGTCGAGTAGCGAGAGGGCCTCGGATGGCTCGGCTTTCGGCTTCGCACCCGCAACCTGCTCCAGGGTGCGGATGACCTCAGAGGCCGAAGCGGGCCGATCTTCGGCCTGCTTGCTCATCAGGCTCAGGATGAGCGCCTCGAGCAGGGGCGGTATCTGCTCGTTGTAGGTGCTGGGCGGTACGACCGGCGCGTGCAGGTGCTGCGAGATGATCGCCAGGGGATCGTCAGCGACGAAGGGCAGCCGTCCGGAGGTCAGCTCGTAGAGCATCACCCCCAGCGAGTACAGGTCGGTGCGCCCGTCGACCGGCTGGCCCAGAGCCTGTTCCGGCGACAGGTAGAACACGGTGCCGGTGATGTTCCCCTCGCTGGTGACCCGTGAGGCGATTGAGCGTGCCAGGCCAAAGTCCATCAGTTTGGCCGTGCCGTCCGGCGCCACCATGACATTCTCGGGCTTCAGATCGCGGTGGATGATGCCGTGCGTATGGGCGTGATCGAGCGCGGTGGCCACCTGCAGGGCGATGGAGACGATTTCGCCCATGCCCTGCGGCCGGAGCTTGTCGAGCGAGGTCCCCTCCACGTATTCCATGACCACGAAGCCGACCCCAGCCGAGGTGCCGGCGTCGTGGACCGAGACGATGTTCGGATGATTAAGCTTGGCGGCCGCCTTGGCTTCACGCAGCAGTCGCTCGCGACCCTGGGTCCCGACGCCGGCCTTGCTCATGACCTTGACTGCCACGGGGCGGTCCAGCAGCGTATCGTAGGCGCGGTAGACGGCACCCATGCCGCCGCGCCCGATCTCAGTCTCCAGACGATAGCGATCGTTCAGGAGTTCAGCCGACACACTTCACCGCCACCAGGGTCAGGTCATCGAAGGGCGGCCTCCCGGCCGCAAAGGCTCCGACGGCCCCCCCGATGGCCTCGACTATCTGCGCTGCGGATCGATGGCCGTTCTTCTCCATCGTGTCCGTCAGGCGCGGGAGACCGTAGAACTCGCCCCGCTCGCTCTCCGCGTCGACAAGCCCATCGGTGTACAGCAGGACTGTGTCCCCCGGGGTCAACTCGACCCGGACCTCGAAGAATGTGACCGCTTCCTGGATGCCGAGCGGAATGCCGCCTAGCGGAAGCGGCACCACGGTTCGATCGGAAATGCGCAAGTGAAGCGGCGGGTTGTGCCCGGCGTTGACGCAGGTGAGCACCCACGAGCCGGGCTGCAGGCCAACATAGTAGAGGGTGACGAACATCCCGGTGCTGGCGTCGGCGCAGAGAAGCCGGTTGGCTTGTTCGATGCCCGTCAGGGCGGAGCCGGCAGCGGCCAAGCACGAGCGCACCGTCGTGCGTGCCAGCGCCATGAACAACGCGGCCGGTACTCCCTTGTCGGTCACATCGCCGATCACGATGCCCAGCCCGCCGTCCGGCCGGGGGACAAAGTCGTAGAAGTCACCGCCCACCTCGCGCGCCGCCTGCCAGAAGCCGGCGATGTCGAACCCGGGAAACTGCGGAGCGGACTGTGGCATCAGGCTGGTCTGGATCTGCCGCGCCACCTCAAGTTCGCGGTCGAGGCGGGCCCTCTCGATCTCCCGCTCGTGGAGCCGGGCGTTTTCGATTGCGACCGCGGCCGTATTAGCTACCGCTTGAAGCAGATCGAGGTCGTCCCGGCCGAAAATACCGGCCTGAAGCCGGTTGTCGACGTAGACAAGGCCGATGGGTTCCCCGCGCACCTGCAGCGGGACGCACATGATCGAGCGCAACCCCAGGGAAACCACGCTCTTGCGCCGCGCCAACCACTCCTCGGCCTGTGCGTCGCTGGTTACCACCGCTGTGCCTTCGCTTGCCACCCGCTCTACTACGCCGCGGCTGACCTGGAACTCGGGAGCCTCGATCGTGGTCTGGTCCATTCCCCGGGCAACGCGGAATGTCAGCTCTTCAACGTGGCCGCCGAGCATCAGGAAACCGCGTTCGGCGCGCGTCACTCCGATCACCTGGTCCATGACCGCGTCAAGCAGGGTGTCAAGGTGCAGGGTCGACCCCAAGGCCTGCGAAACCCGGTAAAGCGTCTCCAGTCTGTCGACCAAGGGGGATTGCACGTTCGGGCGCATCGATCTGACCATTGCGTCCCGCTGTGTCCGCCAGCTTAGAAGAGCATCGCTCGGGTCATGGATTCCAGGCCTCGTGCGTTTTTGCTCGTCATGACATGGAGCATTACAAGACTGCGGTCGTCCCCTTTGACGAGGCAGGCGAGGGTGCGGTACAGCAGCCCGCCCGGCTGAATCCGCTCCCTCCCCAGCTGATTCGAGGCTGCCGGGCAGCTTGGCTCGAGCAAGCCGCACAGGATCATTCTGCATCCGTTCCCGAAGATGCGCAAGCTGTTGCCTAGCACGGTCCCCTGCCCCTGTCCTGGCCAATAACCCCTCGCGTCCACTATTGGTCATGGCCGCTTGAGTATTCTCCATGGTATGAACTACACGGGTAGTCTTCCTTATCTGCCTCGCCACTGATCCGGTGAAACTCAATCTCTGTGTCGCTGGATCCGCAAATCTCGTTTCGGCCGAGGATGCACCAAAATCCAACCAGCAACTCGAGCAACTCGATCCCTCTCGGTGCATTGACAAACGCACCCATCAAGAGGTAACCTTCGATTCACACTTACGGATCAACCTCGTTGGGCTCGAGGATACTGAACCACGGATGGTACCCTCAAACGGATGGAAATCCTGTTTGAGGCCCCCTCCCCCAGGTTGGGGCTCATAACCCGGAGGTCGCTGGTTCGAGTCCAGCCCCCGCTACCTCAAAGGGCAACCGAGGCCATCTGAGCCTCGGTTGCATTGTTCAGTATCCAGTTTGCGTTGCGCAGTGTCGAGCCAAACTACAGTAGTTTCGACACGGTGCGGAGGATGATCAGCCCGTCGGGCTCGTATCGGGGCGGTCGCTGGTTCCTGTCCTGCCCCGACGGGGTCATCCCTTTCGCGCTGCCCTCAGCTCGTTGGCCTCGTTGAACCTCCGGTACCGGATTCCCCTGTGGAACCGCATGCCAGCTCGCCAACAGCCAGGAGGTTACCCGATCCTCCCGCCCCGAGGCTGCGAGGGGTCGGTCGGACTGTCCAAGACGCACGTGTCCAGCCCTCGTCATCTCGGGCCAAAACCGAGGGCCTTTGAGCCTCGGTTTTTGTTTGACGCAGGGTCAGCGAGGCGCGGATACAGTCGAATCATGGGGCAGTAAGAGACCTGCGGCCTTTGGCAGCCCGTAGGGTTCTGGACCGCCAGGTCGTAGGTTCCAATTCTGGGGGCGCCCCCTCCCCAACCATCGTCCACCGAGCTCGTGCCCGTGGCGCTTCGACCGATTCTTCCAGCCCCGCCATGTTGGGATGGGGTTCTCGGCTAGCACCATCTTCCCATGTAATCAAGGGATACGTCGAATACTTCAATAGCCTACGGCCATACCAGGGGGATGGGCAGAGGACACCTGAGCGGATCATAACCCAGTCAGCCTAGCCGAGGCGAGGAAGGGTCATGGCGGTTCCCGCCCTCAACGGATTGCACCACGACTACCGGCGTGCTGTATGAGCCGGGAGACCCCGAATAGTCTCGGACGGAGTTTTCGGCTAGCACAGGTCGGCGCCGACAAGATAGTGGCCTCCCGTACTGGCGTCGATGACCGCGAAGAAGCGACCACATGTTTCCGGGGTAGGCATCTCTGTCTTCCGAGGGAAGGCATCTTGCCACTGCCCTTCGACAGTTACATTCCAAACGAGGGTTTCGGGTTTGTCCCCTCGAGCCACGGTCTCACTTCCGGTGAACCGCTTCATGGCCTCGGCCAGCGTGCTCAGCTCGGCCTGAGCGCTCTCCGAATCGACCGATAACGTCCGGATCTCGAACCCCCCCTCATATGCCGCCTGTAGTCCGAGCCTGATCGCGTCATCCCTGCCTATGGCCGTCACAACCGTTGGGTAAGCAGTTCTACTGCTAACCGCTGCGCAGCCAACAAGCATGATGGTTGCGAACCCAAGGGCCATTTGCCTCATGTGGTCTCTCCCCTCAGCTCAGTATGGGTCGTGTGCGTTCCTCAGCCTGATTCAAGAAGAATCCTCAATGGGGAAACCCAACCCGGCTTCTCGGGCTGGTAACCGCGGGATCGCTGGTTCGAGTCTCATCCGACACAGCCAACAAATGTCAGGGGTTTGAAATCATGAATGCATCAGTTGGAACAGTGAACTGCATGGGATTCAGACCTGAGCTATCCAACCCCGCCCAGTTGATGGTTTTCACCGGGACCGGAGCGGCGCCATTGGAATTCATGAGCGTGACCGTAGTCTTGCCAATCGAACCACGTTTGATTTCAAAGTTCAGCGTCTGTCCGGCTTGAACTTCTGACAGCGCAACATCTACCACCATCTCGACCTGCTTGCCAGATTTGGCTCGATCCAGCGATTGGTTCAAGGAAAACAGTGACACGCCCATTGAGGCGTTTGTAGCTTCCGGACTGGCAGAGACAAGTATAGGGCCATTCCACAATCCGCCGCTGAGAAAGCCAAATGTCGTCCAATCGGCAGAGGTGGTGATTTGTACTCGCATGTGATACTCCGGTGGGGTTGGCTCGGGCGCCGGGAATGATGATACAAGGCTGCCATCAGCATTGAGTGGGATTTTATCCGTCAAGGGAATGTCACCCCTCAGCATCATTGTCGCCGCCCCACCCAGGCGCAGATACCAATCCTTGGGCAACTTTATCCCATCCTCATCCATTGAAACTAGTTCAACACCGGCAGGTTGATCGCTTGCGGTCGCGGCGATTTTATACATGGCCGTGTCTTCATCCACTTCATCAAACATGGCATTGAAGATCATCGGCGCGCCAAGTGAAACGACATTGTAGACTTGTCGCCAGTAGAGGCTGCCACCCCGGCGTGGAATCTGATTGAATGGAGTGCCGGCAGTGTTGTGGAAGGCTGTGCCTGGGAAGACCACAGGCATGTATTCCGACCCACATTGTTTGGCTCTGGCCATATCAGTAGCCATTTTCCCTTTGTACTGATCTACTTCCGCATCGGTGCTAAAGCGTCCCACTGTCCACGGGCTGATAATATTAAGTGCACAATAGTAGTTCGCCCAAGCGGGATCAGTAAGTGAATCATCATTAAGGGTACGCCACGAACCGGGCACGCCACCCATCAATGTGACCCGATACTTCGGTTCCGGGTTGTTCTCAAAAAAGTTAACCAGCTCCATCGCATCTTGAGGGGGGACCTTATATAGATTGAGTCCTAGACCATATATCCCCAATACTGGTCTCCCCTTGTGATGCAAATAAGACGGGCTTTCGGTCACCTTCAACACATCTACCAGGTAATTCCAGTCTGTCTCGATCTTTGAAACAAGACTTGGGTCAGCTTTGTCATTGGATATGTCATACTCAATTGCAAAGACCCGGCCATACGCCTCCGCCCCTGCACGCACATTTTGCGTGACGACGTTGCGCTGATTGAAGAAGTTTGGAAGAGCCAATTCGCTGACGAATCTCTGCAGGAACACACCGTCGATGCCATACTGACTCATCCACTGAAAATGACGCATCACTGTCTTAGGATTGTATGCGGAGTAAAGGTAGGCAGTGTCCCCGTTTGGATATTTCATGGGAGTGGCGCAACGCTCAGATGGAGTCAATTCGCTGGCATCTGGATACATATCCACCCGGAAGTTTGCAGTCGCGGGCACGTCGTTAGTAAACCAATGAAACCAACCCGTGTTCGATCCATCACTGGGGCAACTGAACCAACCTTGGTAGCCCATCAACAGTTTGTGTTCCATCGTGGATGCATCTACAGATGCATGAACCAATGGGGGCCCAGTCAACGGGATAACAATGGGGGTTTCAGTTGGCGAGATGACTACGGGTGTTTCGGTAATGCTGGTCTGTCCAGTAGGAGTAGGACCATTTTGAGCAATTGCGCAGGCAGTCAGTGCGAGTGGAATAAACAGCGTCATGTATTTTCGCACTGTATGCCTCCTACGCCTGATCATTGCATTCTAATCTCATTGGTCTAAGACCTCTAATCCAGCAAAGCCCTCACGAGACCAACCTGCCCAGTTGGACATGCTGGATATTGGATGGGAAATGCAGCAGAGGATTATGGTGATGATACCAATCATTTCACAACATCCCCTCAACAAGCCGATCTTGACATCGGCGCATCGAGGGGATACCCTTTCGACCAATTCGCGATCGCGATTCACCAGGCATGTTTGAACCAGAGGTCAGTAGGCAACCTCGAGAGTGAAAAAAAGGACGCTGAGGCTGGCACCTGTGGACGAAGTCTCATAACCCGGAGGTCGCTGGTTCGAGTCCAGCCCCCGCTACCTCAAGCAAAAACCGAGGCGTTTGAGCCTCGGTTTTGATTTGGTCAGTGGGATTGTAGACCGTCAAACACCAGCGAAATTCCCCACGTCTATTGTGAATACGTAGTTTGGCAGCTCGTAGGGCTCGTAACCGCCCGATCGTTGGTCCCTGTCCTAATCAGAGGTCGTCAGATTCCATGTCGACCTCGGATCGTCGGGCCGGTAGCCCGGAGGCTGGTGGTTCCCTGCCCCAGTCAGCCAGGACAGGTGAGTCCACCCCCTGCCCGCTACCAAGACGGAGAACCGATCCCATTTGAGGCTCGATTCTTTCCTTCCGTTCG
>Ga0116120_1001759_pt1 | contig 14089 bp, 8 predicted proteins | sample June2015DPH_11_1_3_FD_89724 | JGI IMG/M metagenome (GOLD analysis project Ga0116120, IMG submission 89724) | Peatland microbial communities from SPRUCE experiment site at the Marcell Experimental Forest, Minnesota, USA - June2015DPH_11_150 | ecosystem: Environmental > Terrestrial > Soil >... | reverse complement strand
CGGTCCTTACCACGGTGTGCCGGTGAAGGACACGCTCAATGCCAGCGTGGCCATGTATCGAGTGCACGAGGCCGATGCGATTCGCTTTCAGGAGCGGCTAAAGTTTGCCTTCGTGAACCAATGGTCGCCGGACACCGGCTTAGCCCGTTCTGCTTTTCGTCGGTCGCGTTTCTTTACCTGGACCGAGCGGAGGGGCAGAGGACGTCGATGCCATCGGTCAAAGAGTTGCTTTGTTGGTATCGGATTCGGAACACGGACCATCAGAGCATTCCCTAAACCCGAAATCCGAAACCCAAAATCCGAAACAAATCCAAAATTCGAAGCGGGAATGTTCAAAACTCGCGCGATGGGCGGGTTTCGAACCTTTGAATTTCGGATTTCCCGGCCGGCTAATAGTTGACCGTCAGTGCAACCCGCCCTTTCGCCGCCGGCGGCACCGTCACTGTCTCCTGCTCCGCATCGAACTGCTCCCATCGCTTGCCGTCTGCGGTCACGGAGCGAATCCGATGACCCTCGGGAACCCGCAGCCGAAGCTTGACCTGGGCGACCGGCGGCGCTGACGGCATCTCCAGGCTGGCCTCGACTTTTCCGGCTTGGAGATGCGAATGGAGACTAAAGCTGACACGTCCCCAGCGGGTTGGCGCGTTCGACACGGCGATGGTCTTACCGTCTTCCAGCCAGGCGCGCGGCGTGCCCTTCGCCAGCCAAATCACGTCCGAAGCGGGCTCTTCAAAAACAAGCATCCACCGCGTCAGCAAGGGAACTGTCATCTGTGCCGGCGCGCAATACGGGGCAGTATATGGCTTGGGCAGGAAAATTCGGGTTTCCGGCGCCGTCCAGGTTCCGCGGGTGTACTGGTGGGCCATCAGGCTGTAGAGCAGCAAGAGATATTCGCGCGTGAAATCGTATTGCATCAAACCATATCCATGACCATAACTCAGGAACCCGCCCCATTCGTGAGTGTTGTAACCATACACGGTTGGGATACCAAGGACAGTGTCGTGGTGCGCGGCGCGGTATTTGACAATCGCTTCGATTTGCTCGCGCGTCAGGTTGCCCGAGTAAAGCATCTCCATGTAGGCCCGGTAGGAGCGGAATTGCGGGTTGAGCTTGTCGCGCGCAACCGCGATATGGAATGGTTCCTTCACGCCGGCAATCGCCGGCAGGCACGGTGGCTGGGTGTTGGTCAGCAGCGAGCGCTCGATGGCTTTTTGGGTGTCCTGCTCCAAATCGCGCGATTCGTGCCTGAGTTTCTGACCCCACATGGCCAGTTCCGATTGATGCTTCTTCGCGCCGATCTTTTCCCAGACCGCTCCCAGGTCTTCGAATCCACGCGCGGCTTCGGTGTTGTTCGAAAGATAAGGCTGCATGTAGCGGGCTGGATCGGGATCAAGACAGGAGTCGGCCTCGCTCCAGCCAGCGATGATGCCGTGGGCTGGGTCTTCCGCCGGCAGCAGCAGCGCCTTGGCCCGCATGGCCAGGAGCAGTTTCGCCACGGCGTCCAGGCGGTGCTGGTGACGCAAAAGGAGCTCATAATCACCGGTATAATTGGCGTATTGGGCCACCACGGCGAGCATCCGCCCATATTGGCCGGTCTCGGGACCGCGATAGAGAATCGAGCCGTCATCGCGCACGAAATACGTGAAATAGTTGTCGATATATTGGCGCGCCAGGTCGAACAGCCCCCAGGCCAGCATCGCGGCTGTGTCTGCCGTGAACGTGTCGGGAAACCCGTCGTGTTCACTGCCGCCGTAGCTGCGGTCAAACACGCCGTACTTGGGGAATGCGCCCACCCGTGTCATCATCTCGCGCACCAGCGAATGGCGCGCCAGGTCCGCCAGGCGTTGGTCGGGCACCTCGATCTGCATCCCCTGCGCCAGGGCCTGGTTCCACCCGGCGCGCATCGACAGCAGTTCCTCGTAAAAGGATTCCGCCCGGATTTCGGTGCGGGGCGGGAACGGATGGTACGAATCAAAGTAACGAACCCAGCGGAGCCTGTTGTCTTCAATCCGGCTCAGCCGATACCAAACCGGCTGCACCCGCTGGTTCCCGTTCTCCACCCGCATCGGCGCATAAATGATCAGTTCCGACCAATCGCCCGGCTTCTCCGGATACACAAACCTCAGCGCCGGCAGCCAACCGCCCACCAGCCCATCGAGCACACGGCCCGCGTCGCGGATTTTCCGGATGGCCGGAACATAGGCCGCGGGATCGAAGTTCGGCGTGATGCCCCCATAAAAAACTCCAACCTTTTCCAAACACTCGTGCGTTCCAACGAAGGTGTAGGTGTACATCTTCGAAATCGGCGGAAAGCAAGCCGCCACATTGGTGTATTCGGGATCGCCCGCCTGGGCCAGCATCTCTTCCCCCAGCAGGTCACGTTCGCTGTTGAGCACCTCCTCCAAACTGTGGCCATGGTACAGGCTCTTTGGGTCGGTCCAGGTCGGCTCCAGCGACTTCGGCAAATCCACTTTCACCCCCTCTTCATCCACAAACAGGAGCGGGCCGTTCGGTTGGGTGAAATCCTCGAAAACCGCCAGCCGATGCTTCGATGGATCACGGACCACCGCCATCAACGACCAGTTCCCCAGCCGCTGGCTCTGTTCGAGCCGGACCTCCTTTCCGGCCCACGAAACTACCACCGACCCGTCGCTGGAAATGCGGGTCACTTTCGGGCCTTCGGTCGCGGCATTCGCGCAGACAAAGCCTGACAAAAGGGAACACCCAAACACCCAGGCCAAAAGTGAATCCCGAAGCCTGCTCCAATTCATCCACTGCACATTCACGGCATCTGCCTTTTCTAAACCTGAGCCATAATTGGGCATGAAACCGGGCCTCGTCAAACTATTTGCCTCGTTTTTTCTTTTTCGTTGACTCCGTTCGGCATTCCTGTCTCCTCTCCATCTGCATGGCGCGGTTTCATTTGCTTTGGCTGGCGATGCTCGCCGCACACTGTCTGGCGGGGGACGAGTTGTCCGATTCGGCGCTCAGTGAACAGGTCGGACGCAGCAGTGCCGGGCGGGTCGTCACCCCGGTAAATCAGGTGGTCATATCCGCCGGCCAAACGGTTGATTTGCCTGGAATGCGCCCCCAGGCGCTGGCGTTCAGCCCGGACGGGCGGATTCTCGTGGCGGCTGGCAAGACTCCCGAGATCATTGTGATGGATCCCCAAACGGGGCGGATTCTCAAGCATGTTCCTTTGCCGCCGGAGGGGCCGGCCGCGCCGACCGCCGTTTCGACCCATCTCTTGCAACCCGATGATGAGGAACAGGTGAGCTTCACGGGACTGGCCTTCTCCCCGGACGGTTCCCGGCTCTACCTTGCGAACGTCAACGGCAGCATCAAGGTCTTCAGTGTCAGCCAAGACCACGAAGTGGCCGGTTTGTTCTCCATCGCCATGCCGCCGGCCAATGCGCCACAGCGCAAGGCCGACATCCCGGCGGGACTTGCCGTTTCCCGCGACGGCAAACGGCTTTATGTCGCGTTGAACCTGTCGAACCGGCTCGTCGAATTGGATGCGGCGACCGGAGCGGTGTTGCGCCTTTGGAAGACAGGCGTCGCACCTTACGACGTGGTACTCGCGGGCGACAAGGCCTACGTGAGCAACTGGGGCGGCCGGCGGCCTGACAACAACAGCGTTGCCGGGCCGGCGGGACAGGGTACGTTTGTGCGCGTGGACCCGGTGCGGCACATTGCCAGCGAAGGGTCGGTGACTGTGATTGAAGTCCGGACTCCGAAAGCCGGCGCCCTTCAGAGTTCCCAAATCCAGGAACCCAAGTGCGAAGTGCTGACGGGGCTGCACGCCTCGGCGATGGCCCTCTCGCCCAACGGCCGATATTTGGTCGTTGCCAATGCCGGCAGCGATACACTGAGCGTCATCAATACCCAAACCGAGCAGATCGTGGAAACGATCTGGGCGCGCCAAAATCCGGCGGACCTGTTCGGTGCCAGCCCGAACGCGCTGGCGTTCGCTCCGTCGGGCAAAACGCTCTTTGTTTGTAACGGCACGCAGAACGCGGTGGCCGTAATCGCTTTCGCGCCCGGCAAGTCGAAATTGAAGGGCTTGGTTCCGGTGGGCTGGTTTCCCGGCGCCATCGTCTATGATGCGCGCCGGAAGAGCCTTTATGTGGCCAACATCAAGGGCATCGGCTCCGGACGGGCGCGCAAATTGGATGGCCCGCCCGAATTCAATTCCCGCCAGTATTGCGGGTCTTTGTCGTTGGTGCGCGAGCCTGACGCGGGCGGGTTGGCCAAAATGACCCGTCAGGCGCTGGCCAACATGCGTTACCCGCGGCTGGCCCAGGCGAGTCTGCCTCCGCGGAGTGGCGAACCCCTGCGGCCCATCCCCGAACGAGTGGGCGAGCCCAGCGAGTTCAAGCACGTCGTTTACATCATCAAGGAGAACCGCACCTATGACCAGGTGTTGGGTGACATCAAGGAAGGCAATGGCGACGGGAATCTGTGCGTCTTCGGTGAGCAGATCACGCCCAACCAGCACAAACTCGTGCGCGAGTTTGTGCTGCTCGACAACACCTACTGTTGCGGCATCCTCAGCGCCGACGGCCATGAATGGGCTGACACCGCATTTGCCACCGATTACATGGAGAAATCCTTCGCCGGATTCCCGCGCAGCTATCCGGACGGGATGGAAGACGCCGACGTGGACGCGCTGGCATACTCGCCGGCCGGGTTCATCTGGGACAACGTGGTCGCGCACGGCAAATCTTTGCGCGATTATGGTGAATTCGCCATCACCCGAAAGTCCTGGAAGGACAAATTGCGCAGTGGCAGCCCGAAGTTCCTGGACCACTATCACGAGTTTTTGAATGGCACGGAAACCATCAACCTCCGCAGTGAACCTGCCATTGAGTCGTTGCGTCCATACCTGGCCACCAACACCGTGGGTTGGGACTTGGCTGTGCCGGACGTGTTCCGGGCGGCGCAGTTTATCAAAGAACTAAAACAGTTCGAGCAAACGGGTGATTTCCCGAGTCTGGCCATCGTCTGTTTGCCGAATGATCACACGAGCGGGACCGGCGCCGGTTCACCCACGCCGGCCGCCCAGGTGGCGGACAATGACCTGGCTCTCGGCCAGATCATCGAAGCGCTCAGCCATAGCCGCTTTTGGAAGGAGACTTGCGTCCTGGCGATTGAGGATGATCCCCAGGACGGCTGGGATCATGTGAGCGGCTACCGCACGACCGCCTACGTTATCAGCCCCTACACCAAACGCCGCCAGGTCATCAGCACGCAGTACAATCAAACCAGCCTCCTGCGCACCATCGAACTCATTCTCAGCCTGCCGCCGATGAACCAAATGGACGCAACGGCCACCCCGATGTCCGATTGCTTCACCGACACGCCTGACCTCATGCCGTTCGTCGCGGTGACGAATAACGTCCCTCTCGACCAGATGAATCCGGAGTCGAAGAAGATTTCCGATCCGCTCTTGCGCAAGGCGGCCTGCGCCTCGGCGCGCCTGCCGCTCCAGAAGCCGGATCAATGTCCGGAAGACCTGCTAAACCGGATTCTGTGGCACTCGATGAAAGGTTCGCAGGCACCATACCCGGCGTGGGCAGTGCAGGAGACGGACAACGAATAACAGCGTTGGAACCATGTCCGCTCCACTTTTACAAGTTGCCGGGCTGCAAAAGAGTTATAATGCGCCTGTTTTGGTGGATTTCAATTTTGCCTTGCGACCGGGCGAAGTCCATGCGCTGATTGGCAGCAATGGCGCGGGCAAGTCCACTTTCGCGCGTATTCTCTGCGGGTTGACTGCCGATGATGGTGGAGAGATGCGGTTTTGCGGACAGGCTTACCGCCCAAAATCAAAGCGCGAAGCGGAGCGCGCGGGTGTTGTCATGGTGCTGCAAGAACTCAATGTGATCGGGGCCTTGAGCATCGCGGAAAATATTTTTCTCAACCGACTGCCGCGGCGCGGCGGCTGGGTGCGTTTCACGGAATTGCGGGAAAAGGCAGTCCAAGCCCTGGCGCGTGTTGGGCTGAACGAACTTGATCCGGCGGCGCCGGCCGGCCAACTCGGCGTCGGGCATCAACAACTGGTCGAGATCGCGGGCGCCCTGGCGCGGGACTGCCGGTTGCTCATTTTGGACGAGCCGACTGCAGCGCTTACTGACCCGGAGATAGAGCGGCTTTTTGAAAACATCCGCCGGCTGCAAACCGAAGGGGTGGGCATTATTTACATCAGCCATCGCATTGATGAAATTCGCCGCGTGGCCAACCGTATCACCGTGATGCGCGACGGACGGCACATTGCCACCCATGACGCCGGAGATGTGAAGCTCGCGCAGTTGATCCGGGAAATGGCGGGCCATGACTTGCCGGAGCGAAGGAATAGCCGGGGTTCTGCCGGCGGAGAAGTCGCGCTGAGCGTGCGGCATCTGCGCGCGGGCGGTCGCGTGCGCGACGTGAGCTTCCAGGCCCGGCGCGGGGAAATTCTTGGCCTGACCGGGCTTATCGGCTCCGGCCGCACGGAAACTTTGTGCGCCATCTTCGGCGCGGAGGCCAGGGACGGCGGCGAGATTCTGGTGGAGGGGAACGCCGTGGTCATCCGCAGTCCGGAGGATGCGGTTCGGGCCGGCATTGGATTGGTGCCTGAGGACCGCAAACAAGATGGCTTGCTCTTGGCGCAATCGATCCGTGTCAACACCACGCTGGCCACGCTCCGGCAACATGCCGGCAAGTGCGGCTGGCTGGATGGCCGCGCTGAAGCAGAGACAGCCGAAAAATTCTCGCGGCAGTTGCAAGTGCATTGCGCGTCGCTTGAGCAGGCGGTTGGGGAACTCAGCGGCGGCAATCAACAGAAGGTGGTCATTGCCCGCTGGCTGGCGCGCGATTGCCGCATCATGCTCTTTGACGAACCGACGCGCGGCATCGATGTCGCGGCCAAGGACACAATATACCAGTTGTTGCGCGACCTGGCCGATGCCGGCAAAGCGGTGGTGGTGGTTTCGAGCGAATTGACGGAGTTGATGCTGATATGCGACCGCGTCCTGGTGATGTCAACGGGAAGGATCACCGCTGAATTCCTGGCGGGCGAGTGGACGCAGGAAAAAATAACGCGGGCCGCCTTCAGCGGGCATTTCGAGCAAAGAGAAGGCGCCGGCTAAATCGTGAAAATCCAATCCAAAAAAATTGCCGAATACACCGCCATGTTGGTGATATGGCTTGGGCTGGTGCTGTTGTTTGGGATGTTAAGCCACAATTTTCTCAGCGCCCGGACTTTCGCGGCGCTGGCCAATCGCATTCCGGCGTTGGTCGTGATCGCCGCCGGCATGACCCTGGTGCTCATTATCGGAGGAATAGATCTTTCCGTGGGCTCGGTGCTGGGGCTCTGCGGTTCCGTTCTGGGCGTGGCGATGATGGATTATCACCTCTCTTTCTGGGCGGGAACAATGATCTGCCTCGGGATCGGCCTCGCGGCGGGCGCGCTCAATGGCGCGATCAGCGTCGGTCTGGGGATTCCGTCGTTCATTGTCACGCTCGGCATGCTGGAAGTGGCGCGCGGCCTGGCCTATTTGACAACGCATTCGCAAACAAAATACATCGGCAGCGAAGTGGAAGGGTTGTCAGGGCCGATTCATGGTTTGGGGGTCTCGCCTGCCTTTTTCATCTCCCTGCTGGTGATTGTGGCGGGGCAGGTGGCGCTCTCACGGACGGTATTCGGCCGCTACCTGATCGCCATCGGCTCCAATGAATCAGCCGTGCGCCTGGCGGGAATCAACCCCAAGCCCGCCAAAATCGCGGTCTTCGCCTTGCTGGGCTTCCTCAGCGGGCTGGGCGGGGTGTTTTACACGTCGCGGCTGGGCTCGTCCGATCCCAATGCAGGAATGGGTCTGGAACTCTCGGCCATTGCCGCGGTGGTGATTGGAGGCACAAGCCTCATGGGCGGTCGGGGCTCTGTTGTAAATACTTTTTTCGGCGTTCTGATCATTGCCACGCTCGAAGCCGGTTTGGCGCAGGTCGGCGCGACCGAGCCGGCCAAGCGGGTCTTCACCGGAGGGGTCATTGTGGCGGCGGTGATCCTCGATGCCTGGCGGCGTCATTTGCATCCGGCGAACCGAAGTTCAGTTTGACTTCGTCCAAGGAGTGGAAACTTGCCGGATGCTATTTGGTGATCACGTCCACTGGCGTGGCCTGGTCGGCAGGCGGAGCTTCACCCCGCAGAATCTTCAGAGCTGCCTCGATGCCAAAGACGGCGAGTTGGTCTCCATGCTGATCCGCCGTGGCGGTGACCTCGCCCTTGCCCATCAGCGCATGAATGGCGCTGATGTTATCAAAGCCGGCCACCAGAACTTTTCCGGTTTTGCCGGCGGCCTCAATCGCCGCCACCGCGCCCAGCGCCATATTATCGTTGGCGCACAAGATGGCTTTGAGGTCGGGATGTTCACTGAGGAGGGCAGTGGCAACGCCGTTGGCTTTTTCCATTTCCCAATCGCCGCTCTGCACACTGACGATATTGACGCCCGCGGCCTTCATCGCGTCCTCGAAACCGAGCCGCCGTTGCTGGCCGTTAAAAGCCGTGGGAATCCCTTCGATGATGGCGACGTTGTCGCCGATTTTAAGTTGTTTGGCGAGAACCTCGCCAACTTTGCGCGCGCCCGCGCGATTGTCCGGACCGACGAAAGGCACTTGCAGATCCGCCTGCTTGAGCACGCCGGCATCGAGTTTGTTGTCAATATTGACGACCAATATGCCGGCCTCCTTGGCGTGCTTGAGAACGGTGGCCAGCGCCTTGGAGTCCGCCGGGGCGATGACGATGGCGTTCACCTGCAGTGCGATCATTTGTTCGACAAGGTTCACCTGCTCGGCGAGGTCGGTCTCGTTTTTGATGCCGTTGGCCAGCAGGTCGTAGGCGGCGGCGTTGGTTTTTTGATGCCGGCTGGCGCCCGCGGCCATGGTGCTGAAAAACTCATTGGCCAGCGACTTCATGACCAGGGCGATTTTGGGCTTTTCCGCAGGCGGTTTGCCTGCCGCCTTGTCTTCGGATTTGCCGCAACCGCCCAACAAGGCCGCCGCGGCGAGAAGGAAAGTTGAAAAAACACGGAATTTCATGTGGATTAAACTTCGATTTTGACCGTCCGCTTCCAAGGAAACTGTGAATGCTGGCCGTTCCGTTGAACTGCGGGGACCGCGGAAACCAGGGGCCGTTGGATCTTGCCCGTGGCCAGCATGCGCTCGATTTCCTTGCGGGTCGGAGCCGAGGTCTGCGCTCCCATACGGGTCACTGAGATGGCGGCGGCGGCATTGGCAAAGCGCGCCGCCTCGACCAGCGGTTTGCCTGCCGCCAAGGCCACGGAAAGGGCGCCGTTAAAGACATCGCCGGCGGCGGTGGTGTCAATCGCCTTGACTTTGTATCCTGGGATCATCTGTCTGGTTTCTTTTCCGGCGACGTAGACTCCGCGAGATCCCAGGGTGATGATCACGTTTTGCACTCCTCGCGAAAGGAGTTCCGCGGCGGCCTTGGCCGCCGCCGCCCAGCCTCTGAGAGTGACGCCGGTTAGCAATTCCGCTTCGCTTTGGTTTGGTGTAAGCACGGAGACCCGCCGGAGCAAGCTGGCCGGCAGGCATTGGGCCGGAGCCGGGTTTAGAATGACGCGCAGGCCGGTCTCAGCGGCAAGTTCAGCCGCGGCTTCGACCGTCTTCATTGGAGTTTCCAATTGCAGGACGAGCACATCGGCGTCGTGAAATGCTTTTCGAGTTTTCTTGAGGTCCGCCGGAGCCAGTTTTCCGTTCGAGCCGGATGCCACCGCAATGCTGTTTTCTCCGGCGCGGCCAATGAAGATCAGCGCGACGCCAGACGGGTTTGTTTGATCCCGAATCACATAATCGACATTGATTCCGTCGGCGACGAAGCCTGCGACGGTCTTGTCGCCGAACATGTCCCGGCCAATGCGCGCGATGAAGGTTACGGCACCGCCGGCGCGGGCGGCGGCCACGGCCTGATTTGCTCCCTTGCCGCCGGACGCGCTGGCAAAGTGGCCGCCAAGAATGGTTTCGCCGGGTTTCGGCAGGCGATCCATCTTGATGGCCATGTCGGTGTTTGAACTGCCGACGACAAGAATAGAAGGTGCGGGTTTCAATGAGCAGGCTACAACATTTAATTTCGACCGGCCCGCGGCGGACCGAACGGCAGCCAAATCTGGTAGTCGGCGCCGGTTGCTCCCGCGTCGGCGAACGGCACCAGGCGCATGGCCAGATTCGTTCCGCCGTCGGCCATGCGAAAGACCCTTGCGCCCGGCCAGGATTCGACTTTGTCAGGCGCGGCTTCCGCAGTGATGCGCAGTTCGTTTGGATCGGAGCCAGGGATGGAGAAATGGGGCGCCTTTTCCGCTGGCTCTCCGGACGCAGCCGCGTCGGCGGCCAGCACCAAAGGGCCGTACAAAACCGCCAGCTTGCCTTCGTTTTTGTGGTCTCCAATGAGGATGCGGGGCTCGATCTTGAAGTGAAGTTGGATTTTATCCTGGTCCTGCCAAAGTCTTTGAATGGCCAGGTAGCCGTCAGCCCCGGTTTTACCTTTGGCGTTCCTGCCGTTGACTTGAACGCCGGCTTCTTCGCACCAACCCGGAATACGCAGCTTGATGACAAATGGCGTTTTGGGTGCGCTCGTCACCGTTATCTCAATGTCCCCGCTGGCGGGGTATTCCGTTTGCGTTGCGAGCGCAACCGAAGTCCCGTCCCGGAGGGTGAGCCGGGCCGTTCCAGCGTCGTAGAGATTGACAACCACGCCGTCGGCATCCGTGGCAAGCGCAAATGTGGCGATGAGAGCGACGCCCCTGGGGCCGCTGGACAGGCAGCAATTTCCATCCAGGTTGTTCGTGTACGGTTTCCTTCCTTCCATCTGCACGTAATAACCCCATTTTGTGCCGTCGCAACTTTGGGCGCCCATCAACTGGTTCAAAACGGTTTTCTCGATCTGATCGGCAAAACGTTTCTCACCGGTCAGCCGCAATAACTGGGCGTTGAATTGCAGCCAGGTCACGGTGACACAAGTCTCACCGACATCATTGACATTGGGAAAATCGAAATCCCCGTGGAAAAGCTCGCAATAGCTCGCGGTGCCGGTGGGGTAGAGGCGATGGTCCACAATGTCCTGCCACGCATTGAGACAAGCTTCGAGGATTTTGGGGTCGCTGACCGTGCGATGGAACTCCAGCGCGCCGTTGAGGCACGAAAGCATCTCGTAAGCTTTGGCGTCTCCGACTTTATCCACGCGTTTGGAGGTCAGAAGGGTTGAGACAATCTTTGGGCCATCCGGTTGTTCCCATGAGCGGAGGATGTATTTGCAGAAATCAAGGTAACGAGATTCGCCGGTCATGCGGTAGAGCAACACCATAGGCTCGAGCACGCTCGTCGGCGCCATGCCCGCACGGAAACCCGCGGCGAGGATGTTGCGCTGGCCGGGTTGGTCGCCAAAACTCCGGCAGAGAAGATCGGCCATGCGGCGGCAGGCGGGCAGCGGCGCCTGGTTGCCGGTGTAACGCATGTAAGTGATCAGGCCGATGAGATTGTATTTGTGCGCCCAAACGTCCCATTCCGTCCAGCGGTCCTTCTCAAGGTACGTTCCCAGATAGCCGTCTGGAAGCTGGCACTTGACCAACTCGGCGGCGACGAAATCAAGTTTCCGGCGGAGCAGCGGATCGCCGGTATTGACCCAAGCCAGCGTGGCGGCGTGCAACCATTTGCCGACGTGTTCCCCGTCCCAGGACTGCCGGCCCGGACGCTTGCGAAAACCTTCCAGCAGGCGATCCACATCCAGCATGGCCAGGCGATTTGATTCGTTGACAGCCATCCGCATCCCCACCCATCCCGTAAGATGCACCCGGTCTGGAACTTGTGCGTCCTGCCGGTCCGCGATAACAGGCTCCACTTTGTCGGGAAGAGGTGAAATAGTGGAGGCTGACAGGCGCGAAAGCAGAGTGGCAGACGTGAGGGCCGCCACGGTCAGGGCGCTTGCAAACCGGGACCGAATCTGACAGTTCATCAAAGAAATAATTAATGCAAACGATTGTGCAAAAATCCGCGCAGATCAACCTTTTTTCTTCTTTTCCTGTACTGCGAACTGACTCAAAATTGGGGTTTGCCACGCACTTCGGATTTTGGGTGTGCGCCGGTGAAGCTGGGTGCCATGCGGGTGAGAGTCCCGCCGGTCGAATTGGACTGTTCACGACCGAAAGCTGGGTCAGGGAAGAGGCCGCGAGGCCGAACCCGAAAGCACGATCCAGACTGAACTGTCCGGTTGCAACGACAGTGAACCTCATCGAATGAGCCTCGAAACAGATAACCGAGAGCCGAGCCGCTACCCGAACGGCGAAGGCTGCCAGGCACCGCTATCCAACAGTCAAGCGGCGGCGCCAGATCTCGGCGGGGTCAGCGAGGGCGACAGGACAGGAAAGGCAGACAGGGTAAGCCGGGAGAACTCCAGCGGCGAGTCAGTGACTCAACCCGCCGCGCAAGGTGGCGAACCCACCGAGCCGGCGCGGGCGGCTGGAGTAGTCGGAGTCCCGCGTAGTAGCGATGACCTGCCGGAGAGTAAAACCGGCGGCGAGCGAAGGCGGGGCACTTGGGTCAAGGCACGCGGACACGGCGAGGGACCGGCAGATGGCCGGGCGGAAGCGGAGACGCTTTTCGACCGGATAACAACGCCCCCGAAAGTCCAGAAGCTGCAACGCGTGCTCTACCGCAAAGCCAAGGCTGAACCGGGCTACCGGTTCTACAGCCTCTACGGAGAACTGCTGCGGCATGACGTGCTGGAAACAGCGATGAGCGCCGTGGCGAGCAACGCTGGCGCGGCAGGAGTGGACGGGCAGGAATGCTCGGCCTACACCCGCAGCGACGAAGCGTGGCAACAGTGGCGGGACGCGGTGCTGGAAGAGTTGCGAGCCAAGACGTATCGGGCTAGTCCGGTGCGGCGGGTGCGCATCCCCAAAGGCGACGGCAAAACCCGGCCACTGGGTATCCCCACGGTTAAAGACCGCGTCGTTCAGACGGCAGTGGCATTACTACTTCTGCCCATCTGGGAAGCCGACAGTCATCCCCACAGCTACGCCTACCGTCCGAAGCGCAACGCGCCGCAGGCGATGGACGCGATCAAGACCGCGCTCCTGAGCGGACGCACCGAAGTGATTGATGCCGACCTGAGTGGCTACTTCGACAGCATACCGCACCGGGAGTTGCTGCGGTTGGTCGCGCGGCGTGTCAGCGACGGGCGCATTCTTGCCCTCATCAAAGCGTGGCTGCGCGCCCCGATAGTGGAACACGACCCGGACACGGGCCACCCCACGATTACGGGCAACCGACGTGGCACGCCGCAAGGCGGCGTCATCAGTCCGCTGCTGGCCAACCTGTATTTGAGCCGGTTGGACTGGCAGGTGAACGAACGCTGCGAACTGCATCCGGTGTTGGTGCGCTACGCGGACGACTTCGTCATCCTGTCCCGACCGGGGCAGGGGGCAGAGTTGCAGCGGCGGCTGAAACGGTGGCTGGCCGCGCACGGCCTCACGCTGAACGAGGCGAAAACCCGGACACTCGACGTGCGAGCGGAAGGGTTCAAGTTCCTCGGTTTTGGCGTGAGCTGGCGGCGTGGGAAGAGTGGACGGAACTATCCGCACATGGAACCTCACCCCAAAAGCCAGAGGAAGCTGCGGGACAAACTGCGGGAGAAACTCAACCACTGGACGCTGTGGCGTGCGGCGGACGAAGTCATCCCGGAGGTGAACCGCTTGCTCAAAGGCTGGGGCGGGTATTTCCACTACGCCAACAGCACGCGGGTATTTGACCGGCTCAACCAGTATGCGGCCAACCGGCTGCAGCGCTGGTTATGGCGCAAGGGAGGATGTCAGCCAGCCCTGTGGGCGATGAACCCACGGGAAGTTCTTCGGGAACGCTATGGCCTGTATCGGCTGCCCACGCGGGCGGCGTGGACGCAGGCGCGGACGTAGAAGCGATGCGAGTGAATGACCCTCGGAAAGCCGGATGCGGGAAAACCGCCTGTCCGGTTTGATGAGGGGCGGAGCGTGACGGTCTTTGGCCTCGTGCCTTTCAACCCGTCCGCTCCGCCTACTCTACT
>Ga0116120_1001705_pt1 | contig 14305 bp, 17 predicted proteins | sample June2015DPH_11_1_3_FD_89724 | JGI IMG/M metagenome (GOLD analysis project Ga0116120, IMG submission 89724) | Peatland microbial communities from SPRUCE experiment site at the Marcell Experimental Forest, Minnesota, USA - June2015DPH_11_150 | ecosystem: Environmental > Terrestrial > Soil >... | reverse complement strand
GTAGGTCAGGTTCTGCGCGGCCCCGCCAGCACCGGCCGAAGGCGGACTGGTCGCGGCGGGGGCAACCTGAAAGATGCGCACGATCCCGGTCGCGTACCGAGCGTTTCCGAAGATCGCTGTCTTGCCGTCACCGGATACGGCCACCGAGCGGGAACCTTCAATCAGGACGAGGCCACTGACGCCGATCTTCCCGTCAGTCGGCGTGATCGCAGGCCCATCCTGTGTCCAATCGGACGTTGTGCCGTGTAAGTACGCAAGAAAGCGCCGCTCCGAGGCGACGAGCAAGACTCTTCCGTCCTGAGCTAGCGCGAGCTCCCAACTGGCACCAGCCCCACCGTCGTCACCCGGTGAGAGCTTCACGCCGTCCCACGACCATCCCGCCGATGAGTGCTTGAACTCCCAGACGTCGTTGACCCCCGTCGCCAGCAGGGTGTCGCCGTCATCTGTCAGCGCGAGGGAGCTCCCGAAGCTCCAGTCAGCGGCATCCGCCGGAGGGCTCAGCTTGGCCTCCTCGCTCCAGGAACCGCTGCTGGTACGTCGGTAAATCCAAACGGTTCTCCCGCCCGTCGTGCGGGTCTCGCCAGCGGCAATGACTCCACCGTCCGAAGAGACTGCGAGGCTCAGGTTCGCAGGGTGAACCTGCTCGTCGGGACGCAGGACTGCTTGTTGTGCCCAGCCTGAGTCAGTACGGGAGTAGACGTTGATAGCGTAGGTCCAGTTTCCAGCCGAAGTCGACGACGGGTCAGGTGTCTCGACGAGCGCAGTCTGCCCATCGCATGAGATTGCGGCCGGTTCCGAGCCCGTGAACGCAAAAGTCCCAGCGGGCCTCGGGAGCGGACTTTCAAGCTGCCAGTTCCCGGCTGTGCGCGTGTAGATCCAAGCGCCGCCGGGGAAGAAGATGTTGTCGCCCGCACGCACGACCATGGTGTTGCCGTCGCAGGAGAGTGCGGCATCGTACGAACCGTTAGGGGAGAGTGTGCCGGGCGTGAGCATCGGCCCCTGCTGCGTCCAGTTCGACCCGCGGCGCACGAACACGCGCACCCCAGCACTCCCAGTCGCCCCGGTGTTCATGCCCGTAGCAACCGCTGTCGTGCCGTCGCTGGAAAGGTCGACGGTCACGCCCATCGAGCCGTTCGGCGTCCCTTCCGCGGCGGTCAGGATGGCGACTTCCTGATAGGCAGGTGCACTGGCAGCGGCCGCTGGGAGCGATTCCACGCCGATGCCTACCGCGAGCGAAAGGAGAACGGAAACCGCGTGCGGGGGCGCACGGTTGAGTTGCAGCCTTCCCATGCGGCCTAGTGTCGTAGAGCGTCGCCTCAAGCGCAAGCCGACAGGCGACCGAACCATGGCGTCCGAGGCGCCCACTCCGACGGCGCCAGCGTCACGGGTTCGCTACCACGAAGGAGTCGCCGCCGGTACACGCGAGCCGTTGGGGTTTCAACCGACCTGGCAAACCGATGCTGTCAGGCTGGTCGCAGAGATCGAGGCTCGCGGCGAAGGCGTGCACCCCGCCGCCAACCGCCCGCCCGACCCTGTAGGTTCGTCGCTCCGGCCCCTGTCGGAGCAACCGAGCAGGAGTGGCTGGAATGACATCGCAGGGGTCGGCGCATGGGCGGTTCGCTCGCGCGATCGCGCAGAAGAACATCCGCGGAGCGGAGATCGCCGCGAAGGAGATGGGCGGGCTCTCCCTCATCGACGCGCTCGACTACCTGCTCCTCCTCGCCGAGGTCCGGCCCGACCGCTTCGAGCCAGCGGCTATCCGCTGGCATGGACGCCTGGAGGTCGAGTCGGTTGGCCTGACCTTGAGCGAGTCGCATCTCGCGCTCGCGGCGCTCGGTGATCTCCGCTCGGGAGGCGACAGCGTCGCCATCCTCAAGCGGCTGCTACGCCGGGTGCGGCCGACCATGGTCCCGCCGCTGCGCTAGATGCTCAACAACAACGGTTCGAGGATCAGCCGCCCGTGGTGCTCCTGCTACTCCGGGCGCCTCCGCGTGAACGTGACGGTGGAGCGCTCGATGGCAACCTCGTACTCGTCCCCCGTTTCAGCGTTGAGGAACGTCGCCTCAGCAATGTGGCGCGTCTCGACTTTTCTACGGCTGATCCCGATCTTCTCCAGCGGCACGTTGATGATCTCGGCCAGCTCTCCACGCAGACGGTCGAGAAGGTTGTCGAGGCTATCGGAGTCGTACCGCGTGAAGTCCGGAGGCGAGTCGAAGCCGGGCTCGAATGGCTCGCGCCACTTCCTGATCTGCTCCCTTGCGTAGTCGATGAGGTCGCTGATGACCTTGCCAGCGACTCCAGCACCGAGGAGCTCGATGACGACGTGTGCAACCTCACCCCCTGCTCCGAAGTGCGCGGACCGTCGACCGCTCTCGATCGTGAACCAGCCTTGCGACTCTCCGCTGATTCGCCGATTCGCCTCGTCGTGAAGCCACTCGACGCCTGGTGAGTAGCCGAGAAAGTAGACGGTCGCTTGGCGGAACTCGCCCTCGCGGTTGGGGTCTTCGAGTGGATGGCCGCGCTCGACCACACGAACGCTCAGCCCTTGTTCGACAGCAGCCACTGGAGCGAGGATAGATGGGGAGTCCGATCACGCGGAGTAGGGCCGCTCCGCCCGCGCAAAGACACCGAAAAGCTGATCAACACGCGAACGCGTTTCCGCGGTGGTTGTATGTGTCTAGGGGTCGTTCCGGGTGAGGCGGTAGAGCAGCCTGCCGTCCGCACTGACTGCGGCAAGCTCCTCGAACTGGTTGCCCGCGGCCACCGCGAGGCTTCGGAGCATCAGGTTGAGCTGAGCCTCTGTGGCCTCTCCGACAAACGTCGCGCTCAGCCGACCACGGTCGATGCGTAGGGATGAAATCGTCCCGTTCGTGAAGTCGTGTGCCGCGCGGCGGGCGAGCTCTTGAACCATCTGCTCTGACATGAACGATGGGAAGTCGTCCGGGGTAGCGGCGTAGACAGCATTCGTCGCAAAGAAGACGTTTATCGCGGAGTCGACGCCGTCAAGCGCGGAGCGAAGACTCTGCGTCGTCGCCCATACGTGGTTCGGGACCACCGCCTCATGGCGGCCGTCCGTGAGCCTGACGATGAGCTCGCCCGAACCCCCGACGGCTGCGCGTGCATGAGCATCGGCATTCCGGAGATCACCCCGCAAGAACGATGCGAGCAACCTGCACGCGGGCTCGACCGCGACGCGCTGAAGTCGCTGCTCGATGGCGCCAAGCGTCGGCTCAACGACGAGCGCGACCGACGCAGCAGTCCCGAGCTTGATTTCAGCCAGGGTGCAGAGCAGGGAGGCGTACGGCCTGAAAACCCCCTCGCAGAGACGTCGGTATGCATCAAGAATCGCGGGGCGGTCACGATCCTCAAGGTACGCGCTCATGGCCTCCTCGTATCGCGGCCCTGCCGCCATGACCCACGCCGCCTCGGTGCGAAAGAACGCAAGGACAGCACGATGTGCTGCGGAGGAGTCCACGTCGGCGGCTGATGCCGCGAGCTCTGTGGTGAGGTACATGAAGCGGTGTGCGAGTAGCGGGAACCCAGATAGCGGAAGCCGGAACGCGAAGTTCACGTAGACCTCGGGGAGCTCCCCGCTCGGAAGGTTGAGGTAGCCGAGTTGACGTTGCGCTATCTCGCGGGGGTCGATCCCGCTCGACCTCAGCCGCTTCGACCAGTCTCCGTAGCCAGCGACGATGTCCTCAGCCCGCAGGCCGAAGAGCAGACCGAAGTGCTCCTCACCGGACGACTCTTCCAACTCCAGATCGCTGGCGTTTGCCAGTGGTAGGAATTCCAACACCCGCACATCCTCCTCAAGGCGCGCCTCAACGCTGTTGAAGCGTCCCACCGCTTCTGTCGCCATTTCATTCACTTCCTCTGTGAGCCCAGCGAACAGCGCAGCGGCGGCTTCTACGGCGGCGCCGTACGCGGCCATCACCACCTGCTCAAGCAGGTCTGACCGGAAATACGAAAGGAACGAGGCGACCTCCGCAGCGGCCGTTGCCCGCGACGCAACACGCTCGGCGCGACGGCGTACTCCGTTCGCATCAGACGGGTCAAGGCGCCCGGCAGCCAAGACACGCATAGCCGCAGCAAGCCGCAGCACGGGGTCACGAACCCACCCAAGACGGCAGTCCTCAAGCGTAACGGCGTCATCCAGAGGGATGACCGGCTCACGGGCGACGCTGCTCCGAACAAGCTCGCCAGCAACGCTCACGGCTTCGATGGCGCGAGGGCCAATCGCGCGCCTAAGCGAGAAACGGGTCTCATGATCTAGCTCGCTGAGCGGCATCTCGGCCTCCTGGAAACAGCGATAGCACTGCCCCCGCAGCGCGCTCGACCTGGATCGGGGCTGATCGGTCGCGGAGGCGTCCCATCACGCTACTCGACAGGTGCGCGGTGGGCCGCTCAAGCGAGACAGGCGCGAACGTCGGCGCCGTAGTTCAGCTTCGACTCCGGCCACCAGTACAGGACGCTGCCCCGCACTTGCACGGCAGCCCTTAGCTCCTTGTCCGTGACCTTCAGGCCGTAGGTCTTGGCCAGGCTCTTGGTGATCGCAACGAGTTGCTTCCTCGCGTCTTCCGCGCCGATGTGGGTGCCGAAGTACGCGACATCAACCTCGATGCCATCTTTCGTCGCCGAGAACCAGTTCTTTGGTAGGCACGGATGCCGCACCGAGATCGGGTCGCTCCTTCACCGCGAAACCCCCGTGAGAGGAAGCACCGCTCAGCGGTCGCCATCGAGGGAGTCTTCCCGCCGCTGCTGCCAGCTCCGACGAGAACGGCGAGCACAGCGATGAGCGGTGTGTACCTCAACAAGACGCCGACTCGGCGGCCTACCACTCGCTGGCCTGGGCCTCTTCGCGCTGAAGAAGAAGCTGCTGTTCCTCGCGGGCCGTCCGCGGCCCGTTTGCCAACGCCTCCACGTCGAGCTTCCCTTCCGCGTCGCCGAACAGCTCGATCGCCTCCGCCTTGATCCGCACCGACTCCTCCGCCGAGCGCCGCTTCACCAGCCAGGAGAGGATCGTCGAAGCACGCACCAGCCGTGAGCGGAAGTCCGGGATGCCGCTGACCCGCTCCCAGAAGTCGTCGGAACTCAGCACCGTCATGTCGGAGGCCGAGCGCATAGGCCGCGTCTTCGGGCGACCGCCGAGCACGGGCGATGTTCAGCTCGACGCGCTGGTGGTGCCCGCGTAGCGGCCGCGCGCCGCGCCGGAGTGCTTCGATGTCGCTCTTGCGCCCGCCCGCGTTCTTCGTGTTCGGCGCGGACTGGATCGCGTAGAGCTGGACGACGCCATCGGCATCCTGGATCTGAAGGTCGACGCCGCTCCCGGGCTTGATTCCGCCGCTGACGATCCGCGCGACCTCCTCCATCCAGGTGCCGATGTGTGCCTCGATCGCCGAGGTTTCCTTGTCCGCCAGCACCTGGTCGGCCCACTCCTCGACCGACTCCACGCCGCGCACCGTGTAGATCATTGGGTTTCGCTTCGCCAGGTCGCGCCCGTGCCGCTTCTTCAGGTTCGCCGCGAGCGGCTGGGCAACGAAGTCGTCAAACGCCTGGACGATCCGGTCGGTCTGCTTGTGGGGGAGCCCGAGCGTGGCCCGGACCGCCGGGACGATCGCCGTCCGCGGGATCGGCGCCAGCAGATCGCTGACGAGCTCAGCCTGCTCCCGCCTGCTTGGCGGCGTCAATCGCCTGCTGCTCGTTCATCATTCACCTCCTTCCAACAGCTCAGGAGTTCGGCCAACCTGTCTGTCGTGCCTCCTCCTCCAGCGAACGGCGTAGCGCCTCGTGCGCGGTATAGAGCGTAAGACCGCGGCTGCCAGGTCAGCAGCTTCGGATCGTCACGCACGCTCTTTGGATCGGAACCGCGAAGTTGAGGTTCTCGCCGCCGCCGCTAAGCAGCACGCCGACGACTTGACCTTGACGATCGACCGCGGGACCACCCGAGTTGCCGGGGTTCGCCGCGGCATCGGTCTGGATCGCGTCGTAGCTGACTCGACTCACCACCCCTGTGGTCACGGTTCCTTCGAGTCCATACGGGCTGCCGACGAGCAGAAGCTGGTCGCCGACCACCGGCGAAACGCCGAGCTGAGGGTGCTGCCACAGGGGCGGCGCGATCAACCCATGCACGACAACGACGGCGAGATCGTTGGTCGAATCGGTCTTGCCGATAGTGGCCGTCCACGAGTTGCTCTTCTGGAGCAGTTTCACCGTCTTGATCCCGGCCGCGACATCGTCAGCCACGACGTGGTTCGCCGTGATGACATAGGTGTCTCCTCCCGCCGTCCACGCCGCCCAACCCGTGCCAAGCCCGCCGGACACCTTGACGGTGAACACGCTCTTCAAGACCCGCTGTGCGAGAGGAGCAAGGCCAGCCTTCGAGGCTTGGACGCTCGATCCCAGTGCGCCAACTCGCTTCGCAAGTGTTGCGTTCTGTGCTGCAAGCGAGCTGATCTCATTCGACGCCGAGGCCAGCCGGTGCTGAAGATTCCGTGTCCCGCTCTCCCGCGCCGAACGCTCGAAGAAGAACTCCACCTGCCCTGCTACCGCGAGAAGGACGAGCACCGCCAGAAGCCAGCGAACGCGCGAGCGCGCAGGGACCGCTGCCGCCGGTCGCTGCGCTTCTTCGGCTGCCGCCGCAGTGTCAGCGCCGCAAGAGCCACAGAAGCGGGCGTCGTCACGAATGGCCGCTCCACAGTGGTGACAGACCGCCCCGGTCGCAGGCTGGGATGCGGGAAGGTCGCCTACTTTGCCGCCCCGAGCTGTTGGAGTTCCTGCTGAAGCTGGCGGACGGCAGCCGTGAAGCTGTCTGCGTGATGGCCGAACTTCGTCGAGGCAGCCGTGTACCTGCCGTCGCTACTTGACAGGGTCGCTGACTCCGCCCGGACCGTGTTGATCTCCTGGTTCACGGTGTCGATCTCGCCGTTCAGGTAGCTGAGATCAACACCGGAGGTGTTCCCGGCGTTGATCAGGTCGTTCCCCAGGGCGATCATGTCGCTCACCAACGTGTCGGTCTCCGACGAGAAGACATCGCGGCCGCTCTGAATCGAGGAAGTGATGTGCTGCAACTGGTCGGCATCGCTCAAAAGCGGATCAACCCTCTTCAGGACCAACGCGGTCTGGGCGAGGATTGCGGCCTGATGCTTGCTGAGGCCCCGTGCCCTTGCGAGCTGCGCGCTCGTCGCCGACAGCGAGGCACGCGTCTGCGCCAACTCCAGACGGGCACGGCTCAAGCGCGAGTGCTCATGACGGTACTGGACGAACTCGATCACAGCGACCGCAACAAGGGCAGCAGTGATGACGCCCAGGACAAGCAGCGCCACCTTCACGAGCCTAGAAACCCGACTCGGCGCCACGGCCAAACGAGACACTGCGACTGGGCTGCCGCACGACGTACAGAACTGCTCACCAGACACCACGAGAGCCCCGCAGGAGCTGCAATGAACTTCAGCGATCGGCTCCGTCGCCTGCGGTGGTCCGATGCCCTCCGCCGATTCCGCCATGCTTCGTCTCCTCCGCAGTCCCCTTCGCAGTCCTACGCTCTTCCGCGCCAACTGTCAACGGAAGCCGCCCTGCCAGATGGGCGGGCTACACCAGCCGCGGAGCCAGGATCAGCGGCGTCCTACCCGTCTCAGATGTACGCCGAACAGTCTCACGAAGAGGATGAACTGGCACGCACCAGCGCGACGAGCTTCTTCGCTTCGTCGGCCACGGATGTGGAGCCAAATGCCCACTGCGCCTTTAGTTCGCCGTTGGCGTCGCAGGCGTGCTCGACGCGGTTCAACAAGTCAGGCGTCAGCGCGCGCCACGATATTCCGCGCAAGGTCGTGAATGTCGCGCGTGCAGCGTTGAAGCTCTGAGCATTCTCGAATGCCTCCACCGCCCTTCCTGCTACCACCGATTCACGGGCGGCGGTGTACCGCTTTGTTGTGAGAGCGTGCTGCGCGACGATTCCCGCGATGTCCTGAGCAAGCCGAGCAGCGCCCTTGTTCGCGCCTGGAAGCGCCTGGTACTTGCCCATGAATCCGTAAGGTGTGGCGCCTTTACGGATCGGGATGACGAGAATGCCTCGCGCTAGCGCAACACCTATCTCCTGGTCTGTCCACATGCTCGGATGGAAATCTGGCGTCAGGTAGGCCGCGAACGCTTCGCAAGTGCGAAGGGCAACCTCGATGACATCGCGCCATTCCTGCGTCGGTTCGATGTCGGCATGCGCCACAAAGCCGTCGATTCCATAGTCGCGCAGCGCCACTTTCAACTCGCCGACCTCTAGCGTCTGAAGACTGGAGTGGGCGATGAAGAGACGGAAGTACCCCGGCTCCCAGATGCCCCCTGCATCTTCCTCGTGCGCACGCGTCGACCCCGGCACAGACGCGTCGCCAGGGAAGAGGAAGTCGTGGAGCTCCAACAAGTTCTCGTCCGAGGCGCCCTTGATGTGCTCGACGACATACGAGTAGGGGTCGCCAGACCACGAGTCCGAAATGGGCATTCCGAACTGCTCCAGTGTGAGATCGACCTCACTCCAGTTCCGCTCGCCCAGCGCAGCAGCGATCTTCGTGATGGTGGTGACGCGCTCGCCTGGCTTCATGTTCCGCGCTCAGGACTCCTCAGCGACGCCCAGCCGCTCGACGATCCGTTCAAGCTCTTGCAACCGCGCACCAATCCCGCGGAGCTCGCGGACGAGCTCGCCGCGAATGTCGCCGACGTCGGCGGCAACCTCAGCCTCGGCTTCTTCGATCTCCTCCCGAATCTGCGGGCTGAGGAAGCGCTGCGCGATTGCACCGGTCAGGAGGGCCACGAAGCCGATCCCGATGAACATGAGCGCGACCCCGACGAGCCTGCCCGCGGTCGTGTGCGGGGAGAGGTCGCCGTAGCCGACCGTAGTCATGGTCGTGATCGCCCACCAGACCCCGTCCCAGACGCTGTAGCCCTTCTCGACCTCCGAGAAGATCGCGCCCCCACCAAAGGCCGAAACGGCGGCGATGACAGCGGCGCCCTGGACGCCTTCCATCGTGAACAGCCGCCGGTATTCCTTCACCAGCACGGTGAGGCGGAGCACGCGCAGCAGCCGGAACATCCGTAGCGCCTGGAGACTCGCAGGCAGAAGCGGCGCCGTCAGCAGGACGATCGCTGCTTCGAGCGGATGCATCCGTAGCCAGCGCATCCGGTCGGGAACGACCGCGAGCATCACGACGAGCTCGGTCGCAAACGCCACCCAGATCGCCCAGTTCAACACGTCTCCAAAGGTCTTCACGCCGTGGCCCACGTGCGTCTGTTCGATCACGATCACGGGGATGACCAGCAGGGCAGCGACGAAGATCGGCACCTGGAAGAACTTGTCGAAGCGGGCCGCGCGCGCGTCCGAGCGCCCCACCTCCGCGGCCGTCGCGCTCTGCTCCATCAGCCGACGGGGGCTGTCCCGAAGACGAGCCTGTAGAACGCCTCCCAGTTGGTGGCGATCTTCTGCTGGGCGGCGCGCAGGCTGATCTTGCCCTGACAGACCCAGGCATGGGCGACGTTCTCCAGCTTGTCCTTCACGTGGTAGCCGGGCGCGCGCCCGGGAAGCGTCGCCTTCTCCGGGAAGAGGTTCGCGGCGTCGTTACTCCCACCGAGTTCGAGCGACACGATGTGGTCGATCTCCAGCGTCGAGCCGTAGGAGCCTGGCGCCATCCCGTACTCGACCTCAACCTGGTGCTTCTCCGAGTCGGGCACGTCCCGGATCGAGCTCGTGTGGAAGCTCGACGAGCAGAGCACCGCCTTCGTTAGCCCGCTGTAGTACGCGCCCGGCGAACAGCGACGATCGGGCTCCGCGCCGAGCTTGCAGCCACTCGTCTTCGTCCGCGGAGAGAGCAAGACCGTCGAGCCGAGGTTGACCGTCCCCGTGCTTGTGCCAGTCGAGCCTCCGCCACCCGTCGAACCGCCACCTCCGCCACCGCCGCCTCCCGAGGACGTGAGCCAGACCGCAACACCGCCGTGATGCGAACAGGTGCCCGAGCGGGTCTGCGAGAAGCTGTACGTCCCGTCCTTGCAGCGAGCCGTCGCTCCAGGAGGCGCCGTCGCCGCTGAGGACGTTGACGGCGCGGTCGCCACGATCGGCGTCGTCACCGGCGCAGTCGAGGTCGTCGACACGCTCGTGGTGGTCGTCGATGTCGTCGTCGGTGCAGCCGTCGTGGTCGCTACCACGCTCGTCGACACCGGTGGCGGAGGCGGCGCGGGAGGCGCGGGGGTCGTGGTGGGCGCTGGCGCGGCCGGGGTCAGCCACTGCGCGACTCCGCCGTGGTGGGAGCACGTGCCCGAGTGGGTCTGCGAGTAGCTGTAGGTGCCGTCGTTGCACAGGGCCGTAGCCCCTGGCGGCGCATCTCGGACAGCCGCCGAGGCCAGAGAGAAGCCACCGAGCGCACAACCTGCCAGAACGCACCAGACCGCCAACCGCCGCAACGCGCCCCTCCCTGTAGCCTGCCGTCAACAGCATGCGCCCGGTAGGCAGGGAGATCAAGTGAGGCAAACCGTAAATGCTTGATGGGCGGAGTCCCCTCGGAGGATCGGTGGCTGGACGGCCGACCGCCATAGTGGCGCGTTTCGCAGTCGCCCTTGTGGCCGTGGCCGCCCTGTGGGCGACGGCAACTGCCGCGGCGTCCCGAGCGGGTTGCTCAACCGACTCGAACGGCCAAGTCGCATGCACCCTGAAGACCGGCCTGTCCGGCGTCACGGCCGTTGATCACGGCACGGGGCTTGAGCATTCCGTCGGATTGCAGGACGTGGACATCATCAGCCTTCCCCACGCGTGTCACCTCGTCCGGCTCTACTACCTCTTCGGGTTTCAGGGCGACTCGCATGTCCTTCCGCCGGTGAACGTCCCCATCCGCCAGGCTGCGACCACCGACGGAGGACCGTGGGCCGTGCACTCGCCATCGTGGCTCACCCAGAAGATTCGGACGCTTCTACGGCAGTACGGGCTTCCCGGTGAGAGTCCGTCGAACTACTCGCTCCCCTACCCGAACTCGTACTGGTACGTCTACGTGGGCCACACCGAGGCCGAGGTGCTCTCTCGCGGCGGCGTGCGGTGCGTTCGCTAGATGGCGGCCTTACCGCTCTCTCGTTTGGTTAGCCAAGCCTCTTGACCGGCCGCTATTGGGGACGAGACCGGAGTTCAACGCCGTGATCGAGCACCGCCGATCAGCCGACCGATGATTGCCCCCACGATCACTCCGGCAATCACGATCCACGTCCGCCCCCTGCTATTCAGGGTCTGGCAAGGGCCGAGAATCGAATGCGGGCAGAGGGCCTGGTTCGTGAGCTTGACCGCGACGAGGCCGACGAGCAGCCCGACCACGGCGCCGCTGAGGAGCCACGCGATGATGCTGCTGTCGCGCGTGCCGGGGATCGGTCCCGTAGGCCCGTGGAGCACCGGCGGCGGCTTCTCCTCGTCGACCCCGGTCGGAGTTCCACAGCCAGGGCAGAACCGAGCCTGCGCCGGTAGCTCGGTGCCGCAACTCGTGCAGAACGCCACGCACGAAGATTCCCGCCTCGCAGAGACCGGATCAAGTGCCGCCGCCGACCTGGAGTCCACCTAGCGCTGTCTCAACCGCTGCGACGGCGCTTGCCCCGGCTCGCACAGCCAGACGTGGCTCCGGGAGCCTCGCTTCGAGCCGCTTGACCGTACGCAGCACCGAGTGCAGCGACTTGTCCTCGGTCACGAAGACGTCCGCGTCGAGGGAGGCGGAGGCGTGGTCAGCGTCGAGGAGGTTTCCGCGCTCGACCTTGTGGTCGAGTTGGCTGTAGACGACCGCGAAGTGGACGAAGCCGCGCGGCATCGCCTCCGGTCTCGCGTCTTCGAGCCAGAAGGAAGCGAAGTCCCTAATCTCGATTGCACGGCGGTCGAGGTAGCCGCCCAGGTAGTCGGCCCAGTCGGTCAGCCCCTTGTCACCCTCCAGGATGGCGCCGTACCAGTTGCTCAGCGCGTTCCGCCTCCACCAGGCCTCGGGGTCGTCGAGGGAGGCGGCCCTGCCGAGCTCGATCACGTGTGGGCCAAGAGCGAGCGTGGTCTCACGCTCGGTGCCTTCCTGCTTCAGCTTTCGCAGCCTCTTCTGCGTGTCGATGACCGACTCGCGTCGCGCCTCGGTCAAACTGGCGAGCATCCGCGTCGCAGCCGTGGCGATCTCCTGCTCGTGCTCGGCGATGTGCCACAGCCTCTTGTGGAAGTTCAGGTTGATGTCCACCTTGCCGGGATCGGGGAAGGCGCGCAGCCAGCCTGGCCTGAAGTGCCGGATCTCTTCGCGTACCTCCATCGCCTCCAGGTAGGGCGGGTACGTGACGTACTGGCTGGGGACGTCGCGCAAGAGACGAATGCGCGCCTTCCGCAGAGCATAGGCGGGAGGCGCAGACCCTCTGTGCGCTCCAGGCTCGGCGCGCGCCTTTGTCGATCAACACCAAAGCTGGGCGTTGGCCCGGCTCGCGCGCAGAACTCGTCGTTCAGACCCTGGGACAAGAGCCCGCTGGCAGTTCAGGCGGGAAGCGTTCCGGCAGGCGGACGGCGCGGAAACGGCTGCTGCTCGTTGCAGCGGCGGTCCCGTAAGCTTCGCATGCCCGCGTAACGCATCCGCGCGTACGGCGTCGTGATCGGCGACAACCCACGTGACATTTCCGCGACCATGCTGGCGGGCTCGCGGCGGTCCGTCCCACGAAACGCCGGAGGCCCCCGGTCACGTCACGGGGGCCTCCACCACGCAGTGCGTCTCGCCAGACACCGTGAAGCTAGCGCGGCTCGCCGATGCGCACAGAACTTCGTCGTACGCGCGTCAGCGGACGGTGATCGGCTTGCAGGAGTAGCCGATCGCGCGTGAGCCGAGGGCGCCGAAGTCCATTGCGACGACGCAGGCCGTGTACGCGCCCTTTGCCTTCGGTGTCCAGACGAACGAGCCGAGCGCCTGCGTCTTGTGCTGGATCAAGATCGAGCCGGTGTTGGCGACGACCCTGCCGTCCTTCGTTCCAGCCGAGACCTGGACGTTGTAGGAGAAGACCGCGAGCGGATCGTGCACCTTGAACCAGAGTGTCACCTTCGCGCCGACACGCGCCGTCTGCGGTGCAGAGAGCGATGTCGTCGGAGCGGGTGCGGTCACGGGCGGCTTCGCCCAGCAGGGAGCAGCCGCAACCAGCGCTGCGAACGCGGCGATGATCGGGACGGTGCGCTTGCCCATACGTCGACAGTAGGAACTCTTCCCAGACGCGCACGGAACTTCCTCGTCCCATGGTCTTGGACGCGGCGCAGAAGCGCCTACGCAGCGGTTGCGCGTTCGGCCGCGCGACGTGCGAGGTAGCGGGCGCGGAGCGCGTCGAGTGAGAGCAGCCTGCCGTCTGCGCCCGACTGCCAGCGCATGTAGCCCGAGTCCCAGGTGCCCGTCAGCTTGTGCACAGCGCCGCCGAGCGTGTGCTCGCTGCCATCGTCGAGGCGCACGCGGCCATTCTCCAGCAGCGTGCCGTTGTAGACGCTGGCTCCGTCATGGAGCTCGACATGGCCGAGCGCGACGGCACCAGCCTCGATCAGCTCGCGCACGTCGACGGTCTTGACCTTCGGATCACGCTGCGGGTTGTCCGCGTGGCGGCGCCGGGCAACGAGCGCCTTACGCAGCTCGCGCCGGGTCGGGGTCAGCGGATCAGCGGGCCGTCCAGCGGGCCGCACCGGTACGCCTGCGCCGTGCAGCGCGTCGACGATCTTGGCGGTTCCGCAATGCCAGGTGCGGCTGAGCAGGATCAGAGCGACGCCCTCGGTGCAGTAGGCGGCGACGATCGCGCGCACCTCGTCGTCGGTGAAAGGGCGGCTGTGTGAGGGGCCGCGCCGGATCGGGATCTCGCGTGCGTGCAGCGCCGCAGTGAACAGCCGACGCACGCAACGCTCGCAACCGGCACGATGAGGAGGAAGTCGCGGCGTCGGATCATGAGGCGCGCGCCGGTCACGATTCCTCGGGAACGCCGACTCGTTCGACCATCTGCTCCAGCTCTTGCAGCCGCGCGCTGATCCCGCGAAGTTCGCGGACGAGCTCGGCGCGAATGTCGCCGACATCAGCGGCAACCTCCGCCTCAGCCGCTTCGACGCTCTCGTGAATCTGCGGGCTGAGGAACCGCTGCGCGATCGCTCCGGTCAGGAGTGCGACGAAGCCGATCCCGATGAACATGAGCGCGACCCCCACCAACCTGCCCGCAGTCGTGTGCGGGGAGAGGTCGCCGTAGCCGACCGTCGTCATGGTTGTGATCGCCCACCAGACCCCGTCCCAGACGCTGTAGCCCTTCTCCACCTCCGAGAAGATCG
>Ga0116120_1001667_pt1 | contig 14512 bp, 11 predicted proteins | sample June2015DPH_11_1_3_FD_89724 | JGI IMG/M metagenome (GOLD analysis project Ga0116120, IMG submission 89724) | Peatland microbial communities from SPRUCE experiment site at the Marcell Experimental Forest, Minnesota, USA - June2015DPH_11_150 | ecosystem: Environmental > Terrestrial > Soil >... | reverse complement strand
CCCGTTGGCTGCCTCGTGCGCCAGATGCAGGTTTACGGCTTTGATGATGCTGTCGGTGATGGTTCCCGTTCCGCGGTTTCGACAAAACCCGAATGTTTTCCCAGACTCTCGCGTTCGTTCGCGAATACGGCGATTGACCGTGGTGCGCATCAGGTTGGAGGCTACGATGACGTCGAATTTTGCCACGCTTGTCACTAGCTGGTCCAGATTCTTGGTGTTCCAACCCCTGCAGTCGAATTCGATTGTCAGCCCGGGATGAGCGCGCATCAGCTCCCCTCGCAACTGCTCGGTCCGGGGCTTGTCGTTTTCATCGCCCCCGTAAAACCCAACGGAAACCGGATGCGGCAGGCGGCCGTCGGATGAGGCGCTCTTGGCCGGCTGACTCGGCTGCAATACTCTGAGGCAATCCCGGAGGTCAGGGCTGTCTTCACCGAGGTCGCTCAGCGCCTCGATGATCCGTGAGGCGTCCTGCGGGCGCTGCTTGCCCATGTACGTTTGCAGAAGCTGGTAAAGGTGCGGCTTCGCGTCGTCCGCACGAATCTCGATGAGCCGTTCAATGAGTTCCTCTCGGAGGTCAAGATCTTCGCAGATGGAGATTTGCTGCTGGAGCAGTTGCGCCTGATGGGGCGCCAGCAACGGGTCCTTGAGGGAAAGGCATCCGTCAACGGCCTGGGCTTGGAGGTTGGAATCGCCGCACTTGGCCGCAAGCTCGATCACCTTCTGATAGCCTGCCCACCTCTGAATGGAGTCTCCAGCTTGATGCTTGTCCATCAAGCGTTGCCGAACACTCGGGTTCGTTAGAAGCCAATGTTCCAGGCCCGTTAGCTGATCGAGCAACTCGGGATCATGAGCATATATGAAATCCGTCAGGCCTGTCAGATTTGTCGGATCCGGGTAAATCGCCAGCGAACGAATTCCAGTCTTCAGCAGGTTCGTGGGCATGGCGGCGAGCAGTTCTTCCGCTTCGGAGCTCTCGACCGTGCTCAGGGCTTCCTCGATATAGTCAGAATTGCGCGAGAGAATCGCGGAAAGCAGCCGGTAAGCGCGCACATGCATGTTTTCATCCGGCAGGTCCTCCAAGCAATTGTACGCCTCCTCGGCCATATACGTATCTTCACACAAAACGCCGAAGAGCGCCTTGCAGTAGCCAATTTCGGGGTTTTCGGTGTCGTCCGTTTGATTGAGGGGCTCCAGTTGGTCGGTCAGCTTGCTCTGCGCGTCGGGATCCTCCGGGATTTCGATCTCAAAGGCATTGGAAATGCGTGCTTGAACAAGCTCCCTTTCTCCTGGGGGCTCGTGCTTGGAATTCCGCAATTCTGAGGCGGCGGCTTCAAACTGGCCGGCTCGCCGGAAGGCCACCGCCAGTATGCCCTGCTGCTTCAGGTCCGGAAACCGGGCAATCAGGGCCCTCACATGATCCAGGTCTTTTCGCGTGGCGCGCGCGACCGCCTCCCTCACGACGATCTTCATCAGCAGGCGCGGGTAGTTCCTCACCATGTCCGACGGGAGGACGTCCAGCAAAAGGGATCTCTCATTCGCCAAAACGAGCTGGCGGATCAGGTATTCTCCGATCATCTTTTGGGCGCCGGCTAGCTTTGGGTCGGTGTAAATTGCCTGAACGACTTCTGGATCTTTAATTGCGGCGCCGGGAAACGGCTTGTCTGACCTGGAGAGGTCTTCACCCCAGGAATAGAGTCTGCCGGCAAGCCACCAGGCGCGCTCATGCAAGGTTTGCGGAGGCAAGTCCATGCCCGCCAGCCCGTACAGCAGCCAGTTTTCTGGACGGTTGGGGTTGATCTGCGAAAGGCTCGATATTAAAGGCTTTGCCTCGGCTGCGTCCTTCTTGTGCAGATCCAAAAGGTATATTTCAATTTTGGACAGTGGTGGAAATTCCCCGATGCTGAAGGGCAGCTTGAATCCACCCGTTGGCCTGTCAACGATCGCGCGGATGGCGACGATGGCCTGCTGCTGCTTTTCATCGGGGCTCTTGGTGACCATCCTGATGGCGTAGTCCCACAGGCTGTCTGGAATCTCGGATCTAACCTGACGGAAACCCTGAAGAACGGCGTCGACATCCGGGCACAACTTCATCAATCGGTTTGCCACTCTGCCGTACTCTGCGGCCAACGCGATGGCCATGACGAGTGAGGCGTAATCGATGCCAAACTGCGCCAGCTTCCGAACAAAAAGACGGGCCTTTTCCTGATCATCGAGGCCCTGGATTTCCTTATCCGGCCGGTTTGTGAGACGGGCGATTTCCCTGGTAATGTCTTTTCGGTGGCGGCCACATGCCGGGCTTTTCATGCTGGTCATGAAAACCTTGATTTTGTCCAGATCCGGAATGTTGTAGTACAAAAGAGCCATGTTCTCCTTCATCTCTTTGATTTCCTCTGGATCGTCCGATTCGGCCAGGGCATCGAAATTCCCGCTCGCGTCGAAGAAGTTAGCGGGGCGGAGGTTGAACGGGTCGGCAGTGTCAAAATTGAAGATATCCATAAGAGCTGTAAAACTTGTTGAGCATTCCACTATTATATTACATTTTGACTGGAACCGCGCAATGAGGTTACTTGCGCGGGTGAGCTTTGTGGTAAGCCTCTTTCAGGCGATCCGTTATCACATGGGTGTAGATTTGCGTGGTGGCGAGATGTTCGTGCCCCAGCAGCTCCTGGATGCTGCGCAGGTCGGCTCCCGCATCCAACATGTGGGTGGCATAGCTGTGCCGCAGCTTGTGGGGGGTTATTTTCTTTTTGTCGAGACCGGCGAACTCGAGGTACCTCTTGAGTCGCAGCTGCAGGCTCCGGGAGGAGACGGCTCGAATCCCCCTTGAGCTGGCCAGAAAAACCGGGCATTTTCCTTCCGGTTGTTTAGGCAGTAGTCGCCAGTAAGAATCGATGGCCTTCAGCGCAGGTTGCCCGATGGGCACCACCCTCTCCTTTTTGCCCTTCCCCATCACTCGAACGAGACCTTCGCTCTGGTTGATGTCCTCGGCCTTCAATCCGCACAGCTCGCTGATCCGCAAGCCGCAGGAGTAGATTGTCTCCAAAACGGCAACATCCCGGCAGCACAAGACCCTTGCCAATCTTGTTGCTTTCCCGTCTTTGGGCAGGAGGCCGGAGGGTGCGCCCAGCAGGCTTTGCATCTGCTCGACAGTCAGAAACTGCGCCAGCCGCTTCGGGAGCTTTGGTATTTTGAGTCCCTTGATGGGTGAGTAATCCACCAGCCTCTGTTGCACCAGGTACTTGTAGAAGCTCCGCAAGGCGGCGAACCGGATCTGCGTGGAGGAGCGCCCTATCTTGCACAGCCCCAAGGAGTGCAGATAACTGCGGAAGTCGAAGCGCTTGAGCTTGTCCCAAGCAAAGGCAGGGCCCTCCTTTCTGTCCTTTTGATACCAGCGCTTGAACTCGAAGAGCGCACGGCGGTAATTTCGCAGGGTGTAGGCAGAATTCCTGCTGGTCAAGTGCTGGAGAAACTGGCTGAGCCAGGGATCCAGCAGCATCTCGTTGTCCGAGGGTTCCGCCATACTGGACGAGGGTTGGCGGATTTGCCTCGATTTGTCAATCGCCTTCTGCGGTATGTCTGCGGTAAAAAAGGCTCTCGTGGCCACTCTCCTGCGGCTCCTGCCCTCTGCGCCCGCCCGCCCTCGCCACAGCCGGGCAGTGGACGAATGTCATGCTGGTTCCAGCACCTGTGAGGCAGGGTCTGGTTGGTCGGTCGTGAACTCGGCATCAGCGCTGGCAGAGCAGTCTTCGTGCTTGCCGGCGTTGCGCCCTCGGCGATGGCGCGGGGGCTGTGGCTGGCCTTGCCGTCTCGGCCTCCGCTGCCCGCATGGCCAGTGACTTTTCACCGGTTTCCTTATACCGGACGAGGTCCTCGTACTTGGCGCGCATGGCATCGATGCTCCGCTGCTGCCTTTGGCTGAAGTTGAACTGCGTGCGGCAGTCGTCGGCGAAGCCGATCTCCCAAGGCGTGGCGCCGATCTCCCTGCCGTGCCGGGCGAGGCCTGTCAGAAAGTTTGCTCTGCGATCATCTTCTGTCATATGGAGTTGTTTTTTCCCCTTGCGATGTGGACAGCCGGGCCGCGTTTCCGCTGCATTTTCGGCAGACGTATGTCCTGGTGATGAGGCGCCATGACATGTAAATCGGACCGGGCAACGCAAAGAGCCAAAACCCCGCCGGCATGTTCCAAAACCAACGGAGCAGCACTGGGAGGAACAGCAGAGACCAAAGCGCCAGCTCCGTGTTCAGGCTCCCTTTGGTAATGCGCTCAGGAGCGTTACGGGAGCCGCAGGACATGCAGATATATTCTCTCTTCATGGTCTTATGATAGGCAGTTCTTTCGCCTTTGCTGGGCCTTCTGGTCCGTTCAAGGAAGGGGCATTCCGGGCACTTCGCTCCGCGGGCGCTCGTATTTTTCGTCCGTCCAAAGCAGGCCCAGCGCGGGACGAACATCCCCCTTGAACCGCGGGGATGCTTTCATCGTCTTCTCGCGGATTTCAGCGGTGATTCGGGGTTGCTCCGGCATGTTGACATTTACGACTTCGTGCCAGGGCAATAGGTTCTTTATGCAAACGTGGTTGGCCGGGATGACCAGGCTATTGAGCATCCAACTGGGGATTTATACAGGTGGAGGGGATGTATTCCAGCAGCACGACCGGGTGCAGAATTTGCCCGGTGCCAGGATTGGAGGATGTGTACACCAGTGTGTTGTTCCTGTAGTAGTTCACCGTCCCGTTCGATTCAAGTATCTGAAACGCATCTCCCTTCGTAAGCGGTGTGGTGGTGGGGGTTTGGGGCATGTTTGACTCCCGAATGTAGTAGGTGCTCGTATCATCTCCGATTACGATACTGTATTCGATGGAACTAAGAGTTGTTGCCGACGCAGTCGACAGGCCCAGGATGACTCGGCTGCTGTCTCCCGCCGCGGTGCTGCACTGAATGCCGCCATTATTTGTGAAACAGGTCGTGGAGGTGGCCATGCCGTCCCAGGTACTGGTGCCGGCGTCTTTCACCAGGTTGGTGCCTCCCTGAACCACCACATTGCTTAAAGTTGTCCAGTTTATCGCCTGCCATGGCCCCAAGTTGGTGATGGTCACGCTGTTCGAGGCCGTCAGGCTTGCCAGCCCATGCGTGTCGTAGGCGATGGCTGTCAGTTGGTAGGTGCCTGCCGACGGCACGTACCAGCTCCAGCTCGATGCCGTGTTCGTGGAGGCCGGCTGGCCGTTCACATAGAACACCACGTCGGTGACGCTGTCCCCTGCATCGGGATCTGATGCGCTGACCGTCACGGTTAGATTTGTTGGAAGAACGAGGCCCACAGAGCTGTTGTTGGCGGGCGAAACAAAGGCTACGGTGGGAGGGTGGTTCGAGGCCAGGCACGCTATCGTCGGCGTTTGGGTGATCAATCCCAGCGTGTCCGTGAGTGTCGCGCAGCACACATAGCTTCCTGCCGTGAGGGGGCTTGCAACCACGGTCTGAGTTACCGTGCTGGCCGGGTTTGTGACGGTCGCCGCAACAGCGCCGTTGACGTAAAAGGTGATCTGCGCGACAGAGCCGCCGAGGTTCGGATCCGCGATGCCGGCCACTTCAACTTGGATGGGCTCGTTGAGGGAGTAGTTCGTCGCGTGCCCGTCGAAGGAAATGCTCGTGAACGCAGGCGGATAAATTGCGACGGTTACTGCGTTCGTGGCGCTCCAGATGGGCCCAAAGCCGTAGCTGAAAGCCGCGGCAGAAATGGTGTGGCTGCCTGGTGCGACGATCACAGTGCTAGAGTAAGCTCCAGCCGATGCCGCATTGGTGGCCTGCGGGATGCCGTCAACGTAAGTCACCACGGTCACCGGGTCATTATCCGGGTCGGAGGCTGTTCCGGTAACGCTGACGGTGCTCGTCGGCAAGTTGCTGTTGTTGGTCGGGCTTATTAGGGTGATGGCCGGCGGCCGATTCGAAAGAACTGTGACCGCCAGGCTGGCACAACCCGACACTCCGGACTCGTTTGTTGTCGAGGCTTTCAACGTGTGGGTGCCCGGGGTTGGGGTGTAAGGCCCCAAATTGAAACTGCCTGCTGAATTAGCGTGGCCGACACAAGTTCCATTGTCGTAATAGGAAACAGTCATTGCACCGATTGGGGTGTACTGGTCGGAGGGGATGGCCTGCAAGTTGGTGATCTGATTGTAAGCATTGGTTCCGGCTGCGGGCTGTTGCCATGTGACGGTCGGAGCAGCAGCTTCAACCACGGTGAAACTATTGGTCGGCGAATAGTAAACTGCCCCTTGGTTCTCATATGCAATGGCGGAAACCGTGTAGAGACCAGCGGGCAGATTTAGCAGCGTGTTGCTGTAAACCAATGCAGCTTGACCGGGAGCATTTGTGTATGAGGCCCACTCCACTCCGTTGGTGAACGTCACAAGGTTGGTAATCGGTCCCAGTGTGTTCGTCGGTGTGGCGGTGACCAATATGCTTCCCGGAGTGGGATAGCTTGCACCGTTTGTCGGGGTGAGGATTATTTGGAGGGGCGCGAGGACGGTAAAGGCCACGGAGGCAGAGGTGCTGTTTATGCCATTGGCATCATGGGCAACCACATATGCCGCATGCGGGCCGGCTGCCAGCGAGGCGAAACGTGTCCATTCCAGCGTGTACGGGCTGTAGGCATATCCTACGTAACAGCCATCACAGAAGAACTCCACCCAGCTCACCGCCGCCAGTGAATCCGTTGCCGAGGCGGAAAATGTAATGTCAGCGCCATTGGTCTCCGTCTGGCCCGCCTGCGGGCTCGTAAGGGCAACGGTTGCTCCTGCGTTGGGGGCCATCGTCACAAAGGTCGGTGCGGACCAGGTGGCGATATTGTCGTCATCCCAGGCTACAGCATAAAACACATGGACCCCGGGATCGACAGAATACCATGCAAAACTGTTGGTTGCCTGCGGAATGCCAGGCCCATCGACTTCATTGTCCCCGTCATAGAGGAAAACGCCGGCGATTCCATTTCCAAAGCCGGTGGCAACAACGGTGAGCGTTATGGTCGATTCGAAGGGGATCGCTTGGCCTGCGTTGGTGGTCATGACCTTCACGGCAGGCTGCAAGGCAACTGATGTGGATGCAAAGGCATAGATGGTGTTGGTCGGCGAGCAGACAAGATTGCCGTGGTTGTCATAAGCGATGGCAGACAGCGCATAGGTGCCTTGTGCCACATTTGCCCAGTTGTTGCTGCAGGCTGCCAGCACCGAGCCGGGCGCATTCGTGACTGAGGCCAACGCTGTTCCGTTTACGAACAAAACCAGGTTGGTGACGATCCCCAGCGTGTTTGTTACTGTTGCTGCAACCGGAATGCTTCCAGAGGCGGGGTACGTGGAGCCGGATACTGGCGCAAGCGTAACGGTCGGTGAGGGCGGGATGGTGAAGGTTACGGGGTCGGATGTGCTGTCTACGCCACTGGCATCATGGGCAACAACATACGCTGTATGCGGGCCGGATGCCAGTGGCGCAAAGAGCGCCCACTGAAGCGTATAGGGCGTGTAGGCATACCCCACGTAGTAGCCATCGCAGAAGAATTCCACCCAGCTTACGGCCGCTGTCGCGTCTGTTACCGAGGCTGCAAGATTGATGAGAGCGCCGTTGGTCACCGTCTGGCTTGCTTGGGGGCTGGTCAGCACAACGGCTGCTCCCGGATCCGGGGTTACTGTTACATACGTTGGTCCAGACCAGGTGGTGTTGCCTTCCGGGTCTGTGGCCGCAGCATAGAACACATGAAGCCCCGGCACGATGGACGACCACATGAAACTGTTGGTTTCCTGCGGGGCTCCAACCGCGGCGACTGGGTAGATTCCATCATAAAGGCTCACGCTGGAGACCCCGTTTCCGAAGTTCTGAGCAACGACCGTGAGCGTTGTCGGCAAATAGTAGGAGGCAACTTGATTGGTAACGACAACCGTCACGGTGGGGTTTGTAGTGGTGGCCAGTGGTGGATTCGTGCCGGAAACAATGTAAAAGCGGCTCCTGAATAGCGGAGCATTTGTATCTTGAAATTCCATGCACCCGGGAGTGTAGTTGCCTGACAAGGCCAGCCCGACTGTGCCTATTGGTTGCCATGTGGACAGATTTGTGGATGCGTTGACGGAGTAAGTGACCCCGGAACACCCGTAAATCGTGAGATCCATGTTGTTATTGGAACTGACGATGCTGAGGATGCTGGGTATGCTTGGGGCGGTTGCTTGAGCGTGAACGTTTTGAGTTAGCGTCGCGCCAAAGAGAGCTGCTGCGAAAATGAAGGGTTTCCTTATAACATTCATAGGCCATTATATGGCCGGTGACATATTTATGGCTCCTTCTTGAGAAAACGGCCCGCCTGCTGGACCGGACGCGGATTCTGCGGTTAAACTGGCCCGGAAGGATGCGAACCATCGGGGAATTGCGTGGAAGGGTGGGGGCGGGTACCCCGAAGGAGAGGGCAGGGGTCGCGGTCGTAAAAGGGCTTGCGGTCCCGGTAGATTCTCTCAAGCTCCAAATCTCGCACGGCTGCGTTCGTGTCTCCGTGCGCCACAGCGACGTCATGCGCCCGCTACGCTGGGGAGAACGGCTTGAGCAATGGGGCCGGCTTCCGCACAGGCAGCGGCGAAGGTTCCTGACGCCTCCCGGTTACGGGTCACTTCGCAGGCGCAGGCGGCCATGCTCGCGGCCTCGGCGCCGTTGCAGAACTGGAGATCCGCGCTGGTGGCGAGTACCCACCCCAAGTTGTTCAGGCGTCGGGGAGGTCGGGCTGGAGTTCGAGGTCCCTGAGGTACTCGGAGATCGCCCAGCCGTCTTGCGCTGCGCGGCGAGAATCTCCGCCAACTCTACGTGGACGGAGGGAAAATCAGGAGCAAGGCGCTTCGGCGCACTGTTGCCCGGCCCGGAGGTACAGGCCTTGCAGGGCCGCGTCCATGGCCAAAAGGCAATGCAGTTCTGGCTCGGTCGTATCGTGGGTCAGGCCGGTTTCCAGTGAGGTCTCAGCCCCACGACATCTGCCCGTGGAAAACAGGGCGGCTGCCAGGTCGCACCTCGCGACCGTCATGCCGGCTTTGAGCTTGAGTCCCGTGCGGAACGTTGCGATTGCGTCGTTCTGCTTGTTTTCCAGCATCAACGTGCCTGCCAGGAACAAGCAACAAGTAACAAGTACTTGCCCGCCGATTTTCATCCAGCGTGAGGCGGAATGCCAGTACTTGACGCATGGCTTGGGGTACCAACGATTTATTTGCAGAATATTGCGGAAAAAGCTTGACCCTTACACAGGAAAAGTTGTAGCACTGAGCACTAAACTTTATATATTATGATTGCGACCCAAATAAGGCAGAAAGACGCCGTCTTTTACTCTGTGGCCTTTCCTTCCGAGGATTTGCTCACCAAAGTCCGATTTATCAGCCGCTTCTATGGCGAGGGCGAGCAAATCAAACCGGAGGAACTGCCGGCAAACGATGACGTGGCCCAGTTCATCGCCAGCGTGGAGAAAAAGGACAAGGCGTTTCAACGGGCGATTTCCAAGAAGAAGGTGAAAGAGATTCGCAACTTTTACGAAACGGCCATCTCGCAGCCTCCGATTCCGGGGACAGTGCTCCTGTTCACCCCGGAGCAACTCAGCTTTGAGCCTCTTTATGCCAACGGCACTGTGGGGAACCTCACGGACCCGACTGAGCGGTTTCTCATCATCGACGGCCAGCACCGGCTCGCGGCGTTGAAGTTTTTCGAGAAAACCCACCCTGATGAGGCCAAGTCCATTTACGTGCCCTGCATCATCTTCGACGGGCGCAGCGACGACTTTGCAACCGAGATGTTTGTGATCATCAACTCGACGCCGACGCGCATCAACAAGAGCCACCTGATCGACCTCTACGAGCGGGTCTCCTGGGCCGAGCCCGACAGGCGTTTTGCGGCGCGCATCGTCGAGCTGCTGTACAGCCAAAAGGACAGCCCGCTACAGTATCGCATCAATCGTCTGGGAGGGCGCAGCGGCAAGGAAAAGTGGATTTTGCAGGCCGAACTTTTCAACGAGGTCCACCGGTGGGTGAAGCAAGCGTGGCCGGCGATAGAGAAGCGGGGAACCGACCAGCCATCCGCTTTTCATTACTACGGCATCCTCCGGGACTTCCTCAAGGCGTCTGCGCTGACCTTCGACGAGGTCTGGGGTAAGGAAAACTACATGGTGACCAAGCCCGTGACCCTGAAGGCTCTGGTGCGAGTGGCCGCAGACGTGGCCGCGAAAGATGCAGATCCAGAGGAGGGAAGGCTCGAACGCTGGGTGAATCTGCTGGTTCCGTGGACCAGCAGGTCCCGGGAATTTCGCAGTGAAGGCTTCTACGAGCGATTTGCAGCCAAAGGCCAGGTTGAACGGGTCACCCGAATTCACCGCGAGCTGCTGCGCTCCCTTGACCTTGAACAGCTCTCCGTTGAAAAGCCGTCGTCGTCCCAAAGGCGCCAAGCAGCTTAGGCGGACCATTCGGCTGGCTGGATGCTGGCGATTGCCTCTTCCATAGCGGAAAGGTGGGCTGCGCGTCATCGAAGTTTTGCAGCAGCACCCTCCCCTCGTAGCAGGGGAACTCCTCCGACGTGCAGGCGTTGATTTGATCGCCCATCCGTTCAGACTGCTGGGCAATCTGGCAGGCCATCCTCTGCCTCGTCCCTTTGAACAACAGGGGCTCGATGAAGTGGCTGATCCTGCCCTCCACAGGCGCCTCGTGCCGGGACCCGACCTTGACGAAGATGCCAAAGCTCACGCTGGCAGCAGGGGTACCTCAACTGTCATTACGACCAAGCCGTTCTCCAGTTTCGTCGTTCGATACACAGGTCATTATAATCTGAACAACGGGAAAGCGCAGGGGATAAAGTTACCCGGACTGGCTGTACTCTCCCGCCAAGGATGACTCTGCCTGCTTTTGGCTTAATTGAACAGCTTCAGCCAGTTGGAGCGCTGCATCACAAACGGGCGTCAGGTCTGCAATAATTGCGCCGGCAGATTCGGCCCACTCCAATTCCATGAATGTGTAGGCAATGGTTTGACCCACAAAGGGACGCAGATGTTCCTTCAATGCGGGATCGGCGCCGTCAAGCAGTTCAGCAGCGCATTTGAGACGCCGAGCGGTTGCGGACGGTCCGTCATCCTTCTGAGGCAGGAGCAGCGATATGCAAGCAGAAACGCAAGCATCGAAGGCTGGACATCCATCATTTGCACGCCATTTCGTGAGCGAATCGCTTCCCAAGATTCGATAGTTTGTCGCTCCGCGCGTGAGCACGCCGACGTCCAGATCAGTGGCCAGTATCCACTCCCAGAGCGAGGCCAGTTCGGCATTGCCAACTCTTATATCGGCGATGAGGATCCCCTTTTCTGGCCCCCACCGCAGCAATTGCGCTTGCGGCTCGGTCGTAGCGCCAGGTTGGACGAAGTCCTTGTGGAACTCCAGCTTCGGCCACTTTTTCGCCTCTTCAGCTTCGGCCACTTTCCACGGCTTCTTGTCATGTGCAGGCAGGTTCCAGAACTTGCACCAATCCCCCACCGCCTTCCTTGTCAAGGCTCCCATGGCCAGCATCTCTGCCAGAGACTCAACCGGCACCCTCTGGTTGGGCTGCCCCGCTGGCCGAAGCAGATTGAACAGACCCTGCTCATGCTTGCTTTTCTGATCCTTGATTTGGTAGGACAGGTGACAAATGGTGGCGAGATACATGATCTGCATCGCCGGGTGGTCCGTGCATGCACGCCCTGCGCCTGCCATGAGCTCGGGCCATGCTCGCGCATAAACTCCCCATACGGCCGGGTCCGCGGCGCTGTGATCTCGCTTGATCCACGGTGTTAACGCCTTCGTCATCTCCTCCACTGCGCATGCGGGGAGCTGGATATTGGAGGTGAGCTTTTCGACCAGCTCGATGCGCGCATATTCGGCTTCCCCTTCCACGAGGTAAAGGGGCATCAGGGCTCCGTTCCAGGTGCCGCCGCAGGCTTGTATCACCTCTGGGATTGACGGGCGGACGCTTTCGATCCACTGCGCCATCTCACGAGGGCCCAGCGATCGCAGGGCGAAGACAGCCCAAATGTCCTTGGGGAGCTTGCCTTGTTCCTTGGCGGACTTTGTTCTGGCCAAGTCATCGGCATTCAGCTCGAAACGGTCGTTCCCCACCAGATGATTGGAGACGAGTTGACGGAAGCGCTCGTGAAGGGCAAGGAGCTTGTCGGACTCGTCCGTCTGGAGCAGTTGGTTGAGCAAAATGCGGTATGTGCAGGTTGGTGTATTCATAGTAATGTTTGGCAGGGGATGGCTATTACCGTGTGTCCGCCACCCACTGCAGGACGAACCCAGTCGACTCCTGGACGATGAGCGCGATGCCATTCTTGCGGATTCGTCTCGCATGCCAACTGACTGCGGTGAGTTGAGCCAGGACTGTCTGGTCCGCCGTGGCGCTGCAGTCCAGCCAGAGTCCTTCCTCAATCATGATCCTGTACAGGCTCTTACGGAATGCGGTGAGGCGCTTTTCAGCGTTTCGTATGCGCCATGTGAGGAGAGATTGAAACTTGTTTAACCAAGTAATCTTGTCTGTGACATGGGGTACCCAGAGTTCGAGCGATTTTTTGGCTCTGTTTACGATGCCGGGAGTTCCCCGCAGTCCCACCTTGACTCTCTCCCAGCCTGTTGAGAGCTTTGGTTCCTTATCACGGGCAACAATGTCCCATCCCTTGTTGCGCAAGGCCGTGCAAGCGGTGATGATTTGCTTGTTGCGCGTTCCTTCCAGAGTCGCTGCCCCGGTCCAGTTGACGGCCTGGCAGTTGACCTCATCCTGGCTTGCGGTCGACGATTCCTCTTTGACTTCCGCAACTGCTTCCTCGACTTCTGGTGCCGCCGCCGTTTTGATCTCGATGATCCGCTTTTGAAGGGCATCCATGTTGTGCCTTCCTTGGTCCAGCAGATTGCATGCATCGCGAAGGAATCCGCGAGGCGGCGCCCGTTCCGCCCGAACTTCCGCCAGGATATCCGTTTCAACAACCTTGATGGCCGCTTCGGTGGTGCCTCCGGGATAAGCCTCCCTGTGAAGCGCCACCAAGTACTGCCAGAGCTTGTCGGACCGCTCTTCCACCTTTGCGTCCAAATGCCAGGTTGCGCTCTCGGGAGAGGCCTTGCTTTCGTCCACCCACAGACGATCATAGAGGGCGGGCTATTTTGCCAGCACCTGATCCACATATGTGCGGGTGGTGCCGAGGAACACATGAATGTGCGCGCTATCGGCAACCAGCTCCCGCAGCCACTCCGATTCCTCGTCCTGATACCTGTACCCGTTGTAGGCAAGATTTTCGATCTCATCGATGAGAACCACGCACTGGAAGCCCTGCTCCTTCAGATGAGCAAATGCCGCCCGGTAAACCGCCACGGCCTCTTCGCCGGTGCGCAGGCCTGTGTAGGTCTGCCCGGTCGCCTGTCGGACGAGAATCTTTATGGTGCCGCAGGCCCTTCCGCTCAGCCATTCCTGGGTGAGGTTATGGGTATCATTGCCCGGGAAATCCTGAAGCGTGTCCCAGATGTGGCCCAGCATCGGTAGTTTTTCAGGTCGGTTGGTCTCGGCAAACACATCCCAGAAGAACTGGTTGTTCCGCCGCATCCCGTCAACGATCATGCTGTAACCGATTTGGGGATCACGCACCCGGGTATCGGTCGTGAAGGTCAGGATGCTCAGAAGCGTTTTCGGCTCGGCCTTGGCCATCTCGACGATCTGATTCAGCATGTGGCTCTTCCCTGCTCCATATTGTCCAACGATGAGCCGGGCCGTAGTCCTTCGGTCCAGCAACTGGCTTTTGGCGCAGTTCAAAAACCCATCGTAGATGCCACAATCTAGGGACGTGGGCTCCCCGACGCGCACCCGGTCCAGGAGTATCCTGGCTGTGCGCTGCCTGCCAACATCCTCGGCTCCCATTGGAAGAGTTACATCCTTGATATAGAAGTTGTAAAGGGCCACCAGCACGGGAGATCTGGACGATGCAAGGACAGGTTCTCCGGGGTGATAAATGGCGTGGTTTTGACTCAAGTCGACTATTGCCATTGTGGCCGCCGTACCAAACGCCTGTATCCATTCAGGAGACTCGCCAAGATGACGGTTAGTAAAGGCGTTGGATACCGCAGGGCCTTCTTTGCTTTGTGCGCCAAGTTCGGTGCGGATGGCCTGGCTGTCTTCGGTAAACTGCTGGATGGTGTAGAAGTTCATCGCATTCTTTGTTTGGTCGATCTGGTTCAAATAAACTCGTTTTCAATAACGGTACTAGCCTCCATTATAGAGCGTACGGCTAAACGTGCATTTATTTCGGCTTTAAGTTCAGCCGGCTGCCATCGTTTTTGCATTTGTAAGGCATTCCCTCGTATTCTACGGCCTTTTCCTCGGCCTGAGACGGGCAAACAGCCAAAAACACCCCTGTTCATTCGTGTTTTTCCGCGGAACAGTTTTGGTGCTTTTGTAGTTATATGAACGACGGCCTCAACAAACAAAGACGGCAGACACAAAGCAAAGATCGCCT
>Ga0116120_1001651_pt1 | contig 14580 bp, 20 predicted proteins | sample June2015DPH_11_1_3_FD_89724 | JGI IMG/M metagenome (GOLD analysis project Ga0116120, IMG submission 89724) | Peatland microbial communities from SPRUCE experiment site at the Marcell Experimental Forest, Minnesota, USA - June2015DPH_11_150 | ecosystem: Environmental > Terrestrial > Soil >... | reverse complement strand
CGCCCAAATCGCTGGCAGCTTTGAGCTGATCGCCAGCCACATTGCCAAGTCCGCCCGAATAAATCGGTAGCGCTTCGCTCAACATGAATTCCATGCTGAAATACGCGACGCAGGTCAAAGGAGCTTGCGGATGCTTTTGCTGAAACCACGCGGGCGTCTCCGCTGCGTGACGCTTGGCTCGCAGCAGGTCATCAACGCTCTTACGGAAGGCAGGATCAGCCAGCACGCGCTCCAGTTGGTCTCGCGAGACCGTCTGCAGGACAACCCAAGGATTTTGCGTGAGTTCCCACAGTATGGGATCAAGCGTGCGCCACACTCCATCAGTGGCATGGTTCCACGACCAGCGCATGTCCAGGGCAAGCTCTGCCAGGGAATCGAACCCCTCGACTTCCATGGGAAGAAGGCTGTAGATCGGGTGGCTGACGCGTGTTTGTTTGCTCATGGTTTCTCGCCCGAATTTGTTTTGGACCGCAACTTCGACTGCATCAGTTTTGGCGCCCCACGCTGCGCCACTCCCCCCGCGGCTTCGCTCACTGCCTGTTGATGACGTACAACACCCAGCGGGCATTCTTGACATCTTGTTCGGGCCGGGCTTTCGGCTCTTCGTGGTCGCGGCGGGCCTTGAGGGTTTCGACCGGGACCGTGTTGGTCGTGCTCCATCCGATGATGGTCTGGACCTATTTCAGGTCACGGTATCCCGGGTTCCAGGCGCTGGTGCTGGCCTAGAGCAGCCGCTAGACACAAGCGCCTTAAGCCGCTCGCTTCCTAATCCGGTCGCTCCAGAAGATCCCCTTATGGTTTTAGAGGCCATCTTGGAACTGGCGATGGCAGCTTGCCCGCGCAACTTTCTTTTTGCGAGGTCTACCTCCTTGCGACCACAACTCGCGGGAAATCTAAACTCTTGCCGATGCTGCCACTTCGCCTACGTGCAGGGAACATTGGGCGGGATGCGTAGTTTCGATGATGTCCTTTGCCTTCGTCACTTCTGCGGCCGTCCCATGGACAATCAGTAGGAACTGATCCGTCTTGAGCGCTGCTTCGTACTTCATCACGCTGTCCTTGGGAATTCCGATGCTGTAAAGACCGGCTCCCAGTGCGCTCACCCCTCCTACCATCACTGCACTCTCAAGCGCTCCCACGATCCATGCAACTACCGGTCCAGCCGCTAGGATTGGGCCGAGACCCGGAATGATGAAAAAAGCGGATCCGAACAAAAGCCCCCAGAAGCCTCCCCAGAACGCGCCAACTTTGCCCCAATACTTCATGCGGTCGCCGGTGTTGTAGTAGCCTACCGCGTGTTCATCCGTGTGGTACCCCCTCCCAACGATCGACAACTTGTGCAGGTCGACCCCGCCGCGTTGAAGCTCTTTCACTGCCTGGTCCGCTTCCGTATGTGTGGGATACACTGCTACAACTGAATTGATTGTGGACATTTCAAAATCTCCTCGGGTACTTGCTATCGCTCTCAGGTCATGAAGCTAAGTCCCAGCCCACACTATGGCAGCGCGTCATCAAGGAGACTGTTCCTTATTGGACAGGATGCGTGGAGAATCCACGCCTCTCGCCCTTAGCGCGTAATTAAGAATCTGCTTTAAATCTACATTACTCACTTCTGGCTGACTCAAGGAGAGAACTTCCGCGGGCGTGGCGCCGCACAACGTACAGATGCGAGCTACCTGGCATATGACAGCGATTCTTCACATGCAGTGCGCGGTACCGAACGGGCTAGTCAATCCGCTAAATACATGATTACGGGAACCGTTCTGGGTGCATCGTTAGATGAAGATGGCGATAAAAATCGGCCTGTCAACGCTCTTATCATGCGCTTTCTTGAGAACGGATTGCCGGAGAGACACCGCGCAATGGAAGCAGAGCGATAAGCGAATAGATTCCCAGAGTTGTCCCAAACGGAATTTCAGAGACCGACAAGAACGCTGCAAGGAGAGCCAGCGTGCGGGCCGGCCTTTGATTTGCTAAGAGAGCCAATCCAGCGAGAACCCCGAACACACCGCATAGAACGGCTAAGACCACGATACCCGCATAAACAATGTGAAAATCATTCATCAACGCGAACGGATTAGGCACGCGATCCAGAAGGGCGCCAAACATGACCGTGGCCGTTCCGCTAAACAAAACGAGACAGATTCCCATGAGAAGGCGGAGAACCCCGTATACGAGCCAGCACACACCCAAGATTCGCCGCTGACCACTCAGATTGCCCGCCGCTGATTTATCCAATGGCATCTCCGCCTCCCGAGTATTGGCTTCACTCGCTTGATCCGTCGCTGGATTAGTAGCTTATTCTTTGGCCTTCGTCTGTCCACTTTGGGACACTCGCCAGCATAAAGAGGGGAGACAATATGTCGCTCCTTACTTTTCTCTCCCGTGTTGACGGTCCCATCTGGTTTGATTTCCATTTCCGCTTGCGCGCTTTCGACGCCCGACGAGAAGCGGGTGGCTGCGGTGCGACTGTTCATTATTGGACAGCATGCAAAATGGAATGGTTCTAAGATGCCAGGGACTTCGGAGATTGGGAAACACTATGCCAAATGACTCGCATCAAAGAGCTGCTGAATTCCACGAACTCGCCGCACACGCACACCGCGTTGCTGCGACGCACCACGGGAAAGAAGATCACCAAACCGGACACGAGCATTCCAAGCAAGCACTGGAGCATGCGCGCAAGGCTTTCGAGTGGTCGCAAGAAGCTCATCGGGAGTCCGTGAAGGCAGCGGAGAAGGCATAAGGATGCGTGACCAACGCTGGAGAGGAGCTACCTATGAAACGCAGGAAGCAGAGAGGTTCCCCCCTTGGTGGTTTCTCTTCAGGAGCCAGCTTGGGCGGCAAGGTTGCGCACTATCGGGACAAACAAAACATCTACAAGCAAGGCGCGCCCGCTTACACGCTTTTCTACATTCAAGAAGGAGGGGTGCGGCTCACCACCCGAATGAAACATCAGCCATCGGCCGTTACCGCGATTCTGGGCGCGCATGATTTTTTTGGCGAGCTGTGCCTCGCAGGTTATCCCCTTCGTGTGTCCACGGCCGTCGCCTTGACCGCCAGTTCCATACGCACCATCAAAAAACAGAAGATGCTCCAAATGCTTCGCAAAAAGAATAAGACCTCAAATTCCCTGGTGGCCTATCTGCTGTCCAGCGTCAAAAACTACCAGGATCACGTGGCGCATCTCCTGACTTCCTCTGCGGAACAACGGCTCGCGCGCGTGCTTCTGCGGCTAGCCCACTTGAATGGAAAGGGTCCAGCGGTTGTTGAGATTCCTCCTCTAAGTCACCAAGTTCTGGCGGAGATGGTCGGGACCACGCGGCCACGAGTCAATCTGTTCATGAATCGATTCAGGAAGAAGGGATTCATTAACTACGATGGGGGATTAGAGGTGCACCGCTCATTGTGGAAAGTCCTCCGAAACCGCTAGGAATCGCGCCTAATCCTCTGACTCCTAAGGGCTTGCTGGAGTTCCGCGGCGGGCTGTGAACACCGTGTCAATATTACACGGACCGTTCAATATTATACACTTCGCTGAATCCGGTTGGATGCTATTCTATCGTATGCTGTCTTCCGCAGTTCGACGTGTATCTGTACAAGTCACTCGCTCCCCCCGAAAAGTGATTTCAAGAAGCCTTGCTTTCGACGTGAAACTATTTCTCGACTCGGCCGGTGTGGGGAGAAAGGTTGTGAAGTTTCAAGGGAAAGAAACCGTCTTTGCGCAGGGCGATCCCGCGAAGAATGTCCTGTACATTCAGGAAGGCGGCGTGAAGCTTACGGTGATCAATGAGTCCGGCAAAGAAGCCGTTGTGGCGATCCTTGGACCGGGTGATTTTTTGGGGGAAGGGTGTCTTGCCGGCCAATCCATTTGCATGGCTACGGCAACCGCGATTGCGCCAACGACCGTGCTCGTCATCGAGAAAAGCGAGATGATTCGCGTGCTCCATGGGGAACACGAGTTCTCCGACCGCTTCATCGCTCATATGCTGGCACGAAACATCCGCGTCGAAGAGAACCTGATCGATCAGCTTTTCAACTCCAGCGAGAAACGGCTGGCGCGCACTCTGCTGCTGCTGGCGCGCTATGGCGCGCCGGGCCTGCCTCAAAAGGTCATTCCCAAGGTATCGCAAGAGATGCTGGCGGAGATGATTGGCACAACACGGTCCCGGGTCAATTTTTTCATGAACAAATTCAGGAAACTGGGCTTCATCCAGTACAACGGCGAGATCCACGTCAACGATTCCCTCCTAAGCGTTGGCCTGCACGACTAAATTAGCTTTCGCGTGGCGCCACGTGTAAGTGAGTAGATCCTCGCTCCCTGCCAGCACGAGCAACTTCCCCCCAAGAAAAAAGCACGCAAAACGTGAAAGTGTCTCGATGTGAACAGATATCCGCCCTCATCTCTCTTAACATGCCACCGCCAATGCAAGTCAGGCGACTATTTTGCGAACGAGTCAACCAGGTTCCTCTGACTAGGGAGGATCCAAATGGAAACTCTGAGATAGTTCTTCTTGTTGTGTTTTTGCTGGGCGGTGGGGGCTGGGGATATTCCCGTTGGCGCAGGAACTAGCGTCTTCTTGGCGTCAAGAGGAGAGATGTAATCACGCATCGCTAACTCTGCAATGGGCTGGCGGAGCGCGAGATGCTCCGTGCATGAGCTTTTTTGGCGCACGGTGAGGACGAGGAGTGTTTAGCGGAGTGGCGGAACTTAAATTGTTTCAGAGGAGACAACACGATGAAGTCAGGCACTGAGAATGAAGTCGCGGGCAAGGTCCACGAACTGAAGGGCAAGATAAAGGAAAAGATAGCCAAACTGACGAACAATCCCGACTTGGAAGACGAAGGAACGGCCGAAAAAATAGCCGGGAAAGTGCAAAAGAAAATCGGCCAGGTGGAAAAAGTCATCGAAAAACCGTGAGCCGGCACGGCTTCGCGCGAGCGAGCCGTGATGACTCTTAGATTTGGGCCAAGGAATCGATCGATAACTGGAGGAAGGTCATGAACCTATCAGCACTAAGCACGACACAAATAGCCGCAATCATCGCAATCATTGTGGTGTTGGCCGCAGGCATCGCCATTGCGCTTTTTATTCAGAAACGCCGAACGCAAAGACTCCGCACTCAGTTTGGCGGCGCTGAATATACGCGCGCCGTGAAAGATGGCGGGAGCCGGCAGAAAGCAGAAGCGGCGCTTGACGAGCGCGCAGAACGCGTGGAGCGCTTTCACATCCGGCCGCTCGCTCCGGGTGATCGTGCGCGGTTTATCGAATCGTGGGCCAGAGTTCAAGCCGGGTTCGTGGACGGTCCCGGAGGCGCAGTCACGGACGCCGACCAACTGCTCGGCGACGTGATGTCCACACGTGGCTATCCCGTGAGCGACTTTGAACAGCGTGCCGCGGATCTCTCTGTGGATCATCCACTGGTTCTGGAAAATTACCGTGCGGCCCACCAAACCGCGCTTCGTCAATCGAGCGGGCAGGCCAGCACCGAAGACTTGCGCCAGGCCATGATTCATTACCGGACGCTCTTTGAGGAGCTGGTCGGCGAGCCCGAGGCGGCGCGTGCGAAGGCCGCTTCGTAGACTCGGATTGCCGAAAGCACTTTGGACCGTAGAGAACGCAAGAGACAGTGATGAGCACCTCCCTTGTGCGTGGGGGGAAAACGTCATTGAGGAGGAGACCTATGCGAAAGTGGCCATTCAGCAAGTGGTTGATATTGGCGGCGCTCCTGGCATTGCCAATACTCGCTCTGTCGCAAGCCGCGCAGCAGAACTTGACACTGATCGTAAACGGCCGGCCCGGAGTTGCGACAGTTGTTCAGTTGAACGGCCGGTCCTACGTCGAAATCGAAGCGCTGGCTCGCATCGCGAACGGTTCCCTCAGCTTTAAGGGGAATCAGATCATGTTGGCATTGCCTGCCTCCGCGGCAAGCGCGGCGCCGGCTCCTTCTCCGACAGCCGAGCCCGCAAATCAAGGGTTCTCGAAAGAGTTCCTGAGGGCAGGCATCGAGGAAATGGCGGCGATCCGGGAATGGCGAAGCGTCCTTACTAACGCTGTCCAGCATGGATACCCCATCACGGAGGACTGGTTGAGTGTCTATCGGGGTCAAGCTGCCAAGAGCCTCACGCTGGCATCCGTGGCAGTGACAACTGACTCGGATCGAGACGCTTTAAGATTGCTTACCAACGAGTTAGACAACATGCAAAAGTTGAGCAATACAATTCTGGAATCACGCAAGTCCATGGATTACATCTCTCCCGACACTCTCAATAACGATCCGTTGGACCAGAGAATCATGAATTGCGCACACTCGCTGGCATCCATGGTCGCCGGTCGCCAGTTTCAGGATGACGGGTCGTGTCATTGAACGTATCCTGGCAGCGCCTATCGCGAAAGCCTGCGTACGATCATCCATATCTGCGGTTGCCACTCTGCAACCAAAATTGAAATGTGTTCTTTTTTGGACAGAAACGCTTTTCCCGAGTGTCTAAGATACTGCCTGGGGTCATCCGCTGTTGGCCCGCAGGTGGGAGAAAAAATGGAGACTGCGAATAAGAATAAAGAAATGACAACTGCGAAAGGCCAGAAGTGTGCTCACCCCGTTTGTTCGTGCGTGATCACGTCGGGCAAGTATTGCAGCACCGAGTGCGCGGCAATGGAAAAGACGCCGGACGTCGATTGTGCGTGCGGACATCCCGGCTGCAAGGGCAGAACGTCCGAATAAGAAATGTGTTCAGCAGTTGGTGAAACAGCCATGTAGGTTCTGGCCCCCTGGAGGTGGGCAGACATGAAGAAATGGTTATGTTCCGTCGCCGGATTGTCCCTGGCATTGGCAGGCTCCCTGGCCGCACAGGCACAAACTCCGCCAGTTCCGCCACCCAACATCCTCAACATCGAAACGAACAACATAAAACCCTACCAGGATGGACCCTACGACAAGGTTGCTTCACAATACCCTGCCCTGTCGCAGCAACTCAAGGACCCGACGCACTTCGTGGTGATGCAGGCCCTGACGGGCTCACCTCGAGCGATTTATCTCTACGGCTACGATTCTTACGAGGCGCTGCAAAAGAACGAGGAGTGGGAACTCGGCAACGCGGCGATCGACGCTAAGTTTGACGCGCTGGATACGCGCCAGGCCCCTAACGTATCCGAGATCCGCTACACCATCTGGCATTACCGCTCCGACCTCAGCAACAACGTCGCCGGAGCGGACATACCGCACTCCCATTACTGGGAGGTGATCATCTTCCATATGCACACCGGTCACGTCGACCAGTTCGTGGAATTGACGAAGCTTTATCGCGACGCCAGCCTCAAGAGCGGCCAAAACGTCCCCTGGGCGACTTACGAAGGACTGACGGGTGTGACGGACGCCTATCTTGTCTTGGTCCCGATGGCGTCCCTCAAGGATGTGGACACTGGTCTGGCGCATAAGAAGGATTTCGGCGCTGCGCTGGGCGACGAAGGAAGACACCGGATGAACAAGCTTTCCGAGGAGAGCGTGGCCAGCGTCGAGGACAACATCTGGATGGTGATTCCGGAATGGAGCTACGTTGAGAAATCCTGGATCGATGCCGATCCACAATACTGGGCGCCTGAGCCGGCCGCAAAGCCCGCGCGGAAACCCGCCGCCGGAGCCGCGCCTGCACCAAAAGCTCCGCCCGCACCTTAAACAAGACCGATCGGAACAAGCCCGAGTAACCCATAGAGGGGGAGGAAAATCATGTACAAATCGATTTTGGCTGCACTGTTGCTGATATTTACTTTGGGCGCCCTGTGCCCTGCGCCCGCCTACGGGCATCACCATCGGCATCGTCGGGGCCGTCATGAACCAAGAATAATAGTACGTTTGCCCTAAGGCTCCTCCCCGCTTGCGGGAAGAACCCGCAATAGCGCATCGGTGTGTTCGCACGAAATGCGTCTGCGAAAAGTCCAGGTCCGCTAGCGGGGGGAAACTACTTGATGAAAAGGCGTAGGTTAAGAACCAAAAACCCAGTTTGCCCGCGACCGTCGCATTGATTTGCGCTAGTGATTCACACCTGGGCGAACTGAGCCGAGTTCGGGAATCAATGAATTGGCGGTGCGTTTCGGTTAGTGAGTTCAAACTTGGAGGGAGATCAATAAATGTTGAAACGTCTTTTGATCGTCACAACGCTAGGTCTGCTTGTAACTCTAAATGCCGTCGCCTCGGATCGCGAGGATGACGTTAATCGCATCCACAAGGCTGCCCAGGTCTTCAGGGAAATCATGAACACCCCAGATCAGAGTATTCCTCAGGAGCTACTGGAATCGGCGAAATGTATTGCCATCATTCCAGGGGACGTGAAGTTCGCCTTCATATTCGGCGGCAACTACGGCAGGGGGCTGGCAACCTGTCGCACCGGGCATGGCTGGAGCGCCCCCATGTTTGTGGCTATTGAAGGCGGGAGCGTGGGTTATCAGATCGGGGGCTCTTCCACCGACCTGGTAATGCTCTTTATGAACGATCACGCCTTGCAAAGCCTGCTCAGTGACAAATTCAAGATCGGAGCCGACGCCTCCGTAGCAGCCGGGCCAGTGGGCCGGCACGCCTCTGCCGACACGGACGCTAAACTGAAAGCAGAGATTCTGTCTTATTCGCGCGCCAAAGGCGTTTTCGCTGGGGTGAGCCTGGACGGTGCCGTGGTGCAAGCCGACAAAAGTGGAGACGAAGCCATGTATGGCGAACATGTGGACCGCCATGAAATCCTAAGCGGCAAGGTTGCCGTACCTGAATCGGCACGAGCACTGCTAGACGAAATTGGCAAATATGTCCAGGAAGCCAAAGCCAAGTCGTGATCTCCAAGGGACGGAGCTCTGAATTGCTCCTATGTCACGGTGTGGCGGATTGGGTTTGAGCCCGGCATGACAAAACACTTGCGAGTTCTTTGTGGACATTTGCCTTCACAGTTGAGGGGCTCGGGGACTGTTCATCAGAGCAAGAGCCCAGTACGCACTGCAAGTCCGGCCGCAGGAGCTTGGCCGTCTGAACGGTGAGAAGCACTCCCGCCTTCGGAGTTTGCGAGCGTACTCGATGAAATGGCTTGGTGCTTAGCTGCCGGACCGCCGGTTAACTAGCCGGTTCCCAAGGCTGGAGCCGCGTGATCTTTGCGGAGAACGGGGTGCAACCGAAGGATGCCCCTGTCTCTTCGAGCGCGGGAACAAGGCATTGTTCCACAGAAAGGAAGCAAGCCATGACACACCATTCTTCACTTGAATCATCTATAAAAATCAGCACTGATGTGAATCTCGTATCCATTCATGAACTTTTCGAACATACACAAGACGTATTCAACCTGATTGCCCGGCGCGCCTTCGAGATGTTCGAGGCCCGTGGATGCATGCACGGAAACGACCGGGAGGATTGGTTCCTCGCGGAATCCGAGCTACTCACGCCTGTGAAGTTCCACCTCTCGGAATCTGGAGAACGGCTTACCGCACGTGCCGAAGTTCCTGGATTCCACAGGCAGGAGATCAAGGTGAGTCTCGAGCCTCGCCGATTGAGCATCAGCGGAAAAACCGAGCCCCGAGAAAACCACAAATCTGAAAAGCACCCCCATTCGCATAGGCACGCGCAGTTGATGTTCCACGTCATCGATTTGCCGTGTGAGGTGGATCTCTCGAAGGCCAAGGCGTCATTCAACGATGGAAGACTCGAGGTAGTGATGCCAAAAGCGGCCCCAGCGAGGAGCGTTCGCGTCGAGACGAAGCCAGGGTTGTCCGCAGAAGGTGATACTTCTGTCCATGAAACAGGTGGGATCGAAGCCGCAGGCAGCCCGCCGGTTGTCACTGGAGCCAACAAGCCGATCGTCAAGGCGCAAACAGCATCGTCGAGGAGATAGCATCGGCGCTTGCCGGCGAGCTCGAGGGCATGCTCGGAGATATCGGAAATAGTAACGTAAACTGTGATTTGCGCGTCTATAAGTATATGAGGCCTGAACTGATGAAGGTGCAGAGGAGGGTAGAGAACATGAACATTATCGAAGGCGTGCGAGGCTTTTCAAGAGCGCAAGCGGGCAAACAGATTTTGGTTTCCCTGATGTCGCTGGCGCTGTTGTTCGCAACTTGGCCACAGAACCTGGCGGCGTATCAGGACGCGCAAGCCCCCGCCCAGCCCCCGGTGCAGGCCGCGCAGGCGCCCGCGTACACGCAACAGACTCCCGAGCAGTTGCAGCAACTGGTGGCTCCGATTGCGCTGTATCCGGATTCGCTGGTGGCGCAGATCCTAGCGGCGTCCACGTTTCCCGAGCAAGTCGTCGAGGCCGACCGATGGGTGCAAGCGCATCTTGATTTGAAGGGCGACGCTTTGGGTCAAGCTGTGGACCAACAGCCCTGGGACCCAAGCGTCAAGGCGCTCGCTCCATTTCCCTCCGTCCTTGGAAATATGGACAAGAACCTCTCCTGGACGTCATCTCTGGGCGATGCCTACTACAACCAGGAACAGGATGTGATGGATGCCGTACAGGTGATGCGCCAGAAAGCGGAAGATGCCGGCAATCTTAAAAGCACGCCGCAGCAGACCGTAACGACGCAAGACTCGACGATTAGTATTCAGCCGGCCAACCCCGATACCGTTTACATCCCCGCGTACGATCCGTGGCTGGTTTACGGAGGCCCAATAGGACCGTGGCCGGGATGGTACCCGTATCCTGGAATCTGGTTTGGCGGCCCGTACCTCTCGTTCGGACTCGGCTTCGGAATCGGCTTCTACGGCGGATACGGATGGGGCTGGGGGCATTGGGGATTCGATTGGCACAACCACTACGCAATCTACAACCACGGCAGGTACTACTCTCCGAGTAGGACGTTCTATAACCGGAACGCCTACTCCCGCGGTGGCAGCGCGCGCGGAGTCAACGGCGCCCGCGGCGGAGTTAACGCTCGCAACGCGGGGAACAGGCCTCCCAGCGGGAGCATGGGCGCGCGCGGCGGAGCCGCCAACCGCCCCGGTGCATCGGCAAGGCCATTCGAGGGAAACACCAGGGCAGCCCGAGGATATGCTGCACCTAACGGTCAGAGAGGTGTGAAGTCGGGCGCGTTCAGTAACTACGACCACGGCGGACAGACAAAGAGTTATTCGTCACGCGGGAGCGCTAGCTTCGGCGGCGGAGCGGTGCATGCTGGCGGAGCAGCGCATGCCGGCGGTGGCGGAAAGCATCGTTAATCGAAGTTTCGTTGTGTTCCTGGTGAATCGTGAAATTTAGAAATGGAGAAAAGCCATATGCAGCGAGCGAAGCTGAACTTCGACAAATTGAATTGGGCGAATCTTCCTAAATTAGCTGCGGTCGCTATCCTTTTGACGGCGTGCTTGCCCACGCGTTCCATGGCGCAGCAACAGGGCCAGAAAACATTTTCATCGGCGGAAGACGCGGGCAAGGCACTGGTCACAGCAGCGCAGAGTAACGACGAAAAAGCGATGATCGAGATCCTCGGACCGGACGGAAAGCAAATTGTCTCGTCAGGAGACGAAGCCGAGGACGTCCAGAGCCGCGCCGATTTCGTGCAGAGATATCAGGAAATGCACCGTCTGGTGAAAGAACCGGATGGAACCACTGTCTTGTACATCGGCGCGAAGAATTGGCCCACGCCCATACCGCTCGTGAACAGAGGTAAATTGTGGTATTTCGACACCGATGCGGGCAAGAAAGAGATTTTGTACCGGCGAATTGGCCGGAATGAAATATCGGCGATTCGTGTTTGCCAGGAACTCGTCGCGGCGGAAAAGGAATACCGCTCCGCACAGCACGACGAGTACGCCCAGAAAATCTTTAGCGATGAAGGGCAGCACAATGGCCTTTATTGGAAAGCTGCCGAAGGTGAACCGCAGAGCCCCATCGGGCCGCTGGTGGCGTGGGCCGTTGCCGAGGAAAATGCCAAAAGCCTGGAAGGGGGCCCGGTTCCTTACCGCGGCTACTATTTCCACATCCTGACGCATCAGGGGAAAAATAGCCCGGGCGGCGCGAAAAGCTATATCGTTAACGGCAAAATGACCGAAGGTTTCGCTTTTGTGGCCTTTCCGGCGGAATATAGATCGTCCGGCGTGATGACATTCATCGTTGGCGAGGACGGAGTCGCGTACCAGAAGGATCTCGGCAGGAAGACCGATGCCCTCGGCAAAGCCCTGAAGGAATACAACCTCGATACGAGTTGGGAAAAGGCGGAAGACCAGCCGGAAGAGACCGCTGGCGAGCCGCCAACCAAGTAAAAGACACTGTTTGGGAATCGCGAACCCGAAGCGGCGTAAAAGTTTGTTCCAAAGAATGGGCGTGTGGCGATGGTGATCACTCAGATGAGCGGCGAGGAGTGTCGCGCATTCCTGGCGAGCGCTTCACTCGGAAGGCTCGGCTGCTCGCGCGATAACCAGCCGTACGTTGTGCCGATCTACTTTGCGTACGAGCCTGACTTTATTTACGTCCTCTCGACCTTCGGGCAGAAGACCGAATGGATGCGAGCGAATCCCAAGGTTTGCCTCGAAGTTGAGGAAATCGCGAACGAGTCTCAGTGGATGAGCGTGATCGCCATTGGCCGCTATCAGGAATTGCCCGAGCCCCAATATACCGCCGAGCGGGAACATGCGCGGACGCTGTTAGGAAAGCGCTACTTGTGGTGGCAAAACGCATTAGGCGAGCGTCAGATAAGAGTGGGCGACCACGCGATCACTCCGCTCTTCTTCCGCATTCACGTTGATTCGATCACCGGCCTTCGCGCCACCGAGGGGTCCGCCGAATCCGGCAAAGCGCCGGAGAAATAGACACCTCCATTTAGGGAAGCAGAGTGTATCGCGTGCATACGGAAGCGTATCAAGGGGCGAAGGAGCTTCAACGCGGCGGGGGTTGACAGACGGCCCACAAGGAAGCTTTTACTAGTTCGGGATTGGCTGGAACGTCAGGCCGGGTTCGAAAAGAAAGTGGGGGCTATCTCAAAGCCGGGAAGCTGAAGAACAAGGAAGCGGTTGTGAAAGGAATCGACAAAACAGCCGCTGCTTTCATCGGCCTTATCCAAGGGTAAAACGCCGGCAAGATGGTCGTGGAGTTGGTTTGAGCCCTGGCCTTGACGATTTCCTTATGAGCGATACTGTTATTGAACTCAAAACCCTCACACGCCGCTTCGGCGCATTTACGGCGGTAGATGCTCTAACCCTTTCGGTCAACGCCGGTGAGGTCTTCGGCCTACTCGGCTCCAACGGGGCCGGCAAGACCACCACGATCAAAATGCTCACCACACTGTTGCCGCCCTCCTCGGGCGAGGCGCGCGTGGCTGGTTTCTCCATAACCAGGCAGGCGGTCGACGTTCGCCGATCCATCGGTTATGTGCCGCAGGCGGTCTCCGTGGACGGTTCGCTCACCGGCTATGAGAACCTGCTCATCTTCGCCAAACTCTACGATCTACCACACCGCGAGCAGCAGGCGCGCATCCGCGAGGCTTTGGAGTTCATGGGCTTGACTGCCGACGGCGGCCGCCTGGTGGGCGAATACTCCGGCGGCATGGTCCGCCGCCTGGAAATCGCCCAGTCCACGCTGCATCGGCCGCGGGTGCTCTTCCTCGATGAGCCGACCGTCGGGTTGGATCCGATTGCGCGCGACGCTGTTTGGAAACATCTCGTTGATCTGCGCGCCAACTACGGCACGACCCTGTTCTTCACCACCCATTACCTGGAGGAGGCGGAGAGCCATTGTGAGCGCATCGCGATTATGCGCCAGGGTAAGGTGGATGCGCTTGGCACTTGCAAAGAACTCGAGGCTTCGCTTGGACCCGGCCACACGTTGAGTGAGGTCTTCGTCCACTATGCCGGCAGCGCCCTTGATTCCGGCGGCACCTTCCGCGACGTATCCGCCGAACGCGCTACCGCCCAGCGCCTTGGTTAACCCAACCCCATGACTTCTACTTTCATCCACCCTTTAACCGGCTTCATCGAGAAGACGTTCGTCATCACCGAGTTTGAGTTGCGCAAGCTGCGCCACGATTTCACGGAACTCATCACCCGCGCCCTGCAGCCCGCGCTTTGGCTGCTCATCTTCGGGCAAGTGTTCTCACGCAGCGGGGCGATGCACACAGGCAACATTCCTTATCTAGACTTCATTGCTCCCGGCATACTGGCGCAAAGCGTTCTCTTCGTGGCCATATTTTACGGCATCAACGTCATCTGGGAGCGCGACCTCGGCATTGTGCAGAAATTCCTCGCCAGCCCAACTCCGCGCGCGGCACTTGTGCTCGGCAAGGGCTTCTCCGCTGGTACCCGCACTCTCTCGCAGGCTGTCATCGTTTACTGTCTCTCGCTGCTTCTCGGGGTGAAGCTGAATTGGAGCTTGCTGGCACTCCTCAACGTGCTCGTCATTGTAGTCCTGGCCGCGACGCTGTTCTCGACGTTTTCGCTCATCATCGCGTGCATTGTGAAGACGCGCGAACGCTTCATGGGAGTCGGCCAGGTGCTCACCATGCCGCTGTTCTTTGCCAGTAATGCGATTTATCCGATCTCCATCATGCCCGGCTGGCTGAAGACCATTTCTCATCTAAATCCGTTGACCTACGTCGTTGATGCCCTGCGCACTTTCATGCTT
>Ga0116120_1001634_pt1 | contig 14668 bp, 10 predicted proteins | sample June2015DPH_11_1_3_FD_89724 | JGI IMG/M metagenome (GOLD analysis project Ga0116120, IMG submission 89724) | Peatland microbial communities from SPRUCE experiment site at the Marcell Experimental Forest, Minnesota, USA - June2015DPH_11_150 | ecosystem: Environmental > Terrestrial > Soil >... | reverse complement strand
GGCCGAGTCGCTGGGCTACTTTCGCTCCCTCACCCTCGAAAGTCGCCACAAAGTTGCGAACCTGGGCCAGAAGACCCTAACCTACGAAGCCGGCGGACAGGTCAGCCGGGTGCAATTCAACTACACCGAGAACCGCACCGCCCAGCAACTCACCGATTTGTTCGAGAGAATCGGCAACGTCGAGGATCATATCGCCCAACTCGACTATGCCATCAAGTACGACCACCTGAGCTTGCCCCAGCAGTTGCGCCAAATCCAAATCGAGCTCGACGAGCACAGTTTGCTCGAGACTGAGCTGCTGGTCCCCACGCTGGAAAAGATTGTGAGCAATCCCCGCTTTCTACACCTGGCGCAGTCCCGTGCCCAGGAGATCCTGAAACGCATCCAAGAGAATAACTAGTGTTCTGAGTCAGAAGTTCGTTGATGAACTCAGCCCCGATGCATCGGGGCGAAAGAAGGTAGCCCACGGCGTCAGCCGTGGGTTAGCGAACCCTCCCTCATCCCCGTCCCCTCTCCCGCCCGCGCGGGAGAGGGGTGCCGAAGGCGGGGTGAGGGCTCCGTCCCCCAGGGCTCGCGCCCTGGGCTACTATCTCGCGCCCCTGTCGGGGCTGTGGAACGGCCGCCCGCAACGGGAGGACTTTGTGTGCTAACTTCCGACTCAGGATGCTAGCAGCCGCAGGCATGCCCGTGACGCCCGTAAATCGCTGTACGGACAGACCTTCGGGACGCCACAGACTGCAACTTTTGAGCTACCTGGTACGTCTAGGTAGGTGTACGATCAAGGGGTGGGACGCCATGCAATTGATGGCGGGGAGGTGCCCCATGAAACCGCGCAGGTGCTTCTTCCTTCTGGCTCTGGTGGCAGGCATGTTCTCTCTGCCTCCGGCAAATCCGGCTTGGGCGCAGGAGTACTCTCACGCGCGCATCGTTCGTCTGAGTTTCGTGGAAGGTGAGGTGACCGTCGCGCGGCCCGATGTGCAGGGGTGGGCCCAAGCGCCGGTCAACACGCCTTTGCAGGAAGGCTTCAAGCTTTCCACGGGAGAAAACAGTTTTGCGGAAGTGCAGTTTGAAAATGGCGGCACGATCCGGCTGGGCCAACTCGCCATGCTGGACTTCACCCAGTTGGCGCTGACGGCGGGCGGCGGCAAGATCAATCACGTTCAGCTCGAGCAGGGTTACGCGACGTTCCAGGCGCGGCTCGACAATGGCGAAGATTCCTATGAAGTGGTTACGCCGAGCGGCACGCTGACGGCGCGGGACAACACACTCTTTCGTGTGGACCTGGACCGCGGCGTGGAGCGCGTGCAGGTCTTCAAGGGCACGGTGGATGTGGCGAGCAACATAGGAACCTGGGCGCTCGAAAAGAATTCCGTGCTGGAGCTACGGCCGGGCGCGAGTGAGCCGGCCACCCTCTCGCAGGGCATTACCAAAGACGATTGGGACCGCTGGGTGGAGGACCGCGAGAATCGCGTGGAGACGGCGCAGACCGGTCCCCTGCCGTCCAACTACACGGGCAACACGGGGGATTCGCTTTACGGGTGGAGCGACCTCGGGGAGTACGGCAACTGGTCTAACCTGCCGGGATGGGGTTATGGATGGATCCCCACCGGGATGGCTTACGGTTGGGCGCCCTACTCGGCGGGCCGCTGGTGCTGGTATCCGGGTTGGGGCTACACCTGGATTTCCGCTGAGCCGTGGGGATGGCTGCCCTACCACTGCGGGGCATGGGAGTTTGTGCAGGGAGTGGGGTGGGTGTGGTTCCCCGAAGCCTGCGGGATGTGGTCGCCAGCCCTAGTGACATGGTACACGGGCCCGGGTTGGATCGGTTGGGTTCCGCGGCCACACCCGGTGCACGGGACACCCACCGCGAATCCCGGCGGAGCCGGCATCACTTGGGTTCCGCGACCGCACCCGGTGCACGGGAAACCCACCCCGAATGTCGGCGTGGACGGCGCCCGTGGCGGCGGAGCAGTGGTGAGCGCCGACACCTTCCGCAAGGGCGGAGTGGTGAATCCCGGCAGCGCGCTGGGCTTCAACCCGAGCACTGGAGAGAAGATTGAAGGGCCGGGGATTCAGCCGACGGTGGCAACGATGCTGCCGGGCCCGCCCGTCCCGCAACCCGCCGCGCAGGCTCCGGTGAGAGCCATCACCCTGGGCAATGGCCCAAGACCGGCTCGTGGTGATCCCTCCGCACCGGCCAAGACCTTCACGGTGAAGGCCGGGCAGGGGGCGCCTGTGGTGGGCCCTGGGGGCGCAGCAGCGCCCTCGATGCCGGGACGACGGTTCGGCGTGGCTCCGCCCGATTCGGGCATCGTCTATGATCCCCAGGGGAGCCGCTACGTGAACACCGGCCGCGTGACGCCGGCACAGGAATCGCCGGTCGCGCGGACGGAACCGACCGTGACCGCCGCCCCGGTGGCGAAGCCGGGACTGGCCGAACCACTACCGAGCGGGAAGCCCGACCTAGGCATGCACGCTGCGGAGGCCCCAGGCTTGTTGCACCCGAGTCCGGTGGGGGGCGCGCGGGCTACCACGGTTGCGCCTGCGCCCGGTGCTGCCGCGACCCGGGTGGACGCGTTCCCACGGGGCGAAATGGGCATCCACGCTCCCTCTGCAAGCCGGGGAGGTCCTTCGGTCGCACCTGCTCGGACGGGACCCTCCGTGTCAGGAGGCGTTCACGCCGGAGGTGGATCTGGGGGTGGCGGGGGCGGACAAGGCCACGCCGGAGGCACGACTACCGGTGATGGACATCACTAGGTTCAAGGTGCGTCGAGCCGCGGTGTGTGCGGCGGGCTCTGCTGCGTCATAGTCGTCATTCCCACCGCGACGCAGTCGGGGCGGGAACCCAGGATACCGTGGCCCCCCCGCGTGCCTGCCGCAGGCAGGTTGCGCGGGGGTGACAACAACCCGGGCGCGCTCATCCTCGCGAGAGGTGAGCGCGCCTTCGCATTTCTAGCGGGCATCGTAGCGGAGGAAGCGGAAGTAACCTGAATTTCTCACGACAGAGGACGGAGGGCGGGCGAAAAGCGCGAGAGAAACAAGGCCCAGCGGTCCTGCCGCCGCTCTCCAAGGATGCCGAGCCCAAGGGGTGCGGGCGGGAGGCGTGGCAAGTCTCCCCCTCAGGAAACTATGATGCCGGCGTAGCCGACGACGGCGCTGCGGTCGCCGCTGGTGTCGGCGGAGGTGGCATAGCGGACAAGTTCAGCGCACGTTGCGCCCAGGTCTTTGGCCGCCGTGAGCATGGCGATGGCGGGGCCGTAACCGCACATGGAAATGTCCTCGCGGCGGAGAACCTCATAAAGGCCCGCGGGATCAAGAGCCAGGATATGGTCAATCGCCTTGCGGTCCTTCAGGCGCGTGACGTCGTCCGGCTCGTAGTGGTTCATGTCGCTCGAAGCGACGATCAGCACCGCGCCCGGCGAGCCCTTCAGGGTCTGGGCAATTCCGTGCCCCAACGCTTCCAGGGCCGCCAACCGACTCACGCCGATGGCGATGGGGACGAAGGTGAATGCGCCCACGCTGCGCTGCAGGAAGGGAAGTTGCACCTCCAGGGAATGCTCGTCTTCGTGAGCCTCCGCATCTTCCATAAGCAGGTGGCAGGAATGACGCAGATTTCCGGCCAGCTCGCCGTCCACCTGCACGGCCCCCAGGGGGGTTAGCCACTCGCCTTTGGACATGATCGCGAGGGGTGCGCCGCGCCCGGTGTGATTGGGGCAAAGGATGATGTAAGCGGCGCGCGCCGGCAGCCGGCGAAAGACCGCTCCCGCCACAAGGCCTGAATACATGTAACCGGCGTGCGGAACCAGGCAGCCCAGCGCGGCTGCGCTTTTCTCCGTCGCAGCCCCTTCGGAAGTGAGATATTGATCGAGCTGCCGGGTCAGAGTTTCCGGCTTGGCAGGATAGAATCTTCCCGCCACCGCCGGGCGTCGAATAGCGGGAGTTTGCATGAATGAATCCTAAACTTCACGTTCCGGGTGTGTCAAGCGGGGCGGGTCCGGTAGGCCAGGGCGGGAGAGGCGATGAAATGCCGGAGGGAAGAATCCCCTTAGGGCTCGAGGTCTTCATCCACGTTGATTTTCAGGGCGCGGAGGAATTGCGTGTCCTGCGTGGTCAGCCGGAATTGGGGATCGGGCCGCCCTTCGGCGTTCAGTTTCTGGCGATGCACCAGGTTAACCTCGCCACGCTTGTTGAAGCCGATGGTAACTTCGAGAACCAGGAAGAGGTCATAGCCGGCGTTGCGGATGCGCGACATGACCTCGGCGATTCTTTCGGAATCGGACAGGGACTCGTTAATGGCGTCGCCCAATTCCTTGACCAGGCGTTTGAAATTCTCGTCGAGCTCCAAGGCTCACCCGGACGATCGAGGCTGGCGTACAAGCATCATTCTAGGATTGGCCGCGAAAGACTGTCAAGGTGAAACCCAGCTCCGGCAGGACGGGCGGCTTCTTGCGGGGCCACCAGAACCTGCTTGCCGCACGCCGTCGCCGGTCCGGCGCTCCAGCGGGTGGACGCGCGGCTGGATATTTGACTGCGGTGGCGTTTGTCCTTACGATAGCGTACCTGAGCTCGAAAGGGCCCGCAGTGGGCAGGAAAGGAAGACTTTGAGTCGACTCGGAAATCTTCTTGGTCGTTGGTTCCTCCACACGCAGCGGTTGTTCCACATGTTGGTCGGGCTGGCCTTTATGTTCTTGGCCGTGGCCGGTGCGGCGGTGACTTTTTCGGAATGGCAATATTACCGGGAAGCTCCCGAGGTGGGCCCGGCGCGCTTCAGTCTGCTGGGAGGATTCACCGTACTGCTGGCGATTTTCTGCCTTTACTCTTTTGTAAAGGCCCGAAACGTGCGCTAACGCCGCAAGGCACGATCCGACGGCCTGCCGCCAGACGCGACGCGGGCTGCTTTCTATGGCCGCACAGGACGGCAAGGAACGCAATTCGAAGTTCACCACGGGCTCGGGCCTGGAGCTCAAGAGGTTCTACGCGCCGGAGGACCTTGCCCGCTGGGACTACGAGCGCGAGGCCGGCTATCCCGGCGAATACCCTTACACGCGCGGCGTCTACCCAACGCTTTACCGCAGCCGTCTCTGGACGATGCGGCAGTATGCGGGTTTCGGCGCGGCGCGCGAGTCGAACGCGCGCTACCGCTATCTGCTTTCGCAAGGGCAGACGGGCCTCTCCGTAGCGTTTGACCTTCCCACGCAGATTGGACTCGACTCCGATCATCCCCTGGCACGCGGGGAAGTGGGCCGCGTGGGCGTGGCCATTAATTCGCTGGAAGACATGGAAACGCTTTTTGAGGGAATCCCCCTGGAGCGCGTCTCGACGTCGATGACCATCAATGCCACCGCCGCGATTCTGCTGGCGCTCTATTTTGCCGTGGCGGAAAAGCAGGGCGCTGATCTCAGTCGCCTTGCGGGAACGGTGCAGAACGATATTCTGAAAGAGTACATCGCGCGCGGGACGTACATTTATCCCCTCGGGCCCGCGCTACGTATGGTGACGGATATCTTCGCCTTCTGCCGCGAGCGTGCTCCCGAGTGGAACACGATTTCGATCAGCGGCTACCACATTCGCGAAGCCGGCTCGACCGCCGTGCAAGAGGTGGCTTTCACGCTGGGCGGCGCGATTGCTTACGTGGAAGCCGCGCTCGCCCGTGGCCTGGCCGTGGATGAGTTCGCGCCGCGTCTTTCGTTCTTCTTGAATGCGCACAACGATTTGCTGGAGGAGGTCGCCAAGTTCCGCGCCGCGCGGCGGCTGTGGGCGCGCCTGATGCGCGAGCGCTTCAAGGCGCAGGACCCGCGCTCCTGGATGTTCCGCTTCCACACGCAAACCGCGGGCTCAACGCTCACCGCGCAGCAGCCCCACGTCAACATCGTGCGCGTGACGCTGCAGGCGCTGGCGGCGGTTCTGGGCGGGACGCAATCGCTGCACACCAATGCTCGGGACGAGGCGCTGGCTCTGCCCACGGAGGCTTCCGCGTTGCTGGCTTTGCGGACGCAGCAGATTCTGGCCGCGGAAAGCGGCGTCGCGAACACGGTAGACCCGCTGGCGGGTTCGTACGCGATCGAAAAGCTCACGAACGAGATCGAAGCCAAGGCCCTGGAATACTTGCGCAAGATCGAAGCGGCAGGCGGCATGGTGCGGGCCATCGAGTCGGGTTACGTGCAACGTGAGATCCAGCAGGCCGCGTACGAATATCAGCGGGCCATCGAGGCCGGCGAGCGCGTGGTGGTGGGCGTGAACCAGTACGTGGACGAAACCAGCGCCTCGCCCCCCCTCCTGCGCATCGATCCCGAAACCGAGCGCGCGCAGGTCGAGCGGCTGGCCAAGCTGCGGGCACGCCGCGACGCCGCACGCGTGGACGCAGCGCTCGGAGCGGTGGAGGAGACGGCGCGCTCCGATCGCAATCTGCTGCCCGCCATCCTCGATGCCGTCAAGGCCTACGCCACCGTGGGAGAAATTTCCGACCGGCTGCGGAAAGTATTCGGAGAGTACCAGGAGTCAGTGGTGACTTAAGAAGACTTGCCATGCCCCGCAGGCTTAGCGTATATTGAAAGCACACTAGGAATGAACTAGATATGTTAACCCGTCGAGCACACATCATCTTGCCAAAGGATCTCGTTGTGGAGATCGATAGCCTGGTCGGCAAGCGGCACCGGAGCGCCTTCCTGGCAGAGGTCGCCCGCCGCGAGGTAAGGCGCCGCCGTCTTCTGGCTTTTCTCGGAAGGGAGACTCCCGCGTGGAATCCTGACGACCATCCGGACATCGACGCAGCGGGCGGCGCCGCGGCCTGGGTGAGGAAACTGCGACGCGAAGCTGACAAAGCTTCGATGCGACGCACCCGCCGCGCTCGGCCATGACCATACTCCTTGACACTTCTGTGATGATCGATACGCTGCGGCGTCGGCGCGGCCGCCAGGAATTGCTGGAGAGTTTGCTTAGGGAGGGCCATGATCTTGCATGCTGTGCTATCAACATAGCAGAGGTGTACTCAGGCATGCGCCCGGAGGAGGTTCGGGCAACCGCTGAGTTTTTCGACAACCTAAAGTACGTGGAGATTGACCGCGGAACAGCTCGGAATGCTGGCGAATTGAGAGCAAAGTGGCGGCGACGCGGCAAGACTTTGAGCTTGCCTGACGCGATGATTGCCGCTGTGTCGCTCAGCTTGAATCTGCCACTTGCCACGGACTATGCGAAGGATTTTCCCATGCCCGAGTTGAGATTCTTGGCGGTCCCCAGGGACTGACACACTATGGCAACTCTCACTTTTCTCGGCGCGACGGACACGGTGACCGGTTCGAAGTATCTCCTGGAAGCCGGCGGTGAGCGCTTGATGATTGACTGCGGGCTTTTCCAAGGCGACAAGGAGTTGCGGCTGCGCAACTGGAACCCCCTGCCCGTGCCGCCCGCAAGCGTGCAATGGCTGGTGCTGACACACGCTCACCTGGATCACCTCGGCTACGTTCCGCGCCTGGTGAAAGACGGCTTTCGCGGCCAGATCCTGGCATCATCAGCCACGGTGGATCTCGCCAAAATCGTTCTTCCGGATTCCGGCCATCTGCAGGAAGAAGACGCGGCGTTCGCAAACAAAAAGGGCTTCAGTAAACATACGCCGGCGCTGCCGCTTTACACCTATGAGGAAGCGGTGAAGTCGCTCGAATACTTGCGGGCAGTGGACGGGCTGAAGCCGCAGGAACTATCCTCGCATTTCTCGCTGAAGCTTTTCTTCGCGGGACACATCCTGGGCGCGCGGATGGTCGAGGTGACGGTCCAGGAAAACGGAAAGACCAAGAAACTGCTCTTCTCCGGAGACCTGGGCCGCTTCCCGCAGTTGATCATTCCTGAACCGGCGGTGCCTGAAGACGGGTTCGATTACATGCTGCTGGAATCCACCTATGGCGACCGACTGCATCCGAAGGAAGACATTGGCGCGCGTCTGGCATCGATCGTGGAGAGCACGGCCGCCTATGGCGGGACGGTGGTGATTCCGTCCTTTGCGGTGGGACGCACGCAAGAGTTGCTCTACCTGTTTCGGGAATTGATCGAACGGAACAAGCTGCACTCGCTGCCGATCCATGTCGACAGTCCCATGGCCATCGACGTCACGCATCTTTACGAGAAGCACGAAGAGGAGCACGACCTGGAATTGGAGACGCTGGAAGCGCAGGGAATCAAGCCCTTCTCACCGCCCGATCTGCACTTTGACAAGACGGTGGACGAATCAAAACAGCTCAACGAGGCGCGGTACCCGATGGTCATCATCTCGGCGAGCGGCATGGCGACGGGCGGCCGCGTGGTCCATCATCTGGAGCGTTGCCTGCCGGACCATCGCAATACGGTCCTGTTCGTGGGTTTCCAGGCGGCGGGAACGCGCGGGCGGGCCATTCAATCCGGCGCCGAGGCCGTGAAGATGTACGGCCACGAAGTGCGCGTTCGCGCGCGCCTTGAGACCATCGAGAGCTTGAGCGCCCACGCGGACTACGGAGAAATCCTGGCCTGGCTGCCGCGGTTCCCGAAAGCCCCCGGAAAAACCTTCCTGGTCCATGGCGAACCCAAAGCGAGCGAAGCTCTTCGGCAGCGAATTGCGGGACAGCTCCACTGGGAGGTCACGGTTCCGACTTATCTTCAACAGGTGACTTGGTGAGATGGCTGAGCCGGGATGAAACCAACGCGGAGCAGTGTCCTTGTTCGGCGCGTATCACCAGGCTTGCCAAAAACCCTTGCGCCGCTGTCATTCTGAGGAGTCCCGATCTGATCGGGACGACGAAGAATCTGCAGTTCTGTCCTGGCGCCAGAACCAACTGCAGACCCTTCGCCCACAGAACGGGCTCAAGGTGACAGTGTGGATGGCAATTGGCGGATGCAGCGATCCCTCGTGGAGTTTACCCTGAGTGAAACGAACGGGCTCAGGATGACAGAGGGAACACTGGGGCCCAAATCAGGATGCTACCGACCGCTCGCCCCTATTGACTGCCTGATGCGCCAGGAGCCGCACTGGCAGAAGCGAGGCTGAGCTGATCTGCGATATTACGCATGGCGGCAATGCAGAAAGTAATATGCTCATCGAGAGGAACGCCCAGCTCTTCCGCGCCCTTCGTGATGTCTTCGCGGCTGACGGAGCGGGCGAAAGCCTTGTCCTTCATTCTCTTTCGTACGGACTTCGCTTCCAGACTCGCGATCCGGTCGGGACGGACCAGCGCGCAGGCGGTAATGAAGCCCGCCAGCTCATCGCACGCAAACAGCGTCCTGGCCAGCAGCGTGTCGCGGGGAACTCCCGTGTAATCGGCGTGGCCCAGAATGACGCGGCGAATTTCCTCCGAAACACCTTTCTCCTTCAAAATCTCGCTGCCCTTCAGCGGGTGGTCGGGAGCGTTCGGATACATCTCGTAATCGAAGTCATGAATCAACCCCACCACGCCCCACTTCTGCTCGTCCTCGCCAAACTTGCGCGCATAGGCCTGCACGCAGGCTTCCACGGCTAGCGCGTGCTTGCGCAAATTCTCGTTCTTCGTGTACTCGCAAAGTAGTTCCCACGCCGCGTGACGATCCATGGTTAGCCTCCCTTTCGACAGGGCCCTGATTATACGATGCGGGCACCACGCTTCCCAAGTCGGTGGGGGGCGCGGTAGGTTGGAGTGCGGGGACGAAATAGGCTGGAGTGGACCGCGATAGGCAGGAGTAAAGTTGCAACTCAATGGTAGGGAGAGACGCAAGTCAGGCCGATCGCCTGAGCCTAGCACCGGGCGACCTAGCCTGATTACAAAGACCGTCCCCGCCGGCGCTTCCACGCCAGCCGGTCAAATCTTGGGGTGGCTACAGCGACCGCGAGCACCGCTCTTCCCAGCCCTCACGCCTACCTGCCGTCGCTATTTCAGGCTCCAGATTCAACATTCCAGACCTCACGCGTTCGGGACGCTGTCACTGTATCCGCACGGCAACCAGGGTACTCGCGTAATTGCCGGGCGAATTGCTGCTCGGTGCAGCCTTGATCAGCTGAGAGGCCGTCGTCGATGTGCAGCTGATCTTCCAGGTGGCCGCGCCGCCCGGGGACGCGATGCCGGTCAGCGCCATCTGGACGTTCTTCACCGCCGCGCTGGACGTGGCGCCGATGGCGGAGAATCCCGCAGACCCGACCGTTGTCCCGTCCCACAACTTGCAGGTAAAGTTCACCGCAGCCGTGACGCTCGTCGTCTGCAGGTCGACAGAACCATTCAGCAACCAGGTTCCCGCCGTAAGCGCCGTGGACGGGCCGTCGTAGAATGTGTTGGCGGTCGTCATGGTAACGTCGGCGCTCAGCTGGCCCACGACGCTGGTGTGACTGGGGTACCCACTCAAATCGCTATACGCTGGCTGCGACTCGTGCGGTACTCCTGAGGTGTCAATGTACGAGACCCATTGATGACTCGTCGAGGCGATGGACTCGATGCCGCCCAATGTGCTCGCTGTGGGCGCGGGCAACAGGCTCGCCGGCAAGGTCGAACAGGTTGACACGGTCTTGAAGCCCGAATCTACTGTCGTGTTGTAGCAGAGGTAGTTACTCGCCGCCGCCGCCAGGCTGTTGATGCTGACGCCGGCTGGACGAATATACAGGGCGTAGTCTGGACTCGCGGGTGCCACAGCGAGCGGTTGTTTTCCAGCGATAGCATCAAAAACGCCCCAACCGCTAGCATCGTCCACGTAGTAGAGAAACTGGGCATTCCCCGTAGCCGTGCGCATCCAGAGCACGGCATCCCCGCCAGTCACACCAGTCTGGCCTAATATATCGAGGCCGGACTTTACCTGCGCACGAGCGCTAGTACTATCACCGCCGTAAACCGCCGTAGGAGCCACGAGGAGACTGCCACCGGCCGCATTCACAATGCCTGTTCCATTGGGCATGAGCGTAACGTTTTGGTTCGTACCGCTCGCCGTGATGCCCGCTGCTCCGGCGAACGTCAGCGTGGTGAGGTTGATCGCGGTGGGGCTGGTGAGATTCGACAGCGTCAGGTTCGCGCCGCCGCCCGCGCCACCGCTCGTACCACAACTGAAGGCGTCTGTGGTCTGCGTATAGTTCAAGTGATTGCCGCTGCTGTCCTGGCAGTCGGGAATGGTCTTCGCGCCGGGATCGGCGCTGGCCGCGCCAACTAGAGTTTGGTGTGCGCCAAGCGTCACGCCGGTGATGGCGCTGCCGGCGCTCTGATTCAGAGCTACGGAATGCGCCGTCGCCCCGGAATTCACGTTGCCTGACGACCCCAGCGAAACGGCTTGACCGTTCAACGTCACGGACGAGTTGGCCAGCGCCGCGTTCGGCACCGCTTCATAGGTGATCGTATTGGCGCCGGTAATTACAGGAACCTGATTTGTCGAAGGGCTGGCGGGGTACGCCACACCGTTGACCTTTCCCACGACCGTGACCGTACCGCCCGAGGTTGTCACGTCGCCCGAGAGATTCCCAACCTGAATCGCGCTACCAGCGTTGCCAGTTACAAGTTGCCCCGAGGTTAGAGACGAGCCGGTGACGCAGTTTGTGCACGACAGAGTGTTTGTCGAAAGGCTAAGCGGGCTGTTGAAAGTAGCCGTGAGGTCGCTGAGCGCAGGTTGGGACTGATGCGGGACACCGGAGGTGTCGATGTACGAAATCCAGTTGTGACTCGCCGAAGCGATGGACTCGACACCTCCCAGGGTCGACGCCGAGGGATTCGGAAGGTCCGCCCCGACGAGTGCTCTGAACGTCGGGTTGCCGCTTGAGCCGTTTGGCGCCGCGAGCACATAGTTCGCGGTCTGCGAACCATATTGACTACTCGCAATCGTGCCGCTTATGTCTCCAAATCCGGGTTGGCTCAACTGCTGAGTGCCGGAGGTGTCAACGTATTGCACCCAATCGTGGGAGGTCGCGCTTGCCAAAGCCTTGAGGCCGCCCAGAGCAGAAACAGTGGGTGTCGGAAGGTCCGCCCCGACGAGCGTGCGGAACGTGGGAGCGGCGGCACTCCCGGAGCTTGGTCCAGCGAAAACGAGGTTGGCGTTCTGAGCCACCCAACTTGCCGTCAACGTGCCGGAGCTAGTCACCGGGGAGCCGGAGACCGAGAAGATTGCCGGCATCGAAAGGCCAACGCTGGTGACGGTTCCTTGCGTCAGTGAGGTTACGCAGTTCGTGCTGATGCAGAAGCCGGCCGTTCCCGATGTGACCTTGCCCGTGAATGAGGCATTGCCCGAGCCGTCGTCTAGGGTGTTATTCGCTGTGGTCAGCTTGCCACCAAAAGAGGCGTCGCCCGTGCTGTTCCGCGTCGGGGCGCTATACCCTGATGTTGCGCCTCCACAGTAGCTATAGCCGGTGCTGGGAACAAAACCTCTCGTGGCAACGCTGTGGGCTGTGTCGCCCAGGAGGATATCCCAACGAACTGTTGACCATAGATCGGGAAAGGAATCGCCTCTGATCGGGTCGGTGTACTGGTAAGTTGTCGGAACCTGGACGGTGATGCAATTGCTCGCGCTCAGGGTTCCCACATTGTGGATGGTCGCGCCCGTACTGGCAAGCGTCTGCTGGCCTGCGACGTTTGCCACAAGGTAGAAGGTGTAGGAGTTCGCCCCCGAGGGGCCGCTGTACGAGAGTGTCGGGGCCGCTGGTGTGGGTAAGGGATTGACCATCACTGACCCGAAGTCCTGAATTCCCGCTGAGCTGTGCACTAGGCCGATGTGAAACGGCAGGTGCCCGCAGACGCCACCTGCTGAACAAGCCGTGCCGATACCATCGACTTCCGGCCCGTAAAATGTCAATGCACTGCCCCCCTGAATTAGGCCTCTAAAATTGAAGCTTGCTCGTGCGTTATATCCAGAGTCGTTATTGTAGGGACCGAGCAGGAAGCCGAGAAACCTGTCCGCCGTGACCGACTGCGGTGATATCCCCCCGGAGCCCCAGGCGCTGTTTCCTTGGGTGTTGATTTCGTTCGTGTAGTTTCCGTTCACAATTAAATCAAGGTCGAGAGCGCCGTTCCCTACGCCATCAACAAGGCCTGTTTGCGATCCGGGGGCTAAGACAATGGAGTTGCTGCCCGGCCAACCAGGATCGGCACTAGTAAGCAAATACCCGTTGTACATCATCCAGGTAACTGTGTTGTCCGTCGTAGGATCGCCCTGATTGGTAGCCCAGGTGGGATGACTGCCGCTCCCACTGATTCCTGCTGCCGTTGCAACTTCACAGTTATTATTCGAGTCTTTGAGGATTGCCCCGAGGCCGTACTGAGTCGAAGCCGCCCAGGCCGAGGTGCAGCCTGCAGCCTCGGTATACAGGTCGTGGATGTGCTCCGCTCCCCCATCCACGAAGTACGCGAGCCCAATGCTTTCTGCGTCCGGCTTTCCGTCGAATGTGTTCGCGTATCCGCCCCGCGTAAAAACACCTGTGCCCGTCCCGCCGTTATAGACATTATCCCAAAGGTGATTGGAATTCACGATGTCGGTCCCATCCATCAAGACGCCCGACCAGAGGACGCCGCTCGGGTTGGGCAGGAAAGTATTGTTCCAGACCCTGTTGTAGTATCCTAGAAATATCAATCCCGTCGCGCACTCAAAGACGTTGTCGTGAACGGCTGCGTTGAGCGTGCCAGAGCCCCCATAGGTCAAGTCTACGCACGGTCCTAGTCCGCTGTTCTGAATAGTCAAACCCGTAATCTCTTGAGCGGCGCCTGTGGCGCTTCTCACGATTGCCGCAGAATTGTCATTGCCAATGACGTAAGTTAGGTTCTTCCCAGCGCCCTTCACGATGCCGCCGTTGCCAGTAATGAATTGCGCGCCGGATGCCCGCGTGACGGTACCCACCGGGAGCAAAAGCGTCGTGTTCGTCCCAAGCACGATACTGACTGACATATTCTGATTGCCGCCCAGCCCTCGCGCATCGACAGTGCCGCCTGTCGAAGGCAAGGCGGCGATGGCCGCGTTGACCTTCGAGCCGAAATCGGCACCTGCGTACAAGGTGGCATCAATGACCGTTGTCCCGTTGCCTAGGCCATAGTCGCTCCCGCCCCCGCCGGTCGGAGTGGCGCACGCAGCCGTACCCGAGGTGGAAATCTGATCAACAAACTGGCCGCTCCCGCAGGTAACGGATTTGACTCCGCCCAACGCATTTGCCGAAGGGGTGGGGAGATCGGCCCCGACCAGCGACCGGAACGTCGGCGCGGCCGCACTACCCGAACTGGGCCCACCCAAGATCCTGTTGGCCGTCTGCGTTAGAAGTTGCGGTATGAGCGTTCCACTCGTGGTGATCGGCGAGCCTTGCACAGCCGTGTTGAAGATCACGCCGTCGCCGGTCATCCCTACACTGGTGACGGCGCCGGACGCGTTCGCGACGAACATCGTCCGCACGTCCGTGATCGAGGTAATTGCCGTCGCACCGGTGGTGACTTGCGCGATGGGAATGCTCGTGGAGCTGAAGCCCACGGTGTTGGACGTCGGAGTGCAGTTGTTCGCAGCGTCGAGATACACGTAATTCGTCGTACTGGCCGTCAGGGTGAGCGTGCCACCGGTGTAGGTCTGAACCGTGTTTCTGCAAACCGCTGTCCCCGGGGCCAGATTCAAAGTTAGCTGTGACCCCGCCGTCGGCCAGTAGCCGGGCCCGAACCCTTGCACGTATTTCGCGTTGATGGGATAGATCGGCTGGCCGGCCTGCGCCTGCGGCTGCTGGGGAAAACCGGTTGAAAGT
>Ga0116120_1001588_pt1 | contig 14995 bp, 10 predicted proteins | sample June2015DPH_11_1_3_FD_89724 | JGI IMG/M metagenome (GOLD analysis project Ga0116120, IMG submission 89724) | Peatland microbial communities from SPRUCE experiment site at the Marcell Experimental Forest, Minnesota, USA - June2015DPH_11_150 | ecosystem: Environmental > Terrestrial > Soil >... | reverse complement strand
CTTCTAACGGAAGGCCTCTTGTTGGCGTGGGCAGGGGGAGTCCTCGGACTGGTCCTGGCTGGGTGGCTCATCAACCTTCTTCCTGCTCTACCGCCACTTTCAACAGCCCTGCTGGGAACAGACGTGCGGCTGGACTTCCGCGTGCTGCTGTTTACCGCGGCCCTCTCGCTTCTCACCGCACTGGTCTTTGGGCTGGCGCCGGCGCTTCATTCCTCGCGGTTTGATTTGGTTCCTGTTCTGAAGGGCGAGGACCCGCGTCTCGGGCGCCCATCATCCGGCCGCTTCCCGCTCCGCAGCGCCTTGGTGGCCGGTGAAACTGCGCTCTGCTTGGTCCTGCTGGTCGGGTCGGGCCTGCTGCTGCGGAGCCTGCTGTTCAGTCAGCGGATCAACCCCGGATTCGACAGGAATAAGAACGTCTTGATGCTGACCATGGCGCCACCCACGCTCTATGGCTACAACGAGACGCAATCGGCGGCGCTGTACCAGTCGCTGGTGGCGCGTCTCGAATCGCTTCCCGGCGTCGTGCGCGCCAGCTATGCGCGGCGACCGCCTTTGACTCCCGAGGAAAGGGGAGAAACACAGGACGTCACCATCCCGGGAATGGAGTTGTCGCCCGGAAGGGCTCACCTGAACATCCGCTACAACATCGTTACCCCGAATTTCTTCCGCACCGTAGGGACGCGCATCCTGCGAGGCCGTGACTTCAGCCGACTGGATACGCCCGCCGCCACGAACGCGGTCATCGTCAACGAGACTATGGCACGGCAGTTTTGGCCAGCTCAAGAGGCGCTCGGCCGTTTTCTCCGCATTGAGCGCAAGGACTATCAGATTGTCGGGGTCGTTGAAAGCGGAAAGTACGTCTATCTCCACGATGCACCGGAACCCTACATGTTCTTCCCTTTCTCGCAGATGTTCTCCTTCGAGGCCATGCTCTTCGTTGAGACGGCGGGGGATTCGGAGGCACTGGCCCATACCATCTTGCGGGAGGCGCAGTCAGTGGACAAGAACCTCCCGGTTGTCGAAGCCACCACCCTGCGAGAGTACATGCGAAGCGCTTTGGGGGAGGAACGGGCCTCCGTTTCACTCCTGGCGGGCCTTAGCGTTCTCGGGATATTCCTGGCGGCTGTGGGCCTGTACGGAGTCGTGGCTTACCTGGTGAACCGGCGCACGCATGAAATCGGCATCCGCATGGCGCTGGGGGCGCGGCAAGGGGACGTTCTGAGGATGGTCTTGGGGCGGGGGATTCGTTTGGGAGGGTTGGGCGCGGCAGTGGGATTGGTTGCGGCTTTTGCCGTGGCCCAGGTCATGTCAGGTCGGCTCTACGGCGTGAAGCCCCTCGACCCCTTGACCTATGCGGCCGGCACCGCGGTTGTCGTCGCGGTCGCGTTGCTCGCCTCATATCTCCCCGCGCGGCGGGCGACGAAGGTCGATCCCATGGTGGCCTTGCGCTACGAGTAGCGCAAGGGAGTGATCTGGCGATTGAGTCATGGAGTGATTGAAGAACTGAGTCACTGAATCACGGAGTCCGTGAATGATCGGTCCATCGGGAGAGGGAGTGACTTACAGAGTCGCCGAGGGCAATGCGAGTTGCGAATGTCGAGTTTCAAAGATGCAATGTTCGTTGGCGCATTCGAGGAAGAGCACGAGTGGGAGCCGCGAAACTGATGGGAAGTCAGACTTAAGGAGAACATCATGGAACCAATGGCGGAATCGACGGATCAGACGCAGAGCAAGGTGAAATCGAAGTCGAACGGGTCAGGGCATACACTCATCCACTTGGAGGGTGTCACGAAGGTCTTCTTTACGGACGAGGTGGAGACGCACGCCCTTTCCGGCATTTATCTCGAGATCAAGCGCGGCGAGTACGTTTCCATCTCCGGCCCCTCGGGCTGCGGCAAGTCCACCCTGCTTTCCATCCTCGGCCTGCTCGACTCGCCGACGGATGGGAAGTACATGCTGAATAGTGCCGCCGTCGAAGACCTTTCGATCTCGGAGCGAACCCGCATCCGGAACCGGGAGATCGGATTCATCTTTCAGGCCTTCAACCTGATCGGTGACCTCACGGTTTACGAGAATGCAGAATTGCCCCTGACCTATCGCGGCATGTCGGGCCCGGAGCGCCGCGAGCGCGTGCAGGAGGCGCTGGAGCGCGTGGGGATGTCGCATCGCATGAAGCACTATCCGGCGCAGCTTTCCGGGGGCCAGCAGCAGCGCGTGGCGGTGGCCCGGGCTCTGGTGGGGAAGCCGTCCATCATGCTGGCGGACGAGCCTACCGGAAACCTGGACTCCAAGAATGGCGAAGCCGTGATGGATTTGCTTCGCGACCTGCACCGGGAAGGCGCCACCATCTGCATGGTGACACACGATCCCCGCTATGCGAATTTCGCGGAGCGAACCGTCTACCTCTTCGACGGACAGATTGTGGAAGAGACGCAGGCATGAATCGGTTGATCGGGTGAGTTGGGAGCGCAGGCATCTTGGCCGCCGGAACGGAGTGATTGAGCGATTTTGCGATGGAGTGATTGGGTGATTTGGTGATTGAGCGATTGCCAAGAATCTCCTCGATCAATCATGTAATCGCTAAATCGCTCAATCACCAAATGGCCCGATGACCCGATGGCTGGATGACCCAACGCGAGGAAGCCCGTGAGGACTTTGTTCCAGGATTTAAAGTTCGGCGTACGGATGTTGGCGAAGAACCCCGGTTTCACGGCGGTGGCGATTATTACCTTGGCGCTGGGCATCGGGGCGAACACGGCGATCTTCAGCGTCGTCAACGCGGTGCTATTCCGTCCACTGCCTTTCAAAGATCCCGACCGCTTGGTGGTGGTGTGGGAGAACAACCGAAGAAAAGGGTGGGAACGCCATCCTGTCGAAGGGAACCGGTTCTGCGAATGGGTTAGACAGAACCGTGTTTTTGAGGGGATGGCAGCCCGCAGCTCTTTTGACCTCAATTTCTCCGGCAACGGTGAGGCCGAACGGATTCGGGTGGCCGCAGTGAGCTCCAACTATTTCTCCATCTATGGCGTGCAGCCGGCCCTGGGGCGGACATTCCTCCCCTCGGAGGATTGGCAAGGGGGCGGGCGTGTCGTGGTCTTGAGTCAGGGCTTCTGGGAGCGGCGGTTTGGAGCGGACACGAACATCCTGGGGCGGGCTATCACGCTGGACGGCGAAAGCTGCATGATCGTGGGCGTGATGCCTGCCCGATTCCTCAGTGAGGAGCAGGCGTGGATACCTCGGCGTTTCATGACCACCCGGGACTATTCGTTTGCCCACCGCTTGTTCGTGCTGGCGCGACTGAAGCCGGGCGTGACCGTTGCGCAAGCCCAGGCGGATATGACCAACATCGCCCGCCGTCTGGAGAGGCAAGCCCCGGACGAGAACACCGGTTGGGAGGTGACGGTCCGAGCGCTGCGGGATGAGATGGTGAGGGATATCCGCCCCGCGCTGCTCATGCTGTGGTGCGCGGTACTGCTTGTCCTGCTCATTGCTTGCGCCAACGTCGCCAATTTGCTTTTGGCTCGAGCTCCGGCGCGACAGAAGGAGATGGCCATCCGCGCGGCATTGGGCGCTAGCCAGGGGCGCTTGATTCAGGAATCGCTTGTTGAGAGCTTGTTCGTCGCGCTGCTCGGCGGGGCGCTGGGTTGTCTGCTGGCCCTTTGGGGCATGGACCGGCTGGTTTCCCTTGCTCCCGGTAACCTGCCTCGCGTGGGAGAGATTCAGCTCGACGGCAGAATCCTCTTGTTTACGCTTGCGGCGTCACTCTTGACCGGGACTCTGTTCGGACTGCCCGCCGCAGCTTATGCTTCCACACCCAATCTGGATGAATCCCTGAAGGAAGGCAGCACGAGATTGGGTGGTAGTACCGGCGGGGGCAAGCTTCGCCGCCTGCTTGTGGTATGCGAAGTTGCCCTCACGGTGGTGGTGGTCATTGGCGCCGGATTACTGACGCGCAGTTTCCTGCGCTTGCTGAATGTCAACTTGGGCTTGAGGCCTGCCAACATCCTGACCATGCGGTTCAGCCCGCCCGTACCCGCGTATGGTTGGAGCGGACGAGGGAAACTCTACGATCAGGTCCTCCAGAGGATTGAGGCATTGCCGGGGGTGGAATCTGCCGCAATGGTCAGTGACCTTCCGCTGAGCGGAAGGGAACAGATCTTTCGTTTTGTGAGCGAAGGAAGTATGCCCGTCTCGTCTGCCGATTATCCAACAGCCGAGATTCGATTTGTGAGCCCCAATTACTTCCGGGTGATGGGCATTCCAGTAAAGGCTGGGCGTCCGTTCGCGGAGCAAGATACCGGTCCTGGTTCGGGGGTCGTCATCATCAATGAAACCATGAGTCGCCGATTCTGGCCGGGGGAGAGTCCCCTGGGCAGGCGCATCAGTTACGAATGGGATAAGGGCCGGTGGCTCACGATTGTGGGCGTAGTCGGCGATGTAAAGGAATTTGGCTTGGAGGCCGAAACTCGACCGGAAATGTGCGTGCCCTTCTTACAAGAGGCTCCGCCTTGGATGAGCTTGGCGGTCCGTACCTCCTCCGACCCCATGAGCCTGCTCCCCGCGGTGCAAGCGCAAATTAGTGCAGCGTTCAAAGATGTGCCCGCCTTCGACGTCAGAACGATGGAGCAGAGGCTTGCTGACTCGCTTGCCAGCCGGCGATTCTCCATGGTTCTGCTGGGCCTCTTCGCCGCTCTGGCGCTCATCCTGGCGGTGGTGGGGATTTACGGCGTCGTTTCTTATGCAGTGACCCAGCGCACCCACGAGATCGGTGTCCGTATGGCCTTGGGGGCAAGCCGGGGTTCGGTGCTGGTAATGGTGATCAGGAATGGACTTGTGTTGACCGCCTTGGGAGTGACGCTTGGCCTGGCAGGGGCTTCGGCGTTGACGCGCCTGCTGGCAAGCCTGCTCTACGATGTCAAGCCAACCGATCCTCTGACGTTTGGGGCTGTGGCGTTGCTGCTGGTTGGCGTCGCGCTGCTGGCCACCTACCTTCCCGCGAGGCGGGCGACCAAGGTTGATCCCATGGTGGCACTCAGATACGAATGACGTAATCAGGTGATCGGGAGATCCGGCGATCGGGTGATCCGGTGATTGTGTGATCGAGCGATTTCCCAAGATCTTGGCGATTCTCAATCACTCAATCGCTAAATCACTCAATCGCCCAATTTAGGGACAATGCCATGATCAAAATGCGGAATCTAGACCGGTACTATCCCTTGGCGGGAGGCCGCTATTACGTGCTGCGGCGTATCGCTTTGGACATCCCTGAGGGTGAATTCGTCACCATCATGGGGCCGTCGGGCGCGGGTAAGTCAACGCTGCTCAGCATCCTGGGAATGCTCGATTCCGGCTGGGAGGGAGAATTCTTCTTCTTCGAACAGCCTGTCCACAAGCTCGATCCCAAGAAACGCATGGAGCTGAACAAACGCTACGTCGGTTTTGTCTTCCAGCAATATCACCTGCTGGACAACCTGACGGTTGCCGAGAATCTTGACATTCCTCTTTCCTACCGTGACGTGAAACCCGCTGAAAGGAAGGCTTTGGTCGGCGATACCCTCGACAGGTTTCAGATCGTCGGGAAAAAGGATCTATTTCCCAGCCAGCTTTCCGGCGGGCAGCAACAGTTGGTCGCTGTGGCACGCGCCGTGATCGCAAGCCCCAAGTTGATTCTTGCCGATGAGCCCACGGGCAATCTGCATTCGAGCCAGGGAAAAGAGATCATGGAGTTGTTCAAGAAGCTGAACAACGAAGGGACCACCATCGTCCAGGTGACCCACTCGGAGGCGAACGCCGCTTACGGTCACCGCATCATCAAGCTGCAGGACGGTTGGATCACAGGGAACTGAATCATTGAGTGATTGAGCGATTGAGTGATTGAGTCATCAAGTTATTGCAACTGCTCTCAGCATTCAGCGTTCAGCTATCAGCTACGACTTGGTGCACTACCCGCACTCGGCTGACCGCTGACTGCTGATCGCTGAAAGCTGCGCACCTCGCTTCCTCAATCGCACAATCACTCAATCACTAAATCACTCAATGATAAGATGGAGTCCGGCCCAAGCGACCATGAACACCTCTCAGACCAAAAGAATCCTGATCGCTGACGATCAAGCGGACGTCCTGGAAGCCCTGCGCTTGCTGCTGAAGGCGGAGGGCTATCAAACAGAATCTGCCACCTCACCCGGGGGCATCACGACGGCCGTGGAGTCCAAGGACTTTGACCTGATCCTCACGGACCTCAACTTCGCGCGCGACACCACCTCCGGCCAGGAGGGTTTGGATATCCTCTCGCGCTTGCAGGCGATGGACAGCACACTTCCCGTGGTGGTCATGACTGCCTGGGGGAGCGTGAGTCTCGCCGTCGAGGCGATGCGGCGGGGCGCCCGGGATTTCATCCAGAAACCCTGGGACAATGCTCGCCTCCTCGCGATACTCCGGACACAGATCGAGTTGAGCCACGCGCTGCGGGAGGGACAACGGCTGGAGGCGGAAAATCGCCTTCTGCGGGCGGAAGGCCGGCCCACCCTGATCGCGGAATCGCCGGCCATGCGACCCGTGCTGGACTTGCTCGCGCGCGTCGGTCCCTCCGATGCGAATGTGTTGATTACGGGCGAACATGGGACGGGCAAGGAAGTAGTGGCGCGAAGTCTCCACGCCCTCTCGGAACGCGCCTCGCGGCCCATGGTCACGGTGAATGCCGGCGGGCTCTCCGAAGGGGTCTTCGAAAGTGAGTTGTTCGGCCACGTCAAGGGCGCCTTCACCGATGCCAAGACGGATCGGGTGGGCCGGTTCGAACTTGCCGAGGGAGGAACCCTCTTCCTCGACGAGATTGCCAACGTCCCGCCGAATCTGCAAGCCAAGCTCCTGCGGGTTCTCGAAACCGGTGAATTGGAGCGAGTGGGGTCTTCGAAAACGCGGCGCGTGGATGTGCGCGTTTTGTCGGCGACCAATGCCGACGTCTCCCAGGAGATCCAGGCCGGGCGATTCCGGGAGGACCTGCTCTTCCGGCTGAATACCATCGAGATTCGTCTGCCGGCTCTGCGGGAGCGGCGCGAAGACCTGCCGCTGCTGGCGAACTATTTCCTCCGCCAGTTCTCCCAGCGCTACCGAAAGCACCTGGTCGGCTTCGAGAGCGCGGCGATGCAGACTTTGCTGGATTATTCCTGGCCCGGCAATGTCCGCGAGCTGGAACACGCCGTGGAACGCGCCGTCCTGATGGCGCAAGGCGACGCGGTGCGTTCCAGTGACCTGGGCTTGCGGGCGGGACGCGAGGGGGTTGGCCGCCTCGAAGCGATGAGCCTGGAAGACGTAGAATGTCTCCTGATCAAGAAGGCCCTGGCTCGATACGAGGGGAACGTGAGTGCGGCGGCGGAGGCTCTGGGGCTGAGCCGAAGCGCACTCTATCGACGGCTCAAGAAATACAGTTTGTGAAAACCGGATGGCTGATGATCTTGCAGTGACCAGCAGCAGGTCCACTCCACGGCGCTCCCCTCGCCACAGTCGCCGGATGCGCTTTGAAGTCCGGCTCCTGTCCTTTGCCTTGTTTGCGGGCCTGCCTGCGGTGCTGGTGTCGATCCTTCTCCTGTGGTTGGGGGACTACACGACCCGAACACGTTGGACGCTGACGGCATTCTTGGCGGCGTTCTGGCTCGGCGCGGCGTTTTCCCTCCGTTCTCGTCTGGTTTATCCCCTCCAGACGCTTTCCAACCTTCTGGCGGCTTTGCGCGAAGAGGATTACTCCATTCGCGCCCGGGGCGCGCGCTCCGATGACGCGCTGGGAGAAGTGATGCTGGAAGTGAACGCTTTAGGCGAGGCGCTACGCGGACGCCGCCTGGGAGCGCTGGAGGCGACTGCCTTACTGCGCAAGGTGATGGAGGAAATCGACGTCGCCGTTTTCACCTTCGACAGCGAACAGTGTCTTCGGCTGATGAATCGCGCGGGGGAGCGGCTTCTGGATCAGCCCAACGAGCGCGTTCTGGGCCGAACCGCGGCAGAACTGGGATTGGCGGATTGCCTGGAAGGAGAACCCGCTCGGACCCTGACGATCTCCTTTCCGGGTGGAGCAGGACGCTGGGGCATGCGCCGCAGCACCTTCCGGGAGAGTGGGAAACCTCATCAGCTCATGGTCTTGACGGATTTGAGCCGGCCCTTACGCGAAGAAGAGCGTCAGGCGTGGCAGCGGCTGATCCGCGTCCTCGGCCACGAGCTCAACAATTCCCTGGCGCCCATCAAGTCCATGGCCGGCACTCTGGAAAGTATGCTGGACCGCCAGCCGCGGCCTGCAGATTGGGAAGACGACATGCGTCGCGGCATGGAGGTGATCGAGGCGCGTGCGGCGGCGTTGAGCCGCTTCATGGAAGCTTATGCCCGGCTCGCCCGTCTGCCGACCCCGAAACTGCAGCCGGTGGAAGCGGGCGCGCTGGTGCGTCGAGTCGTCGGACTTGAAAGTCGAACGGGGATTACCTTGGTCCCGGGCCCCGAACTGACCGTGCACGCGGACCCCGACCAGTTGGAACAGCTCCTTATCAACTTGCTCCGCAACGCGGTGGACGCGGCGCTCGAAACGGGGGGAGGAGTTCGCGTGGGCTGGACTCGCCATGGCGGTCAGTGGGAGGTTCGCATCCAGGACGAAGGTCCAGGGCTGTCGAACACTTCCAATCTCTTTGTCCCGTTCTTCACGACTAAGCCCACGGGTTCCGGAATTGGACTGGTCTTGAGCCGGCAAATCGCGGAAGCCCACGGTGGGAGCCTTACGTTGGAAAATCGGAAGGATCGCCCCGGATGCGAGGCGCGGCTCCGCTTGCCGTTGTGAGGATCTGGCTCGTCAACACCGAATGCCGATGCGGCAGGATGGTCAAAGGCTTCTGCCCACTTCCACTTTGTAGTTTGCCGAAAAACTCGTTGCGACTGTGATTCTTAGCCGCCGCGACGGACGACAGAGAATCTCGGCAGTTGTTGATCGGGCGGAATAACAGGTCCTTGCAGGGCCGAACGGCGTTCGGCCTGGTGCGGGCGAGCGCCGCTCGCCCCTACAGACCGAGGCGCGCAGGATGATATTCTTGGAACGTTTTTCAGTAAACCACGACAGGACTAAAATACGTCGTTATGACTGATCCCAAGGGCAACTGGGCCGCGGCCTTGTGGCGCAGGGCCTGCTCTCTGGCCCTGCGTATCCTCAAAGAAATGGAGTAGCCGCAGAGCCTGCCCTGATCCCGCTTTGCGGGAGAAGGGGCTTGAGAGCGAGCCCTGCGTTACAACAACTTGCCAAACCCACGGTCACCAAGATGTAGCGGTCATAACGGACGCCGCAACCTGGACATGCGATCCATCTGCGGGTAGGGGCGAGCGGCGCTCGCTCCCGGGCCGAACGCCGTTCGGCCCTACTCATGTTGCCCGGCAGGGAAGCCATAGTGAACCGACCCGGCGAGCGCGGGCGGACGCGAAAAGCCGCCCCGATGCATCGGGGCGCTACCCTTGCTCAGCATCATAGCCCGCACAGCGGGTCCCGCTGAAGCGGGATAGCCCATAGCGTGAGCTATGGGTAACGGATTCGGGTAAAATCCCCCCAAGCCCCGGCAGGGGCGGGAGAAGCATCACCGCCGCGTGACCTTCGAGGAGGAATTCATCGCCTTTCTCAAGAAGAATGGCATCGCCTACGACGAGCGTTACCTTTGGTCGTGATTTCTTTCGCCCCTTGCGGGGCTCAGGTGGGGTGGGGGCCGATTTTCCCACGCCTTGCGCCATGGGCTACGATCTTCCGCCCGCTACGCAGGCTGGGTGGACATACGATCAATCCACGCGTGATGCCGTGCGGAAGCGAAGGTGAAACGGGCGGGCTGGCGCAGACGGTCGCTTCTTAGCGGCTGCGCCAGCCCACGATTTCTCTCTATTTTAGAGTCCGGCTTTCACGTTGACCGCAGGCTTCAGAAAATGATGCCGCGCCGCCTTCCATTTACTCCCATGGATGCTTCAATGGAGGAGCATCAGGGTACAGAGCTTCTTTCACTCCATTGGCAAACCCTTCAAATTCGTGCTTGAGCAGATCATTCCTGAGGTTTCCAGCCAGAGATGGAAGTTCCAAGAACGCAAGAGGCATCTTGAGAGAAGCGTCGGCGTTATATCTGTCCTGAAGAATGTCGGAGAAGCGGACTGTGCGCAGATACGCAGAAATGTACTCAACTTCGTCTGCCGTGAGGCAAAAGAGTGGAGTGACCCGGTGAGGCCGCACTCTTTTCTTATGCAAAACCTGCTGAAACTCCTTATTCAGCAGGTAGTTCACTAACATCGTTCCGCCAATCTCATCGCGGGTCACCAGAACAGGAAATACAGTCCTCACCGAAGAAAGATCAATACCTTCCACTCTTGCAGGGTTAGATCTGCTGAACATGCGATGGATTGCGTCGGCGAGCTGGGTGACTCCCTTCTTTTCCTTTTCCGCCTTAACGAGTTTCTTCTTGATCTCATCTACCAATAGGTCTCCGCTGCCGCCGTATTTCCCACGCGCTGTAAACGTGCTTCCTTTGTACTCCATGACGACGGCGACCGAACCACATCTTATTATGCCGTCACACGCCTGACTTCCGTCGGACACGTATTTGGGAGAATGGTGGTAGATGTTTAGATTTCCGTCTACTGACCCGGAAAATAGCCAATTCAGGTATTCTTCGAAGAGCGCCCCCCAGAATGCGTGCAGGCGCTTCTTGTTGTGGTCGTCCGGTAGACCGGTAAGTACGCGCCAAAATGGCCCAGTTTCAATCTTCTCCGCGAGCAATCCCAAATCAAGGGGAAATAGAGTGTCCCCGTGTCGCACCAAGGGCTTATCACGAAAACGGGTAAAATCGACAAGCGCAGTCTCCTTTGCCGTGAAATCCGAGCGAAAGGTCTCAACTGTGGCTGAGACCTCGTCGAAGAATCGCTCCACCTTGTCTCCGGGCAATGCGGTGCTCTGAAAGTTGTTCGCGGACAGAAGGAACACGCCCGGGCTTGCTTTAAATGCGGCGAGGTCGATTTTCATGCACCTGCTTAGCGCGCCAAAGCAAAGCGCTTCGTACTCGACGAGGGCTAATCCGGTCGGGTCTTGAAACACATGAGCTAAGTTCACATATTCAGGGTGCCCACTCAGTGCGGCAGCGAAGCGTGTGTACATGAGGTGAGATCGAACAACTCGGTGCGCGAGGAGGTTACGACCCGAGTACTCTTGTACGAGGACAAAATTCGGAAGCATCCCGATCATTTCCTCCTCTTCAGAGGCAGGGTGCGGATGATCAAAATGTAGATGGTCGTTTGCCATCAAGAACGCCCCGCCCAACTTTCCCCAGTACGGCAGCAAAAGGGGGTCCTGTGCCTGCTCTTCGCAATGAAGAATTGCTTCCTTAGCGACCAACAATAACTGCTGGCGATGAAAAACAATTCGTCTGTTCGCAGGGTTCATGCTCGCCTTGATAAGGCGCTCAGAGAACGGTGGGGGAAACGCGTGACCGAGGAGCTCCGCATGGGAATCAAGTGAGAGCTTGGGACCCTCCCAAGGGTTGAGCAAGGAGTTTAATACGCTGCACAGATAGACTACCTTGCTGCGAGAGTACCTAGCCAAGTATTCGCGGAACTGAGCCAATGTGGAAGCTTTACCGTTGTTAACCTCAGCCCATGAAACGTAGCTTGCGAGTTCGGGCGGCATGAAACTCTCCTCGCACGGCAAGCGTTGGAACCGGCCTTATAGACAGTTGACCGTCAAGCAACGTAGCGCGGAGTTGTTCTTGAACTCAGCGGTTCTTGCCTTGATGCGCGCCGAAGGGCGGCAGACCTAGAAAGGCAGTCTGTTCTAACTGTTTGCGCGTGCCCAGGCATCGAGGAGTCGATACGATCTTGAGGACGGGTCACGGAGAGGCGAAATTGTATCCGTCATTGTAATCGGTTCCCAGTGGCGAGCATTTGTTACGTAATCGCCATAATACAGGACACCGCTGACTGTCCGGAAATGGCGAAACCACACTCCTATCTCTGGTGCGGGGGTCCGGATGTAGTTGTAGTCCCCGGCAACCGTCGCGAGGGCGAAAGGGAAGTGGTGGACGAAGATCAAGACCCTGTCGCCAATTTCCATCTCATGCGCGAACGCCCAATAGTCCTTTTGGTTGTCGGGCAGATCGGCCTGTGTTGTCATCATCATGTCACCGACTTCGGCCCCAAAATCGAGACCAATGTAGCCAGCAGCAAGGCTCTCGACTGAGTGCTTCATGGCCTCTCCGGGTTCATCAGGGTGAAGTTGCATCCGCCAGTAAGTCATGTCTTCCCCTCCAGCTGTCGTATGGGTCAAATAATGCGATGCCCCCCCTTGCGTTCAGTTACTCATTGGCTGTTCCCAAATGAAAGCTTGTGGCCACGGCACGTTTGTCGCGGCGCGGGCTTTTCGTTTTACGCAACTACAACAAGCCCACGGTATGGAGATCATGCCGCGGCTACCCTGCTTGTTAACCACTGGCCTTGATGCGCTGACGAAAGTCCGCCTGACCCCGGTCATGCTTGGTTTTGATTTGGCTGACCCACCTCGCATAGTCCTTCGTAGCCAGGTTGCGACGCGTCTGCTCGATCCGTGCGAAGTGGCGATCGAAGTCGCGGTTGAATGTCGGGAGGGAGACGACGAGATCGTGAATCGACGCGCAGAGCCACTCAATCAGCGATGCCTTCTGCTTTAGGGAGAGCAGGTTCTCCGTTCGAAGGGCATCCATCTGCTCCTGAGCAATATCTTCGAGGTCGTCAGTCAGCGGGTACGCCCATTGCCCGTGGGCTAGCTTGTTGCGGAGCGTGATGATCCAACGAAGGTCGTCCTGAATCACACTGGTCAATACCTGTAGACGCACATGAGCCGTCTTCGGAAGGGCGGGCGGCTGTAGGGTTGCAGCAGGAATCAGATAATGGCGGCGAAATGCGGTTTCTACTACCTTCACCCAGCGGACGAGTGCGGTCTCGTCGCGAATGGTCTGGCGTTCAGCATCAGAGAACGCGGCAGGTTCGTATAGCAGCTTCAGTAACCGACATTCCGCCCACGCCCCCACCATGAACGCATAGAGACGGAGATATGTGGGAACGGCGGACGCTTGCCGAAGAGCGATCGACCTTCGCCCGGCTGCCAGCACTTTGTCGAGACCGACTTGGACGGCTCGCAAATTCTCGACGTGAAAACGGTAGAGTTTATCGGGAGACTTCACGGCGCAACCTTCAGCCTCCAGGCGGCACGCCGCGGGCTGTCGTGCCGTCTGGAGGCTGGGAGTTGAACCCAGCTAGACTCCCGCTCGCGCGGGCGTGTTTCCATTACACCATCTCCCAGATGCATCATATCCGGTATTCCTCTGCGATGGAAGTGGCCACGGTCAGCGCAGTCCTGGCCGTGGGCCTTTTTCATGCCCGATGTCCCGGCGGCAACCGTACGCCGTCAATTTGGATGGGGCGCGCCACGCACCGTATCGTACGTGGCACGCCACGGGAAGAAAATGTAGCGCAAGGCTCGCTCTTCAGCCTTGCGGCTTTTCAACCGCGCCGTGATCCTGGCGGCGAGGCGGGCTGGCGCAGCCAGCAAGCGTAGCGCCACGACGCATCGGGGCAGCTTTCAGTGTCAAATCCTCGCCTTCTCATTCGGCTGGCCAAAGCACACCATGGGGAAAAGAAGCGGAACAAGAAACGAGCCCCGGCAGGGGCGACAGAAATAATCGACCACTGTAAGCGACTCTGTCGCCCGCTGACGCGGGCTGAAGCGTTAACAACAACAGCGTCCCCACGGCTGCCGCCGTGGGCCACAATCTATCGGCCCTGACGGGCCTGAGCTAGCGCAGGAGGTCGGCGCTACGATTGCTCGACCACCCCCTGGCCCCCTCCTGAACCAGGAGGGGAACAAGCAGGCGCGGGCAGTATTGCGGACAATTAGGCACTCCTCTTTTACGATTTTTCCTACCGGTAGGAAAAATCATATTAACCCCTATTGACATACCCCCGGTGCGTGGAGCTAGTCTAGAAGGGTGAGCACTGGGTCCGAAGGGGGTTCGCACGTGCCGATCAACACGCTGGGGCACGTAGATTCCCGCTTTCGCGGGAATGACTCGGCGAACCTTCGCGGGCGCGGGCGGCGAACGTGCGGCGGAGCACCAGTTTATTGATGAAAATCAAACAGGGTGCCAGCACCCAAAGAGATGTTAAGAATGAAGGTTGCTCCCAAGATCTTGTTGAAAACAAAGGGGCATGAACAGACACATTGTCATATAGCCAATATGTTTTTGAAAATAAACAGCTTATCGTCTAGGCCAATATGTTGATGAAAATGCAAGAGATAGTCTGATTTAAGAGCCCCGAAATCGCGAAAAATCCCATCGTCTCCACGCCACACCAACATCTTACAGAAAATAAACAACTTCCACCCTGAAGGCCAAATGAGGCCAATATGTTGATGAAAAGGCGGGAGATGACCGCAATCCGACACAGAATATCGGGACAGGTTCCCGCCCCGCCGCAATCGGGGCAGGCTCCAGCGGGAATCCGCCACTACTGGACCCCCGCCCCTCGGCAAGCTCAGGGCAAGCTTTGCGCGGGGGTGACGCTCTGCCGTTCCCGTCCCGGGGCGGGGAGCTCGCTTGAGCCCGGGCCTCGTCGCTTTTCTTATGAGCGTGGATAGCCGAAGAGCGGCTATCAGTGATGTCAGAAACGGGTGCCGACAGGGAGGATTGAAGGGACTGTGGCAGGCCACGGCAGGGGCCAACCGTGAGTAGTCGCGCAGCCGGCGCAGGGCCGACGGTCATCGCATCACAATGCCAGCGCCTGATCGAGGTCTTGGATAAGGTCTTCAGCAGCCTCGACTCCCACCGAGAGGCGCACCAAGCCATCCGTGATCCCTATAGCCAGCCGCTGTTCGCGCGGGACGGCACGATGGCTGGTCGAGGCGGAGTGCACAATCAGCGAGCGGGTGTCGCCAAGGCTAGCGGCGCGGGCAAAGATCTTGACTCGATCCATGACT
>Ga0116120_1001586_pt1 | contig 14996 bp, 9 predicted proteins | sample June2015DPH_11_1_3_FD_89724 | JGI IMG/M metagenome (GOLD analysis project Ga0116120, IMG submission 89724) | Peatland microbial communities from SPRUCE experiment site at the Marcell Experimental Forest, Minnesota, USA - June2015DPH_11_150 | ecosystem: Environmental > Terrestrial > Soil >... | reverse complement strand
CGATAATTCTCTGCCTAGAAGACCAGTTGACGGCCAGCGGCTCGCTGATGGGCGAGGACGGCAAGCCGCATGCCTTTCTAGCAGGCTGCTGAAAAAACTCGGCGGCGGATGATTTTTTCTGTTTTTTCCGTCGTGGAGCGGTGTTTTTCTTGGAAATCGAGGCCTTTTCTCCGTTCTGCGCGGCGTTTGGGGTGTCGCCAGAGACACCACTCCCTGGGCCCTACACCGCCGCTTGCGCCAGCAGGTTCCTGGCACGCACCAGGTTGTAGGCCGCCGCGGTGAACGTGAACATCCACTCCACACGATCGAGTCCGCGGTGCCGCAGCTTTCTCAACAACCCGATCGTCTTCATCCACCCGAAAATCTCTTCCACGCGTTTGCGCACCCGCTGGCTGATTTCGTAACCCGCGTGCCGCGCCGTACGTCCATCGATGGCGCTGCCACCTGGCCGCTTCTCGTTCCGCGCCACGTGCGGGGTCACGTTTTCTCGCCGCAGCGCCGCTACCAATTTCTTTTGGTCGTAGCCTTTGTCTCCGCCCAGCGTCACGCTCTGCTCCCCGCTCACCTCTTCCGCCATTTCCAACGCCGCCGCGCATTCCGCCGTTCCCGTCGCTTTCGTCAACCGCGTCTTCACGATCAACCCGTTGCGGTTTTCCATCAGCACATGTCCCGTGTAACTCAGCTTGGCTTCCTTGCCCTTACCCTTTTTCGCTAACCGCGCATCGGGATCCGTCGTGGATTCATGCGTTTCGTTCGACCGCTTTTCCCCGTGAAAATCCACCCTCGGATTGCTGCCCCCTTCCTCCGGCGGTTCGCTTTTCCCGTCTTTGCGCTGGAAACTCTTTGCCCCTGCCCACGCTTCCAGCAACGTCCCGTCCACCGTGAAGTGTTCGTCGCTCAGCAGCCCGTGCGCGCGAATCTTTTCCACCACGCCCTCGAAAAACGCAGCCGCAATATCCCCTTCCAACAAACGGTCGCGGTTCTTCGTGAACACCGTCGGCACCCACACCCCATCGTCCATGTTCAGCCCCACAAACCAACGGAACAACAGGTTGTAGTTCAGTTGTTCCATCAGCAGCCGCTCGCTGCGCACCGTGTACAACACTTGCAGCAGCAGCGCCCGCAGCAGCTTCTCCGGCGCGATCGACGGCCGCCCGTTCGCCGCGTACAGCCGCGCAAATTCCGGCGACAACTCCTTCAACACCGCATCCACAATCTCGCGAATCGCCCGCAACGGATGCTCCCGCGGCACCCGCTGCTCCGGCGAAATGTAGCTGTACATCGCTCCCTGCTGATGATCCTCTCCGCGCATCCTTATCCTCCCAATCCCTTAAGACGCATGCGCTTCACTTTTCGTATCATCGGTTCGAGACTTTTTCAGCAACCTGTTAGAGAGTTTTCTTCGGAATCCCAGAGAAACTTCACCTGTAATTCTTCACCTGTAAATTGGTGGGATTGGGTCTGCAAGCGTAGGGTCGCGCTGGTAATATTGACCTGGGCGCTCCTCGATCTCAGCGTGCCCGGTCTGTGCCCTGAGGAACCGTCGTTGACTCTCTGTCCAGAAAGGAAGCCGCGAACCATGAAGAAACAGCTCTCCGCACTGTCGCTCCTGCTGCTGTCCTTCACCGCCCGCCAAGCGTCTCCCGAGAACATGAAAACTGAAGAGTGCCGCATCACGTTGCCTGGAATCACCTTTACTCGCTCGCTCAACGGAGCCGCCGCTCATGCCAAGGTTGAGGATGGCAGGCTGACTCTTGCGAGTGAAGCGAGGCGGGACAATTTCCGTGACCCGGACGGGAAGCTGTCCAACAACACCGCGCCACTTCTGCTGACCGAGGTTGACAACAAGCAGCCTTTCACCCTCACGGCCAAGGTCACACCGACGTTTCTGAAGACGTATGAAGCCGGAACGCTCTACATCTACGTGAAAGAGGACCTCTGGCTGAAGATGGCCATGGAAATGGATGAACGCAACAAAACCAGGATGGTCAGCGTTCGCACCATCGGAACCTCTGACGACAACAATCACGACGTCATCGAGGCGAAGAGTGTCTATATGAAGATCTCTTCGGACACGAAGACCATCGGGTTCTACTACTCGCTCGACAACAAGAGCTGGCAGTTGATTCGCCTCTTCAAGAATGACTACCCTGCGTCGATCTGGGTGGGGATCAGCACCCAGTCCCCACTCGGCGAAGGAACGTCCGCGGTCTTCGAGGAAATATCTCTGACAAAGCAAAGCATCATGGACTTCCGATTGGGGACTGATCAGGCCAGCATCCCCTCATCACCGCTCGAAGTGCGCACGCAAGATTCCGCCCTACTCCCAATTCCCGGAGCCGTGCTCTACAACAATGTCTATGGCAAAGGCGACATCACGAACTACCGGCAGTCCATCTTTCGTGGTACGGACGATGCAGGCTGGGAATGGGATTGGCCCGAGAGCGGAGGACCTTCCTTAAAGAATTACCCCGAGGTGCTTGTGGGTCGATCACCGTGGAGTGATGTCGGCGGGCCCGCTGGAGCGGCCGGCTTGAGTGCAGGAGACCAGCTGCCCCGTCGGCTTGCCGAAACGCGCATGACGATCGATTTCGACTTCTCCACCGTCGCCAGCGGGCTCTGGCTCGGGAGTTTCGACTTCTGAATCACCCGCTCCGACCATCCGACCACGAAGGACATCGTGAGCAACCTGACGATCTGGACCATGAATCATGGCGTGACGAACACATACAAAGGCCGCCACATGACGTTGAAGATCGGCGGGCGCACCTACGAGGCCATCTTCGAGACGCCCGCGGAGCAGCCGGACAAGCCGTGGAAGACGCTCTGCCTGGTCGACACCGAACCTCGCAGCAAGGGCACCCTCGAACTGGGTCCCCTGATGGAAGCCCTGATTGCTAACGGGCTGGCGCAGCCGAGTGACTTCCTCGCGACTGCCGAGTTCGGCACCGAGGTGGCGTACGGGAAGGGCCGCACGACACTTCGGTCTTTCAGCCTGCGGTAGGGCGCCCGCGGCTGTGCGAGGAGCGTGCCAGCCATCGTTTTCAATACCTTAGAGAGTTTTCTTCGGAATCCGCTAGAAACTTCACCTGTAATTCTTCACCTGTAAATTGGTGTAGGAGGCTCTCTCACGCTCCTCGCGGCCATTTTCGCGGAGGGCCGCGAGGCGCTAATCCGAAGTGATAACTCGCGCCATACTTGATAGTCAGCGGTTGCGTGCGAGAATGAGTTCATGCTGTGGAATACGGGACTTCAAGGTACGCATCTCAACATCGCCGCCTATCCCGGAACGCCCTTGCGCGTGCTCGCGGGGCCGGGCACGGGCAAAACGTTTGCGCTGATGCGCCGTGCAGCTCGCCTGCTTGAACAGGGGGCACAGCCGAACCGAATCCTTGCAGTCACTTTCACACGCACTGCGGCCAACGAGCTTGTTGAAAAGCTCGCCGCGTTGGGTGTACCCGGCGCGGACCTCGTTGCAGCAAAGACATTGCATTCGCTGTCTTTTGGATTGTTGAGCAGAAACGCGGTTTTTCAGGCATTGGGCCGCACCGCCCGTCCTCTGATGGACTATGAACGCAATACCTTGGTATGCGACCTGCAAGACCAGTTCGGTGGGAAGCGGGCCATGGAAAAGCTGATAGAGGCGTTCGAGGCGTACTGGGCGCGCTTGCAGCACCAGCAACCCGGATTCCCCAATGACCCCGTAGAGCAGGCGTTCAGTCACGCGTTGCGGGATTGGCTGGTTTTTCACCGAGCAATGCTCGTTGGTGAGGTCGTGCCACTAGCACTCGATTTCGTCACGCAAAATCCCGCCCACCCGGACATCCCACGCTTTGATCATGTGCTTGTGGATGCATATCAGGATCTAAACCGCGCAGATCAGGCGCTCATTGATGCGTTGGCTGGTAACGGCGCTGTGACCGTGATTGGGGATGAGGACCAGTCAATCTACAGTTTCCGGAACGCGCACCCCGAGGGCATCGTGGAATACCCTCAGACTCACGCGAACACGCACGATGAACTGCTGAACGAATGTCGAAGGTGCCCGCGCCGGGTGGTACAGATTGCGAGTGCCCTTATCAACCACAACCAGCGCCTTGCGCCAAAAGCCCTGAACCCCTGTCCACAGAACGGTGAGGGCGTTGTTTACATCGTGCAGCACAACTCCGTTGCGGATGAGATTGAAACGCTCGCGGCTTACATTGAGTGGTACCTGAGCACGCATGCCGGAATACCAGCGGGCGAAATGCTGGTGCTGGCAAATCGGCGCATGATCGGCAATGGCATCAGGGATGCACTGAACACCCGCGCGCAGCAGAACAATCGCCCGTGGTCTGCGCAGAGTTTCTATTTTGAGGACGCGCTGAGCACGTCAGTGGCAGCGGAAGGATTCTCACTCCTCACCCTCCTCGTTGATCCCGAAGATCGTCCGGCCCTCCGATATTGGTTAAGTGAAAATCGGCCGGATTGCCGCCGCCTACCTTATGCGAGGCAGCGCCAACATTGCGCGCAGAACGGAATCGCCCCACGTGTGGGGCTTGATGCGATGGTGGCAGGAAACCTCAACCTGCCATACACGGGCGCACTGGTTACGCGCTATCAGCAGTTGCAGCAACGGCTCGCGGCCTTGATGCCTCTAGACATCCCTGCGCTTGTTGATGCCCTGTTCCCGGCTGGAAATGCCGAAGCCGCTGCTGTGCGTCAAGCCGCGCTACTCATTGTTCCGAACGTGCAGACGCAGCGAGAGCTACTGGACGAACTGCGAACCGACATCACGCAACCTGAACTGCCGGGGACCCAAGGCCCATCAATCCGCATCATGAGCCTGCACAAATCAAAGGGCCTTACCGCCCGTCTCGTTGTCATCGCAGCATGCGTTGCAGGGATTTTGCCCAGTATTGATTTCACCGCGACGATTGAGGAACAGACACGACAGCGGCAGGAGCAGCGCCGCCTTTTCTACGTTGGTTTGACGCGAAGCACTGAGACCTTAGTGGTCAGCAGCGCTGTCCGGATTCCGCGCGGTGTAGCCATGCAGATGGGCGTTCCGGTGATGGCAGGTGGCGGATATGGCGTTGCAATTTTGCAGGCCAGTCCGTTTCTTGCGGAGTTGGGACCGCACGCGCCCAATTCAATACACGGAAACGTGTGGCGCGCAGGTCTCGGTTTTTAACGAACAAGCGTGGAACAGGCGCGCAATTTGCTGGCAAAGGAAATCGTACCTGCATCTCCTACCTGTGATTCTTACCTGTGAAACCGGTATAAGGATTGTAGAGAGGATGTTCGATACGGTCTAAGTTGTTTTCTTTCCTATGGGTGGTAGGTTGACACTGTGGAGATGTGCTAGGCGGGCCTACATTGCTTCAGAGCGGTTCCTCGTCCCGGAGACGGACTGTCCTCGTTTTTCTGGTGGCAAGGGATAGGGCAGGCCATATCGTCCCGGAGATGGCGCTCTCGTCCTGCTGGCAGCCATTTCTCGAAAAGTTGACCATGAGCTAGGTGAGGGGCAACCACCTTCCGCCCGTTTCGCAGCTACTCTCAATTCACCCTCGTCCGCGGAATCTGTGGGTAACTGGCAGGCTCAGCGATTTGATTGAGCTAGGAAGCGATGGAGTCGACGGCAGGTGGTGTCGAAGGAGCGCTGCTCTTCCTCCGAGTGGCTCGAAATCAGCGGCCCGCCGTCTTCATGGATATGGTCTCGGAGCACCCTCTCGACCGGCACTCTTCTCAGAGAAGGGGTTTGATTCAGTTAAGATCGTTTTGGCTTGTTGTTTTCGTTTTTAGGAAAAATCAAAAAGGAGGAAACGACGATGCTTACAAAACAGACCTATACAATGAAATGCCGGGAGACCGGATATACGGCCAAGGTGAACGTCATTGAGGTCGACGACGTGCCCGGCCACATCATCGGCGTGGGAGAATTCCCAGGCGTGTGGTCCTGTGATGACGGCAGTGTTGCCACCACCTCGACCAAGGACATGTTTGACTACATCAAAGGGAGTGGCAAGATCCATGGATATAACGTGGCCACTTTTGAGGACGGGTCCACCTTATGCATAAGGTATCAAGGCACCGCAACACCCGAGGCAAACGCGAAGACCAGCAGGTGGGAGGCCACGTGTGAATTCAGCAAGGGGACTGGCCGGTTCGAAGGAATCCAAGGGGGCGGATCGTTTACCGGCAAGCGCCTTGCGTCCACGCCAGGTGCCGGTGCTCAATATTACGTCGATTATGATCTCACCTACACTCTGCCTTCCAAGTGATTTTTGGCAATGAGAAGGGTTTCGTTTTCCGCTATATCTGGGGAGTTGGGCGAGGTCAATTGAACGGCATCGACATTCACGCGAACGTTGCAACGCGACGGGCTATTTGCGGTCCGCAACATGGAACCTGCATTTTCTACCTGTGATTCTTACCTGTGATAACGGTATAACGCTTGTGGAGATGGTGTTCGATACTCTCTAAGTTGTTTTCTTTCGCATCGGTGGTACCATGACACGGACGAGGTCTGCGGTTCGAGTCCGCACGGGCCTACCATTCTTCTTGTGTTGAGCGCTACCCGTGCCGCGTTTCGCTCTGCGCCGTTGTGCCTAGCGACTTGCACCCCTAGGCGACATGGTAATGGAGCTCTGCCTCCGACGAGTGCCAGCGTTCCCAAACTGATAGCACCCGATAACTGATTCCTGAGCCTAAGCGCTCATCCCGGCCATTTTTCTTTTGAGGCGGCCAATCGGGCGGTAGAGCATTGGTATGCAAATGGAAGAGGTCTACTGATCGCTAATACCAACTTCGGTATTTACACGTCTGCTTTAGTAGGGTTATAGTGGCTTCAGTTCCCTTTGACCCTTCCTTCGAATGCAGTTCCTGCCTGGTTTGACTGAGAGGTGCCTCGTGATTACTCAAGCGACTGGTTCCCAAGGGCAGTACTCCGTGCTACTCAGTGCATATCGCGATTGTGATGACGTATTTCTCTGCTGGCGCACGTTCGACAATGGTCAGCCCGAGAAACCCATCCCCGGCAATTTAGGTTTCATGATCGAACGGCAGCGCCAGGATCAGTACGGCAACTGGCCCGACCGGGACACCACGGAAATTCTCCGCAACCGTGTCGGCTTCACCGATACTCCGCCACAAGATCAGAATGAACAGTCTCAGCCCTGCAATATCTGGCCTTTTCAGCGCTACGACTGGACCGATCATGGCGCCAACAGCGGTCAGACGGTTCGCTACCGTATCTCCCCCATGAAGTTGCCCCCTGGCGGTATTGCCGGAACCACCCAACTCCAGCCGATTCTTACCACCGATTGGACCGACCCCATCCCGGTGACGGCTCTCTGTCCGAACGGCGTCTCCGCCTTCTTCAACCGCGGCAGCGTCATGTCTCAATACGTCGCAAGAATCGCCCGCATGAACAACTGGACCCCCCGGCAGATCAAGCAACACGTCCAGGATTTGCAGGAACCTCTGCGCCGGTTCCTCTCCGGCGAATTGCGCCTCGCCCTCCTCAAACTCGTTGACGAGGCCATCGATAACTTCTCATTTTCCCTCTACGCCGCACTCTACGAGCTGGATGACGAAGAACTTATCGACCGCCTGAAAAAACTCGGCAGCCGCGCTCATGTGCTCCTCTCCAACGGCTCGGACAAAAGCGGCGATGGGAACAGCAAAGCAGCCACCGAGTTGGGTGACGCCATCGATCTCAGCCGCCGTATGCTGGCTTCCAAGGGCCTGGGCCACAACAAGTTCGCTATCCTCTACGACGACAGCCGGCACAAAGCGCTCAAGGCCTGGAGCGGCAGCACTAATTGGTCCACCACTGGCCTCTGCACTCAGCTCAACAACGGCATCCTGTTCGACGACAAAAAGATCGCCGACGTCTACTACCAGCATTGGCTCGCTCTCGAAGCTGCCCACAATGACTTCACTCCCGCGCTCATGACCGCCAATAACGCCTCTCCTTACCAGCCCGGCAACGGTACTTCTATCTGGTTCACACGTGTCGCCAAGCCCGCCGCTGGCAAGCCCTGGGCTCGCGATATCGTGGCCCTAACGGATGTCGTCAATAGCGCCAAGGAAATGGTGCTCTACGTTATGTTCGAGCCGGGCGAGGAGCCCCTCGAGACCATCCTCCAGCAGGGCAAGAAGGGCCTCTATGTACGTGGCGTCGTCAGCACTCTCGCTTCCTCAGCGGAAGAGAGTTTCTCTCTTTCCGGGGTAGACACCAAGTCCAAGGAATACAAAACGGAGCTCATTCAGCCGCAGGGTGTGGCTCAGGATTTCGCCTCTTGGATCAAGGAAGTCACTCGCGCGCAATTCCTCTATCCCAACACCAATCCCGGCATCGGCCACGCCATCACCCACGCCAAGATGATCGTCATCGACCCGGGGACCGAGAACTGCAAGGTCGTCACCGGTTCCCACAATTTCTCCAAGTCGGCCAGCCTGAACAATGACGAAAACTACGTGGTCATCGAAGGCAATCGACAGCTTGCCGAAGCCTATGCGGTTGCCTGCATGTCCACCTACGAGCACTACCGCTGGCGCGCCTACCTCCAGGATCAATTCAATGCCGGGAAGAAACCTTGGAGTCACTCGGACGATGACCCGGCCTGGCAGCAAAAGTATCTTGCGAGTGTCCAGCTCAAGCAACATCTTAAATTGTGGTGCCGGGATAGAACGGGTGAACCTCCGCAGCCGAAGAAAATGGTCAGATCAGCGGGCTACGCGCACACTTAGTCTGCAGGGCATTGCGACGCTGCTAGAAAGTTAAGATCGGGTAACCGATGTCAAATAATCTGCTTGATCAAAGAACCAGCAGTTTCGTCCTGTGGTCACCACATCAACCGACCGCGGGGCCTACCCTGGTCCTCGGCAAGTTTCAAGAAGGCGCTCCACCTACGCTCACAAACAAGCAGCGGTTCGATTTGAAAGCGGTTGACGGAGTCTCCGGCCTCTGGGTCGATTGCCGCAACGGATTGCAGCCTCCGCGATGGTCAGGTCTACCACTACTGGTTTGAGGTGGACGACACCCTGCCAGGCCAACCCGCGGATCCTCGTTTGTGATCCGATGGCTCTTACGACGGACTGGCGCCTGTGCGCCGAGAACCAGCCGTCCGCAGTCGTGATGTTTTCTCAAGGAAAGCTTGTGCCTTGCGATCCGGACGGCAGTCCAGTCACAAACCCGGAAGCAGACGCCATGAAATCTCTTCCAACGAACAACCAAATGGTCATCTACGAACTGCCCGAGGCTTGGACTCGGCAGCCGCGTGGAGGCGGCATCGAGCGCGGCGTGGGGACTTTCCGCGACATTCAAGCGCTGGTGGAAAGTGATGCGGAGGGAGCAAACTTCTCCGACTTGGGAGTCACTGCGCGCGGCAATACCTATTTACTGAACCTGGGCATCAACGCGGTCGAGCTTTTGCCACCGGCGGATAGGATCTTTTCGCGCCAATGGGGTTACGGGACTTCGCATTTCCTTGCCCCAGATTTTGAGCTTGGGATTCCAGAAGGCTACACCTGGCCGACAGCTAACGCCGACTTGCGACGCTTGGTGGGGGCGTTTCATCGTCACGGGATTCGTTTCTTTGACGATGTGGTGTTGGGATTCGCTCGCGAAGGGCCCTACCAACACATCTCGTTCGACGAGTTCCATATTCAATTCGATCCCAGCCATCCTCCGAACGATCCCGACGCGTGGTCTTCGCGGCCCAATGAAGTTCGCCATGATTGGGGCAGCAAGCTTTTCCGCTATGTCCGGCAGTGCCACACCTATGATCCCACCGATGGCACGGTTCACGACCACGCACCGGCACGCGCGTTCATGTACACGTATGTGGTGCGTTGGATGCTGGATTTTCATATGGACGGGCTGCGACTGGACAGCGTGGAAACGGTCGCGAACTGGGATTTCGTTGGCGCTTTTACCAGCGGGGCACGCAATGCGTTCAGGGCACGCGGCCAAGCGCAAGGCATTGCTCAGAATGATGCCGATGCACGATTCCTATCGGTGGGTGAAGAACTGAACCTGCCCCTCGACCTGATCCGCCAAGGCCAAGTGGATGCCCTGTGGAACGACAACTTCCGCAAATTCCTTCGCCCCGCTCTTCTGGGGCAGAATGCGGATGGCGAACCGAGCTTCGAATGGACGGTCCGGAAAGCCATCGTGCTATCGGCGTTACGGAAGTAGAAATTACCCGCATTGTCGCTACCCGGCAGTGTCCGCACTGTCACGTATCTCTCGAAGAGTTGGCCGCTGAGCAATCGGTAGCCACTGCGCTGGAATCGGCGTTGTTTGGGCAGGAGGATTAAATGGGTGATTATTCCGCCGCTCCCTCCGCCAAGTCTTGGAACGGTAGGCGAATCCAGTAGCCGTCCTTCTACGCGGCGTCCTCCGGACTATCAGACCCTGAAGGTAAGGGGATTCGCAAAATGCAATGCTACAATTCGACCGGAAGAAGTCGTTCGCACCACACACCCACGCCAGCGCAGAAGCACCGCATGAATTCGCTGCGCAATTGTGCACGGCTGCTCGCTCGTGAAATCCGAAGCACAACGCCCGCTGGTCCCAACCAGGCGCTTGCCATTCGTCATGTTGAAGACGCTCTCATGCGCGCCAACATGGCCATTTTGGAGGACACGGCGGAGCAATCATGGACCGTCTACTTCGACCTTGAGGACTCAGGAAGTTATGTATTCCAGGATGGCCAGCTGTTTCGTGAAGAGCCGGGCGGCACGTACATACCAGTTTCTAGGGTTCGGAAGAGAAGTACAAATTAGGAGTGATAGTTTGAACTCGATCTAACGGACAACGCCGCCGAGTCGGAAGTTGCCCGGACACCGAGTAGCATTCCCGCTCGGAGTTCCCAAGTTCCGGTTGGACGATCATCCGGGACCATCCCATTAGTTCTCGCGCGGCGGCTCCAATCGAAATGCTGAGTGAGGCGTCACAACCTCCGGTGCTTCGTTGACTTCTCGCAATGACAAACCTACGATTCGTCTTGGGGGCGAGCAAGAAAGGAACCTCTGCCTGTGAGTATCCCGGCGAGTGAACCTTGGATCAGCGTCGGCCGCGCGCCCGGTCATGCCCTGGACCCTCTTGACGCTTCAGTCATTCAAGACATTTGCGAAACGAAGGCAGACGTTTCAAGCTGGGCTGGCTGTTCAGCCCAGCAATCCAGATTCCTAATTTGTTTAGGAAGCCAAGTCGTCGCGGACTATGGTTACGTCTTTTCCATCCGCGACCTAACCTGAGCCGCGGTCCGAAAGAACTCAGGAGTTGGAGGTCATCCGTGCTAGCCAAATGCCCTCGATGTCATTCCGACATTGCCCCTGGTTCCCAGTTCTGCGATGTGTGCGCCAAGAGAACTGATGCTGACGCCGGAGACTCTGACTCTCAGACTGTGAGTATCTCCGAATCCCCGGGGGAACTGCACCTCGGAGCAACGCTTAAGGGGAAGTACCGAATCATCGGAGAAGTTGGCCGCGGCGGGATGGGGGTCGTCTACAAAGCGGAGGACATTCGACTCAGGAGAACGGTTGCTCTCAAGTTCATCACTTCGCCATCAGCTATGAGTTGGGAGGCTCGTGAACGCCTCCTCCACGAGGCGCAAGCCGTCTCCGAGTTGGATCATCCCAATATCTGCACTGTCCACGAGTTCGACAAGACAGAAGCCGGGCAGATGTACATTGTCATGGCGTTCTACGGTGGGGAATCCCTGAAGAACAAGATCAGGCGAGGACCTCTCACAGTTGATGAAGCGATCGAAACCACCATTCAGGTGGCGCGAGGTTTGGAGAAGGCTCACCACAGAGGGGTCATTCACCGGGATATCAAACCTGCCAACATCTTGATCACCGAAGACGGCATAGTGAAAATCGTGGACTTCGGACTGGCAAAGCTAGCCGGAGCGACGCACGTGACCAGAATCGGAAGCACCCTGGGAACTGTCGCCTATATGTCCCCGGAGCAGGCCCAGGGGAACCACGTTGACCATCGCACCGACTTGTGGTCGCTGGGAGTGGTCTTGTATGAAATGTTGACCGGCAAGTTGCCCTTCAAAGGAGAGCATGAGGCCTCGGTGCTCTACTCGGTCATCCATGAGCAACCACAACGACTTAAGACTGTGAAACCAGATGTTCCTCCAAAGTTGGAGCGAATCGTCTATCGCGCTTTAGAGAAGAAGCCGGAATCGCGCTACTCTACCGCGGAGGAGATGCTGGAAGACCTGAAAAGATATCAAGACAGTCTTCGAAGTGCTGAAGCTAGGCCTTTCAATTTCGGATTACTTCTCCAACGGGCCCGAACCCCGCGGGTGGCCATTCCGGCGTTGGTCCTGCTTCTTGCTGTAGGCTTCCTTAGCTATTGGTTCATGCACCGCCAGGCCAACATCCGCTGGGCGAGGGAAGAAGCCCTGCCCGAGATTGCACGGCTTATCGGGAAAAACGATGTCTGGCGGAATTTGAATGAGGCCTACACGCTTGCAGAAAAAGCGGAAGCATACATTCCAGGCGACCCCACTCTGGCCGAACTCTTCGCAAAATGCTCTTTCAACATCAACATCAGGACAGAACCTCCAGGAGCAAGAATCTATTTCAAGGAGTACAAGGATCCGGATAGTGAATGGAAATACCTCGGTGTCTCGCCTCTCGCAAACATCAGAGTACCGATTGGGATTTTCCGATGGAAGATGGAAAAAGAAGGCTATGAGACTGTTCTGGCTGCATCTTCCACCTGGGATGTCGCTATTTCCGCGAACAATGTGCTCGTTCCCTACAACCTGGTCCGGGTGCTGGACAAGAACGGAAGCGTTCCTCCAGACATGGTGCGGGTACTGGGAGCGAAAACAGACATCGGAGAATTGAATGATTTTTTTGTAGACAGATATGAGGTAACGAACAAGCGGTACAAGGTTTTTATCGACAGTGGCGGATATAAGGACAAAAAATACTGGAAACACGAATTCCTCGATGAGGAAAAAAACCTGACCTGGGAGAAAGCCATGGCCAGGTTTGTCGATGAAACGGGCAGGCCCGGCCCGGCCACCTGGCAGGCAGGAAATTATCCCGAGGGACAGGGCGATTTTCCAGTATCAGGTATCAGTTGGTACGAAGCAGCAGCGTACGCGGAATTTGTCGGCAAAACACTGCCCACCGGGCGCCACTGGGGTATGGCAAGGGGTGAATATACTCCGCTGATTCAGGTCCCGCAGTTGGGAGGGTACGCCGTCCTTGCTCCCTTCAGCAACTTCCGCGGGAAAGGCCCGGTTGCGGTGGGAAGCCTTCCAGGCATCACCTCCTATGGCGCCTTTGACATGGCCGGGAACGTGAGAGAGTGGAACTGGAACGAAACCCCCAAAGGAAGATTGATCCGGGGCGGCGCCTGGGACGACAACACTTACATGTTCGGCAGTTTGAGTCAGGCTCCTCCCATGGACCGCTCTCCCAAGAATGGTTTCCGATGCGCCCTTTACCCCGATCGGGAGAAGGTACCCGAAGTGGCATTCCAAAGGCAGGGCTTTCCCTCTGGCGGTCAAGTCGTAGACCTGTACAAAGAAAAGCCAGTGGCGGATGCGGTTTTTCAGGCTTACCGGGAGCAGTTTTCCTACGACAAGACGGATCTGAGGGCGCGCGTCGAATCGAGGCAGGAAAGTTCGGCAGGCTGGATCCAGGAGAAAGTAACTTTTGATGCCGCCTATGGCGGCGAGCGGGTCATCGCTTACCTGTTTCTTCCCAAGAACACAGCTCCCCCGTACCAAACCGTCATTTATTTTCCTGGTAGTGCATCGGTGTACCAAAGATCGAGCAACGACCTTGAAAACTATTATGAATTCCCGATTTTCCTTTCGTTTATCGTCGGGGACGGTCGGGCGGTTCTCTATCCTGTTTATAAGGGGACCTTCGAGCGCGGGAGCGATAGCTTGGCTGCGCTCATCGAAGGTACAGGGAATCCTCATCAAGCCGCGGAATTGCTGGTACAGCAGATTAAGGATTTCCGAAGATGCGTTGACTACCTGGAAACTCGGCAGGATATTGACAGCAAGAGGCTCGCGTACTACGGAATGAGCTGGGGTGGGGACCTCGGAGCCATCATTCCCGCCGTGGAGCCACGTCTCAAGGCGAGTGTTTTAGTGGGAGGAAGCATCTCACCTTCCCCACGTCCTGAAGTCAGTGCAATCAACTACGTAACCCGGGTGAAGATACCGACCTTGATGCTAAACGGGAAGTACGACACGCTGGCTCCTCCCGAGACAACCATTCAGCCGATGTATGACCGCTTGGGAACTTCGGCCCCGGACAAGCAACTGAAATTTTATGAAACTGACCACATCCCTCCCAGAAACGAATTCATCAAGGAGACTCTGGCTTGGCTCGACCGCTACCTGGGTCCGGTCAAGTGAGCTGGTTCAAAACCTCGCCGGATGGTCCCCACCCCTGGAACAAAACTAGGTCCGGCGGATGGCCGGGCGCTCTGCGCAAGGCAATCGAAGTCTTACTGGCGCAACGCAAGGTCAGGACAGGTTAAATTTCTCCTTACGGAATCGCGTACTTATACGCCGATTTGAATGACAAAGACCACGCCTTCGAGTGGCTCAAGACCGCATACCAGGAACACGATACTTCGCTGATCGCCCTCCGGACCGACTTCACGCTCGATTCCTGGTGCTCCGACTGATCCGACAGCAAGGAGCGCAAGGTCAAGGCCGATTGCAAATTAGAAAATTCATTTCCCCATACGCACCTGCCCGGTGCCTCCTTTCCGACATTGTCTGATGGCACACCTCCTCTAAGACGGCCAATCAATAACTTTCTTAGCTTTCCACCAAACTCTCAGCTTTACTTCTCGGAAAATCGCGCTATGGTTCGACTTCAGCACCAACTACTGAGCATTGCATAATATAGTTACATTGGAAAAAGGTCGGCCTGCTGCCAGAAGGCCATGATCAGAGTGGGGCGGCGACGCATACGTTTCAGGGCGCGGATGGCGTGCAGGCTCAGCT
>Ga0116120_1001540_pt1 | contig 15307 bp, 14 predicted proteins | sample June2015DPH_11_1_3_FD_89724 | JGI IMG/M metagenome (GOLD analysis project Ga0116120, IMG submission 89724) | Peatland microbial communities from SPRUCE experiment site at the Marcell Experimental Forest, Minnesota, USA - June2015DPH_11_150 | ecosystem: Environmental > Terrestrial > Soil >... | reverse complement strand
CGCATCGGCGGTCACTTCCACCTGCACTTCCAGGGTGTCGAGGCCCCTCTGGCGGTCCACAATGATCTGGTAGTGAGGCAGCGTGCCCTCCACCTTCAGCAACGCGGCTTCGATCTGCGACGGGAACAGGTTGACGCCGCGGATGATGAGCATGTCATCGCTGCGCCGGCCAATGCGGCGGATGCGACGGAGCGTGCGGCCGCAAACGCAGCGGGTGGGTTCGAGCGAAGTAATATCCCGCGTCCGGTAGCGGATCATCGGCATGGCCCGCTTGCAGAGCGTCGTCAGCACCAGTTCGCCTTCCATGCCATCGGGCAATGGCTCGAGCGTCTTCGGATCAATGATTTCGGGATAGAACATGTCCTCGAAAATGTGCGGGCCGGCCTGATGCACGCACTCCATCGCCACGCCCGGCCCGGCGATTTCGGACAGCCCGTAAATGTCATACGCCTTGATGCCGCTGCCGGCCTCGATGCGTTCGCGCATGTCTTCCGTCCACGGTTCGGCCCCGAACACGCCGGTGCGCAGCGGCAGTTCCTTCATGTTTATTCCCATTTCGGTGGCGCGGTCAATCAGGTGCAGGAAATAACTGGGTGTGCAGCAGATGACGGTGACGCCGAAATCCTTCATGAGCATGAGCTGGCGGTCGGTGTTGCCGCCGGAGATGGGAATGACGCTGGCGCCGAGCGCTTCCGCGCCGTAATGCAGGCCGAGGCCGCCGGTGAACAGGCCGTAGCCGTAGGCGACCTGGACGATGTCGCCGTTATGCACGCCGCACGCCGCGAGGCTGCGAAGCACGGCCCGCGTCCAGTCATTGAGGTCTTCCTGCGTGTAGGCCACGACGATGGGTTTGCCGGTGGTGCCGCTCGACGCGTGAAAACGCACGATCTCCGACATCGGGCTGGCGCATAGGCCGAACGGATACGTGTCGCGCAAGTCCGTCTTGACCGTGAACGGCAGTTTGACGATGTCGTCCAGTGTCCGCAGGTCGGACGGCTTGAGTTTCTGTTCGTCCATGCGTTTGCGGAACAGGGTGACATGGTCGAACGCGCGCTGGACCATGTCTTTCAGGCGGGTGAATTGCACGTCGCGCAACTGGGCCGGCGGCAGATAATCCACCGCGCTGGCGGGGTGCATGGGAGGAATTTCGCGGTTCTTGCTCATAGGCGGTAATCAGGTTTTTTGGGGGGACTGACCGGCGCGGCCGGCGAGGAATGCCTGGTGGTTGGCGTCAAAGAATTCGGCGGGAAAACCTTCGCGCAAGGCTTCCAGCCACCCGGCTTCTGGCAACGGCAAATGCACACTCAACGCGCCGAGCAGCGCCACGTTCAGTGTTTTCTTGTTCGGCAGTTTGCCGATGGCGACCGCGTCCGGCGTGATCAACATCCCGTCGGGTTTGAGATAATGCTTGTGCGGTTCCACCTGCGTCGGTTCGAGCACGAGCAGATAATCCGCCTCGCCCGGCGGCACCATGGGGCTGAGCACGATCTGGCCAAAACGCACGTCGCTGGTGACCGAACCGCCGCGCTGGCTCATGCCCTTGATTTCGCTTTTCTTCACGTCAAAGCCGGCGCGCAACGCCGCGTCGGCGAGAATGTCCGACGCCTTGAGCACGCCCTGGCCGCCAAGCCCGGCCACCACCACGTTGATCAGCCGGCCGCGCATGGGGCCTCCTTCTTTTCGCACTCGCATTGTTCCAGTTCGCGCAGCCGTTTGACGATGAGAATGCACGGCCGGCGGGCGATGATGACGCACAATTCCCTGCTCGCGAGGCATTCGTCCAGGGTGCGCTCAAATTCGTTTGATCCGGAGCGCGGCTCGACCACGTGCACACGCTTCACGCCGAGCGAACGGGCCAGGTCTTCCAGCACGAGTTTGTTGGTCCGCTGGTGGTTGAGCTTCCGGCCGGTCCCGGGATGTTCCTGGTGGCCGGTCATGGCCGTGGTGGCATTGTCAAGAATGATGAGCACGTGCCCGTCGGGCGGCGGGTTATAGACCATCTCCACCAGACCGCTGATGCCGCTATGCACAAATGTGCTGTCGCCAATGACACTGACCACGCGTCGCGCCTGTTCCGGCGGCAACACATGACGCAAGCCCAGTCCCACGCCGAGGCTCGCGCCCATGCAAACGCAGGAATCCATGGCTTCAAAAGGTTTCAGCACGCCCAGCGTGTAGCAGCCGATGTCGCCGGCCACAATGCAATCGCGCTGGCGCAGTGCCTCGAACACCAGGCGATACTGGCACGCGTCGCACAGTTGCGGCGGCTTGCCCGGCGGCTGCGCCAGTTCGGTGCTGGAGTCGTTATTGAGAATCCGCCGCACGCGCGGCACGTTGAGTTCGCCAAAACGGTACATCTCCGCCTTGCCGTCAACCTTGATTCCCGCCGCGCGGATGGCCTCCACGAGGTACGGATCGCCCTCCTCGATGACGATGCACCGTTTCACGCTTTTGACAAACGCGGCGATCTTTTTCATTGGCAGCGGATGGGTGAAGCCGAGCTTGAGCACGCTCGCTTCCGGCGCGGCTTCGCGGACGTGCATGAAGGAAATGCCCGAGGTAATGATCCCCAGTTTTTTGTCGCCGGGTGTAACGCGATTGAGGGAACAGGTTTCATTCCATTCCTCGATTTCGGCGAGTTTCTGGCGCAGCCGTTTGTGCGCGGGGCGGGCGTTGGCCGGAATCATCACGCGCGCACGGATATCGCGCTCGAATTTCGGTGCCTTCGGCGTTCCGCCTGGAGCGCGCGGCTGCACGACGGTGTAACTGTGGCAGACGCGTGTCGTGGCGCGGAGGATCACCGGCAGCTTCCAACGTTCGGAAATTTCAAACGCGGCAAGCAGAAAATCGTAGGCTTCCTGCGAATCCGACGGTTCGAGCATCGGCACGCTGGCGGCGACGGCATAATGGCGGTTGTCCTGCTCGTTCTGGCTCGAGGCCATTCCGGGATCGTCCGCGGATATGACGACCAATCCCCCGCTCACGCCGGTGTAGGCCACGGTGAACAGCGGATCGGCGGCAACATTGAGACCGACATGTTTCATGGTCGCCATGGCGCGGGCGCCGGCAAAAGCCGCGCCGATGGCGACTTCAAGGGCGACCTTTTCGTTGGGCGACCACTGGCCGTATCCGCCCAGTTCGGAGAACCGTTCCAGGATTTCGGTGGAGGGCGTGCCGGGGTAACCGGCGCCGAGCGCCACGCCGGCATCACGCGCGGCCAGCGCAATGGCTTCGTTGCCACTCAAGAGTTGTCGTTTGGGTGATGGCATGTAATTCGCAGTGGCTCAAGGTTTGGTTGAGTGCAACAAAAAGAGCCGATGATGACAAGCGCGGTTTTTACGGTGTCAGGACCGGGCCGAAGTCTGGCGCTCAAAACCTGATTTTTCCGCAATTTTGACAACCCTTTTCTGGGAATCACGAACAGGAATTTTGTGCATTAAATCACCTGCTTTCTGTAAAAATGGGCTTATCTGGGCTGGACACGCCGGAAATTGTTTCTAATTCTAATCCCAATTCCGCGAACTGGATGTCCGTAATACACCCGGCGCGTCGCCGGGATCCGGGAACAGTCGTGGAAGCGAAAAACTAAAATCAAGTATTCAATCCTGAATCAGACCTGAAAGCTGAATCTTATGTTGAACACCAAAATGAAACTGACGTTGGGTCTTGCCGCGCTGGCCGCGGCGACCGCCCTGGCTCAAACTCAAACCAACGCGCCTGCCGGTGCAACTTCTGCCCCGCCAGCCGAGGCGGCGGCTGCCGCACCGGTCGCGGCCACTCCGGCGCCACCGCCGCCGAGCGCCTTCGACAATTGGGCGAAGGAGGTCAAGAACCCGGTGGACTGGTTCAGTTGGGGGGGCGATTTCCGGGTGCGCAATGAGTACTTCAACAATGCGTTGAGCCTGGGTTCGGGTCCCGGCAGCGGGCCATTTGGCCCCGTGCATGAACAGGACTATTTCCGTTTTCGTGGCCGGATTGGGGCCAGCTTTTTCCCGGCAATATATACGAGCATTACAAACGACCTGAGTTTTAACGTCCGTCTGGCCGCTGAACCGCGGGAGTTCTTGAAAAACTCGACCATGGACACATACTTCGAAAAATCGGGCATGCAGTGGCGCTACGGGATTATTGACACCCTTAACGTGCAATGGAAGAAACCGCTGGACCTGCCTGCCACCGTGACGGTTGGCCGCCAGGATATTAACCTGGGTGACAACTGGCTGTTTGGAGACGGCACGCCCGAGGACGGGTCCTTCACAGCTTTCCTCGATTCCGCCCGCGTCACCGTCGATCTGAAAGAGCAGCACACCACTATTGATGCCATTGGCATTGTCCAGTACGGGCGGCCCGACGCCTGGCTGCCCACCATCGGCCCCTCCACCACACAGGGTGAAAACCCGAACGCGTATCTCCTGACGGACCAAAACGAAAAGGGCGCGGTTCTGTATATCGCCAACAAGAGCCTGCCGACAGCCAACCTGGACGGCTTCTTTATCTACAAACACGACTCGGCCCTCAACAACCATCCATTCTCGATATTCTCTGACAACGCGGACATCTACACTTTTGGCGGCCGCGTTTCGGGTTTGGTGGAGGAGCACTGGAACTATTCGGCGGAGGGGGCGTATCAGTTCGGAAGGAAACAATATCAGTATAATCTTGTGCCGGCCCCGTTGGACGAAAACTATCACGACCTCAACGCTTTTGGAGTGAAAAGCAAGATCAGCTACCTCTTCAAGGACAAAATGAACGACCAGTTGAGTATGGTTTTTGAGTTTCTTTCCGGGGATAATCCAAAAACGGGGAACGACGAAATGTTCGACGTGCTGTGGGGCCGGTACCCGCAGTGGAGCGAGATGTACAACATTTACAGCTACGTTAACGAGACGCGCGTAGGGCAAACGGCCAATCTCATACGTTTTGGCCCGACTTGGAGTGTGGACCCGATCAAGGACATGAATTTCAGCCTAACCTATAACGCGTTGTTTGCGGATCAGGATGTGCCCACTCAAGCGACTGTGCCTAGTGATTTCACGGGGACGGGTGACTTTCGCGGCCATTACCTCCAGGCGGTCCTCAAATACAAATTCAACAAGCACCTGAGCGGCCATCTTTGGGGCGAATGCCTCTTCCCGGGCGACTTCTACGCCAGCCGGGGCATGATGGATTTCCTGCGCGCCGAAATAATGTACACGTTCTAACCACCATCAGGCCATTCAAAGCAAGCTGCCCATGAAAAAAAATCTTCTCCTCATCGCCGGTGCCTGCGGGATTGGCCTGCTGTTGTTCGCCTCAACCGGTTCCGCGGCGGTGGACGAAACCAAACCCATCAGGATCGGCGCCATCTTCTCCGTCACCGGCCCGGCGTCCTTCCTCGGCGCGCCGGAATCCAAGACGGCCCAGATGCTGGTTGACAAGATCAATGCCTCGGGCGGCGTGCTTGGCCAGAAGCTAGAACTGATCATCAAGGACAGCGGAGGCAGCCCCGAGAAGGCCGTCTCGTTTGCCAAGCAGTTGATCGAAGAAGACAAGGTGCTGGCCATCATCGGCCCGTCCACCAGCGGCGAAACCATGCAGATCAAAAAACTCTGCGAAGAAAACCAGATGATACTCGTTTCTTGCGCCGCAGCGGATGCCATCGTCAATCCCCTGGCCAAATATGTCTTCAAGACACCGCAAAAAGACAGCCAGGCGGCGACCTGGATCTACCGCACGATGAAGGAGAAAGGCATCAGCAAGATTGCCATCCTGACCGGCAACGACGGCTTCGGCGCCTCCGGCAAGAAACAGCTCGAGGACCTGGCCAAAACCGAAGGCATCGAAATTGTGGCCAACGAGGTCTATGACAAACAGGCGACCGACCTGACTGACATCCTGACGAAGGTCAAGGGCACACCGGGCGTCCAGGCCGTGGTGAACTGGTCCATTGTTCCCGCCCAGTCCATCGTCGCGAAGAACATGAAGCAGCTCGGCATGACCATTCCGCTTTTCCAAAGCCACGGTTTCGGCAACCGCAAATATGTCGAGCAGGCGGGCGTGGCGGCGGAAGGCATCCTGTTCCCGGCGGGCCGGCTGCTGGTGGTGGACGAACTGCCCGACAGCAATCCGCAAAAGCAGTTGCTGGCCACCTACAAGAAGGATTACGAAGCCGCCTACAAGGAGGATGTGAGCACCTTTGGCGGGCATGCCTACGATGCGATTTTGATTGTGACCGAGGCGCTCAAGAAAGCCGGCACGACCGATCGCGATAAAGTGCGGGATGCCATTGAGAACCTTCACGGACTGGTGGGTACGGCGGGCATTTACAATTTTTCCGCCACCGATCACACGGGGTTGGACCTTAATGCGTTTGAAATGCTGACGGTCAAGGACGGCAAGTTTACGATTTATAAAAAATAACCGGATTGGTTCGGTGGTAGCAGGTTCCTCCAAGGCCCCGGCGGGAAACCGACCGGGGCCTTCTGTCCGGAAGGACTGACGATGGAAAACGGAAGTCTGGCATTACAGTATTTGTTGTCGGGCGTAACCAAGGGCAGCATCTATGCCGTGGTGGCCATCGGGTTCAACTTGATTTACAGCGCCACGGGGGTCCTGAATTTTGCCCAGGGCGAGTTCGTGATGCTGGGCGGGATGGTGGCGGTGACACTGGCATATTACGTTCCGTTGCCCGTGGCGGTGGCGGGCGCGGTGGCCATCGTGGCGCTCGTCGGATGTTTGCTCGAGATTCTGTTCTTCCGAAAGCTGCGGCGGCATTCCGTGCTGCACCTCATCATCATCACCATCGGGCTGTCCATTGTCATGCAGGAGGCCGCCCTGCACATCTGGGACGAGAAGGTCCGTTCCCTGCCCTACTTCACCGGCAACGAGGTGTCGTCCCTCAAATTTCTCGGTGCGGCGATTTCACCGCAGGTGTTGTGGGTCCTGGGAACGGTCGCGGTCACGGTGACCCTGCTGCACTTCTTTCTCAAATATTCCCTGCCCGGCCGCGCCATGCGCGCGTGTTCGTCGAATCCCGACGCCGCCATGCTCGCGGGCATCAACATCCAGAACATGCGCACGCTGTCGTTCGGCCTGAGTGCCGCGCTGGGCGCGCTGGCGGGTTGCGTCATTTCGCCCATCACCATGACGCACTACGAAATGGGCGCGCCGCTGGCCATTAAAGGATTCGCCGCGGCCATTCTCGGCGGCATGGGCAGTCCGATGGGTGCGGTGGCGGGCGGGTTGATGGTCGGCATTCTGGAGGCGTTCGCCGTGAGCCGGCTGCCTGCGGCTTACAACGACGTCGCCGCGTTCGCCGTGTTGTTGCTGGTTTTGTTCATCCGGCCGCACGGCCTGTTTGGCCGGCCCGGCGGAGAAAGCGTAAGGGAATACTGACTTAAAATCCGAAAACCGAATGACGAAATCCGAAACAAATCCGAATGACGAAATCCGAGGCGAGCTGATTTGGAGTGCGGTGGCAGAGCGCAGCGGCGACACCGCTTTGGACATACCCGGGGTAATTTCAAAAGCGGCGTGGCGCTTCGCTTCCCGCCGCAGTCCAAAAATGTTCGCAGCTCGAATGAGACTTGTGTTTTGTTTTCCAGCATTGCTGTTGCCTTGTGCCTTATGACCCGCTTCCGCCAACTACTGCCATTCGTCTTCTTCGCCCTCGCGCTGGTCGCGATGCAATCTGTTCTGGGTGCGGCGGGAAGGGAATACTGCCTGACGCAACTCACCATGTCGCTTTACTATGCCATTGTCGTCATCGGCCTGTGCTTGGTGATGGGCTACGCCGGACAGGTGTCGCTCGGGCATGGCGCGTTCTTTGCCATCGGCGGCTACACATCGGCCGTACTGACGACTCATGATTTCTCCCGGTTCAACGCCGCCTCCTGGGCCGGCGCACTCCGGCAGGCGCACCTGTTGGTGGCAAACGACGACCTTTACGGCAACCCGATCGTCACCGCCTCCCCGTGGGCCGCCTTCTTGGCGGCCATGCTCGTGACGTTGGTCATCGCGAGCCTGATCGGCTATCCCGCGCTCCGGCTCAAAGGCCATTACCTCGCCATGGCCACGCTCGGCTTCGGCCTGATCGTTTACAAAACCGTCCTCGGCACCGCCCTCTTCGGCGCGGCGGACGGCATCAACGGCGTGCCGGAATGGAAGCTGGGCTTTGGCCTGACGGTGTCAGGCCGGAGCGCCCTGCGCGTTGAAAATTACTATGTCGCCGGCGCCTTGGTGCTGGTGCTGCTCGTGCTGTTGCGCAACCTTATCCATTCCCGCGTCGGCCGCGCGTTGCAGGCCATCCACGACCGCGAGACTGCCGCCGGCGCGATGGGCATCAACACCGCCGCCTACAAACTGCGCGCCTTCGTGTTGAGTGCGCTGCTCGCGGCAATGGCCGGCGTGTTCTTCACGCATAACACCGGCGGCATCGGGCCGTCGGAAGCCAGCGCGTAAAAGTCAGTGCGCTACGTCGCGTTGGCTGCGTCCGGCGGCATGGCAAGCCTCTGGGGCGTCACCGGCATGAGCACCCTGTTGAACTACCTGTCGTTCCGCGGCCTGTTCGGCAGTTATGACAACGCCGTGTTCGGTGTAATTCTCATCACCATTGTTTCGCTCGCGCCGGAAGGTCCGCTCAAGCCGCTGGGGCTGTGGGTCGGGCGGCTGGTAGGGATGCGTTCCACCGCGTCCCAAACAAAACAAAACAATGGGGACACGGTGGAACGTGTCCCTACCACGGTTATCTGACATGACGCTGCTTGAAGTAAAACATGTCCGGCGCAGTTTCGGCGGCCTCGTGGCGGTGAACGGGGTTTCGTTCTCGGTCAACCCGGGCCGGATCAAGGCGGTCATCGGCCCCAACGGCGCGGGCAAGACGACCCTGTTCAACATCATCTCCGGCCTGCTCAAGGCCGACGCCGGGCAGGTCACTTTCAAGGACCGCTCCATCACCGGTTTCAAGCCGTATCAAATCGCCCGCGCGGGGATTTCGCGGACGTTCCAGAATCCCAGCCTGTTCTTCCAAATGAGCGTTCTGGAAAACGTGATGGTGGGTCGGCACCGCCGCTCGGGCCGGGAATTCGCCGCCTGCTGCCTGCGCCTTCCCGGCCAGCCGAAGGAGGAACGTTCCATCCGTGAAGCCGCGCTGGCGCAACTGGATTACGTCGGCCTCGCTCATCTCGCCGGGTTCCCGGCCGGCGGTCTCTCTTTCGGGCAGCGCCGTATGGTGGAACTGGCCCGCGCGCTGGCCACCGATCCCGAACTGCTGCTGCTCGATGAGCCCGCCAGCGGACTGAACACCCGGGAAAAGGAAAACCTTGGCGCGCTTATCCGCCGCATCCGCGACCGCGGCGTCACCGTGCTCCTGGTCGAGCACGACATGACCCTGGTGATGGATTTGTCGGACGACATCCTCGTGCTGCACAACGGCACGATCATCGCCGAAGGTTCGCCGGTAACGATTCAAAGCGATCCGAACGTCATCAGCACTTACCTGGGCGGGGAATTCCGCCCGCCCGAGGAAGTTGAACTGGCCCTGCTGACCGGGGAGCGACCGGACACTGCCCCCGGAGCGCGAGTTGTCCCAACTCGCAGCAGCCCGGTTGGCGAAGGAGCGGTCCGATGAAAAATATTTACGGCAACAAATGCGTTCGCGGGCGCTGCGGCTTGAGACAAGCCGCGCTCCGTTCCTGAAATGTTATTGCAGGTCAAAAATTTGAGATGCAGCTACGGCAGCCTTGAGGTTGTCCACGGCATCAGTCTGCACGTGTGCGCCGGCGAGATCGTCGGCCTGCTCGGGGCGAACGGCGCGGGCAAATCCTCGCTGCTCAAGTCCATCATCGGCCTGCTGCCGCCGCGGCAGGGCGACATCTTCATTGATGGCCGGCCCACGCACGGCCAGCCCGCCTGGCGCAGCATCAGCAATTCCACCGTGCTCGTGCCGGAAGGCAAAATGATTTTTGCCGACATGACCGTGCGCGAGAACCTGCTCATCGGCGGTTACCACAATCCCGACCGCAACCTGCAGCTCGACATCGTGCTCGACCGTTTCCCGCGGTTGCGCGAGCGGATTCACCAGTTGGGCGGCACGTTGTCCGGCGGCGAACAGCAGATGCTGGCGCTGGGCCGCGCGCTAATGGCCCGGCCCAAATTGTTGTTGCTCGACGAACCTTCGCTGGGCCTCGCGCCGCTCATGGTCCGGGAGGTGTTCGGCGAAATCCTCAAGATGAAGGACCTCGGCATGACGGTGCTGCTCGTGGAGCAAAACGTCATCGGTACCTTGCAGATCGCCGACCGCGCCTATGTGATGGAAACCGGCGAAATCATTTTGGAAGGAGAAGCCGCCGACCTCCTGTACAACCCGGAAATCAAGCGCGCCTACCTCGGCAAAGGCGGCAAGGAGGTCTGGTTATGAGGCGAGGAAAACATCCAACAGCCAACATCGAACATCCAACACCCAATGTTCCCACGATGTCCAATTGCCAGCCATTGGAGGTAGGACGCGTCACTCCGTGCGCGCCGTCGGGGAAAAACCATAAGCGTCGGTTGGAAGTTGCGGCGCGCAGGGGACTGCGCGCCCTACCATCCCAATCAGGTTCAGCAGCGCAAATCGCAGATTGCAAATTCTCGACTTTCGACTCTCGACCTTCGACTCAGATTGCCAGGCCTCTGTTCTTTCGTAATTTCTCAACCCCATCCTTTTTATGAACGTCTTCGATCGCCGTTACGAAATGATGCCGCGCGCCGAACTGGAACAACTCCAGCTCGAACGCCTGCAGGCCCTCCTCGTCCGCCTCAAACGCAACGTCCGCCGTGCCCGCGAAAAAATCGGCGACACCCGCGTCGAGTCGCTCGCCGACCTGGCGCGTCTGCCGTTCACCACGCCGGAAGACATGGTGGACAGTTTTCCCTACGGCATGTTCGCGCTGCCCATGCGCGAAATCATCCGGCTGCACACCACCGTCGGCCCGCAGGGCAAACCGCTCGTCATCGGCCACACGCGCAATGACCTGGCCCAGTGGGGCCGGCTTGTCGCCCGCCAGCTCGTGGCCATCGGCGTGACCGCCAACGACGTGGTCCAGATGTGTTTCGGCGGCGGCGTCTATGGCGCGGCCGGTTACCTCTTTGGCGCGCAGGTCATCGAAGCGTCCGTCATCGCCGAGGATTCCGCCCACGTGGATTATCAGATTGCCACGTTGCAAAACTTCCAGCCCACCGTCCTCATCACCACGCCAGGCAACGCCCTTGACCTCATGCAGGTGATGGAACAGCGCCGCTTGGACCCGCAATCACTCCACATCCGCACCGTCCTGCTCTCGCGCCCGGTGGACCACGAAACCCGCGAACGGCTGGCCGCCGGGTTGTTCGCGAGGGTGCAATGCAACTTCGGTCTTGGCGAAATCCTCAATCCTGGCCTGTGCGTGGAATGCAGCGCCGGACACTTCCACGTCCATGAAGACCATTTTCTCGCCGAAGTGCAGGACGGTGAACTGGTGTTGACAACGCTTTGCCGCGAAGCCCTGCCCCTGCTCCGCTATCGCACCCGGGTTCGCTGCGAACTCACCCGCGAGAAATGTTCCTGCGGCCGCAGCGGCGCCAGAATCGTGCCCGGCGAGCGGCTCGATGGCCGCCTGCGCGTCAACGAAACCCCGCTTTACGAGGGCCAGATTGCCGGAGTCCTCGCCCGGACCAAGGCCGCCGGGCAGCCCTTCACCTTCACCGTGTCCGAGCGGCGCATTGTGGTTTCTGTTGAAATTTCCGACGACCTGTTCGCCGATGCCGTCGGGCTAATCGAAGAACTCACGCGCGAAATTGAGTCCGAGTTCCTGGCGCGGCTGGGCATCGAAGCGGACGTGCGCTTCATTTCGCCCCGCTCCCGCGCCGGGGTGGATACCGAACTGGATGCCGACAGCAAGACAGAGGATTGATTCGTAATCGTTCTCGTTCTCGTCCTCGTCCTCGGTGCCAGCTCGCGAAGACGCTCGCTCCACCCAGAATGCAAGCCACATCCCACCCGCCATCGTGCAGTAAAACTTGACGCGCTATTCATTTTGGGGTGGAGTAGTAGGCACAATTATCAAATCAGGCGTTGAGTCATGTTTTGGGATCAAAAAATTGAAACGCTTGAGCGCGCCGCGCTGGAGCGGCTGCAGCTTAAACGTTTGCAGGAAACGGTCCGGCGCGTGGCCGCGCACGTGCCGTTCTACCGGCAGAAATTCGCCGAACTGGGCGTGAAGCCGGAGGATATCCGGTCGCTCGCCGACCTGCGCCGCCTGCCCTTCACCACCAACGCCGACTTGCGCGACAACTATCCCACCGGCCTGCTGGCCGTGTCTTACGACGCCACCCTCCGCCTGCACACTTCCAGCGGCACGACCGGCAAACCCAAGGCGCTGTTTTTCTCGCGGCAGGATGTGGACAACGCCGCCGAACTGTGCGCGCGTTCGTTCGTCATGACTGGCATCACGCAGAAGGACGTGTTCCAGAACATGATGACCTACGGCATGTTCACCGGCGCGCTGGTCACCCACTACGGCGCGGAGAAAATCGGCTGCCTCGTCATCCCCGCCGGCCCGGGCAATTCCGAGCGGCAGTTGATGCTGATGCAGGATTTTCGGACGACGTTCATCCACCTCACGCCCAGCTACGCGCTCTACCTTGCGACCTTTCTCGAAAAACACGGGGTTGACCCGCGGCGCGATCTCGCGTTGCGCAAGGCGTTCGTGGGCGCCGAAGCTTACACTGAGGAAACCTGTCGCAAAATTGAAGAGGGCCTCGGCCTTGACGTTTACAACTCCTACGGCCTTTCGGAAATGAACGGGCCGGGCATCGCATTCGAGTGCGTGCACAAACAGGGCATGCACCTCTGGGAGGACCATTTCCTCCTTGAGATCATTGACCCGCAGACCGGCGAACTGCTGCCCGACGGCGAAGCCGGAGAACTGGTGATGACGACGCTCTGCCGCGAAGCCATGCCCCTGCTCCGCTACCGCACCCGCGATATCACGTCCATCATCACCAAGCCCTGCTCCTGTGGGCGCACGCATCGCCGCATGAACCGCATCGCCGGCCGTTCGGACGACATGCTCATTGTGCGCGGCGTGAACATCTACCCGCAGCAGATCGAGCGCGTCCTGATGGCGCAGTCAGGGGTGGGCAGAAATTATCTGATCGCGCTGGAGGGCCTTGACGAGATGACGATCAAGGTGGAACTGGCGGAAGCCGGTTTCGAGGGACAGGTGGAGCAGCTCATGAAATTGCAGAACCATCTGACCGAAAAATTACGCGCGGAAATCCTCATCAAACCACAGGTCCAGCTCCTGCCGCCCGGTTCGCTGCCGGTGAGTGAAGGCAAGGCCAAACGCGTGATTGACAACCGCAAAATGTAAAGCAACCGGATGAAAAGGAACCACGATCCCAAAATCGCACACGACCGCCTTGAATCACATTGGACGGTGTACAGCGCGATAGCGTCTTGGAGTGCGGCAGCCCTCTGCCGCTTTGGGAACAATCGTAAACCGGGCGAAAGCGCCAGAGGACTGGCGCAGTCCAAAACCGGGCGGCTCTTTTCGTGGTTCACGGAAACGACCAAGGCGAACCTTCCAGCTTAAATTCCAAGAAAGGAATCTCAAATGAACGACGTCAAACTGGTGGCGGCTTTTGCCGAGAACAAACCCGGGCAGGTCGCCCACTTCACCAAAATCCTCGCCAGCGCCAACATCAACATCCGCTGGCTCGCCGTGGCCAGCACCGGCCCGTTCGGCGTGATGAAATTCCTCGTCAGCGATCCGGAGATGGCCTGCCAGGCCCTCAAACACGAAGGCTTCGTCACCAAACTGGTGGACGCGCTCGCCATTGAAGTCCCGGACAAGCCCGGCGGATTGCATGCCGTGGCCGATTGTCTGGCCAGCCACAACATCAACCTCGACAACGCCTCCGGTTTCATCACCAACAATCGCGCCATCATGGTCCTCGAAGTCCCCGACGCGGCCAGGGCGCGCGACGTCCTGCAAAAGCAGGGTTTCCGCGTGTTGACGCAAATGGAACTGCCGGTGTAGCGGTCGTTCCGCGGCCATTTGAAGTTGGATGTTGAATGCCTGCTCGCGCGAAGCGGAGTTCGATGTTAAACCGCGTGGCGACCTGTCCATCGAAGCTTTAGCGAAAGTTGGACCTGTCCATCATAGTTCCGCTTTGCGGGACGACGGTGGAAGCTTTACGCGGTCTTGCCGCGTGGCGAAGCTTTACGCGGCGTTCCCCATCAACGCCATAAACCATGCCGGTGGCCGGATTGGTTTGCCTTGGGTATCGGTGAACGCGTGGATCGTGTAGCCGCGAACAACCGGGCTGCCGGTCTCGTTCCGGGTAATTTCCACGTCGAAACGCAACCTCGCCCGCCCTTGCAATTCCACGGTTGAAGTGATGCGCAACAGGTCGTCATATCGCGCGCCGCCCTGAAATTCGAGATGCGCCTCCACCAGCGGCAGGAAAACGCCTTTTTCCTCCAGCTCGGCGTAAGACATCTGCAACCGGTTCCGCATTAATTCCGTCCGCCCGCACTCGAACCATTCCAGCGCGCGCGAATTGTAGAACGTTCCCATCTGGTCCGTTTCACTGTAACGAACACGCAACTGAAGCACATCTTTGAGTTTGTTCATGGCTCTCTACCGGATGCGGCGCAAAGTGGGACAGGCATCCTGCCTGTCGGCCTTGCAGTGGCATTTCCAACGGAGCTTTGCTGATGTTTCACAACCTGTTTCCATAGAGACAGGCTGGAAGCCTGTCCCACCTTTCGCAAAACCCTTGCCAGGCAACCATAACGAAACTGCGATCCGGGTTCCATCGCAAAGTGGGACGGTCATCCGCTCGCTGCCCTTTGACCCTTCCCAAATCCGGCGGCATCCCCGGGTTTCGGCAACAGCCGCGCGCCCGCCTCACTTCCCATTCCACCACACCCGGATGTCATCCGCGGCTTGATGCGCGAGCGAAGGGAAGCTCCGAACCGCCTCACGCAACTCCGGGAAATAATGGACGGCCAGCCATAGGAGGGCGGCGACAACCGCGAGCCAGACCACCGCATCCAGAAGAAACACGACGGGCCAGGCCCATCTCGGTCGTCCCAAACCTCGATAGCACGCGTGTCGCGCCACTTTCAGTGGACACGCGACTATGCCGTAGGCGATGAACAGCACCAGCGCCGCGACCCACACCGGCACGTTTGCCGGTAGCCCCAGCCCAAACACGGCGCCGGTCGCCAGGAGTGAGATCAAGGCGCAGATCCACAGGACCTTCGCCCCGCCGTGCAGTAACGAGAGCAAGGGCAGTGCGT
>Ga0116120_1001506_pt1 | contig 15637 bp, 10 predicted proteins | sample June2015DPH_11_1_3_FD_89724 | JGI IMG/M metagenome (GOLD analysis project Ga0116120, IMG submission 89724) | Peatland microbial communities from SPRUCE experiment site at the Marcell Experimental Forest, Minnesota, USA - June2015DPH_11_150 | ecosystem: Environmental > Terrestrial > Soil >... | reverse complement strand
ATTCTCGTGGCGGCAGTAATGCCCTCGGTGTACTACTTGGCGGTCATCTTCTCGGCGCGCCGCTTTTTCCGCCGGGGCAACTGGGCGCCTCGCGATTTCACCCCGCCCGTCAGCATCCTGAAACCTGCCCGGGGGCTTGACCCGGAAGCATACGAAAACTTTTCGAGCTTCTGCCGGCAAGACTATCCCGAATACGAGATTCTGTTCGGCGTTTCGAGCGAGCGGGACCCGGTTGTCCCTGAAATCCGGAAACTGATTGCGGATTTTCCCCGGCTCCCGATTCGCCTCGTGGTCGTGGCGGAGAGATATGGTTCCAACGACAAAGTCAGCAAGCTTTGCGGCTTGGCCCGCGCTGCGAGGCACAGCGTGCTCGTCGTCTCTGATGCCGATATTCGCGTCGGTCCGGGCTACCTGCGGTCGGTAGCAGCGCCATTCCGCGAGGCCCGAGTCGGGGCGGTCACGAGCCTCTACACGGGAATTGCGCCGCCCTGCCTGTGGTCGAAACTGGAGGCCATCAACCTGAGCAGTGACTTCATGGCTGCCGTGCTGCTGGCCCGGCAACTGGAAGGAGTGCGCTTCGCGTTGGGCGCGACCATGGCGGTCAGGCGCGAGTGCTTGGCGGAAATCGGCGGCTTTGAGGCGCTGGCCGACTTCGCTGCGGATGATCACGAACTGGGCAGTCGCATTGCCGCGCGGGGACACCGAGTGGAGCTGGTGAATGCTGCCGTAAGAACGATGTGCACGAACCAGCGCCTGCGGGAATTCTTCGACCATCATCTGCGCTGGGCGATCATAGCTCACCAGTCACGGCCCGTAGGATACTTGGGATATGGCTTCACCCTGGGCTTGCCGTGGACCTTGCTCGCGGTGATTCTTGCCCCTACACGCCTTTGCGCGCTGAGCTTCGTGGCAGCCTATCTGCTGCTGCGCGCGGCCCTGGCATGGACGGTGGGTGTCCAGGGACTGCACGACTCACTGCTGAAGCGCCGGTGGTGGCTGGTTCTGCTCTGGGACGCCTTCTCCTGCATCATCTGGCTGACCAGCCATTTTTGGAACCGCGTCCGCTGGGGAGGAGCGGAATACTATATGACGGAAGGGCGATTGATTCCTGCAGCTTCTCGCGGAAGTAGCCCCTCAGGATCAACGGCGCGGGGAGAGGGGACCGCCGCGCCCTGAGTGACTGAACATGGCGATCGGCCACGGGTCAGAGCGTGCACCAACGCCGGGGGACTTCGCATGAAACGGAGCACTTACCTTGTCGGGCTCATCCTGCTCATTTTCTTCGTTACTTCGTTGCTCACCAACGTCCTCGGGGCGATCATCCCCGATATTATTGAAAGTTTCGGACTGACCCTCACTGCGGCGGCGCTGCTGCCCTTTGCTTTCTTCATTGCCTACGGTGTGATCTCGATTCCGGCGGGAATGCTGGTGGAAACCTACCGCGAGAAGCGCGGTATTCTCGTGGGATTCTCCGCGGGGTTTCTAGGCTCGCTGGCGTTTGCACTCTTTCCGCATTACGGGGTCGCCATCGGTTCGCTATTCCTGACGGGGATGGGCATGGCCACCCTGCAAGTGGCCATTAATCCTCTGCTCAGGGTTGCAGGCGGCGAGGAAAACTTTGCTTTCAACGCAGCGTTTTCGCAACTGGTGTTTGGCTCGGCTTCTTTTCTCAGCCCGCGGATCTATTCCTACTTGGTTCAGAACCTCTCGGAGCCCGCCTCGGACCGAGGCCTGGTTTTGCGGACGCTCGCGCGTGTCGTTCCTGCGAAACTCCCCTGGGTTTCGGTGTATTGGGTTTTCGCGTTCGCGGCCCTGACCATGCTGGCGGTGGTTTCGGCCTCGCGGTTCCCGAAGGTCCAGCGTACGGAGGAGGAGCGCGTGGGCACTTGGGCAACCCACCGAATGTTGCTTCGCAATCCTATGGTTCTTCTCTTCATTGTCACCATTTTCGCATACGTAGGCTCCGAGCAGGGAACCGCCGACTGGATCTCGAAGTTCCTTGCCACCTACCATCACTACGACCCACGCACCACGGGCGCCAGCGCGGTTTCCTGGTTCTGGGGCCTGCTCACTGCGGGCTGCCTCCTGGGGATGTTGTTGCTCAAGTTCTTTGACAGCCGCAAGGTTCTGATCGCCTTCTCGATGGCCACATTGTTGAGTCTCACGCTTGCGCTCTTCGGGCCGGGTTCCGCTTCCGTGGTGGCGTTCCCCCTCGTGGGGCTGTGTGCGTCCGTCATGTGGCCCATTACCTTCTCTTTGGCGCTGAACTCTGTTGCCGAGCATCACGGGTCATTTTCGGGACTGCTCTGTACGGCGATCTGTGGCGGCGCGATCGTTCCGGTCATTATCGGGCGGATTGGTGATACCGTTGGCCTGCGCGGAGGGATGGGGTTCCTGTATTTGACCTTCGGGTGGATCTTGAGCGTGGGCTTCTGGGCGAAGCCCCTGATCACGAACAAAACCATTTCTTCCTGACACGTTTCGGCCGAGGCTGGGGGGGAAGTTTCTTCGCCGTCCATTCGACGGCCTTTGATCTCCGGAGGCTTTCAGGTGCGCTGCTTCCTGCGCACGCTCGTACCTGGGACCCTTCATCCGGGATTTGTTTTTCTGCCGGAGGCGTGGCGTTCATCGAGGGCCGCGCAGCCTGATGACGGCGGCGGCAGTGGTGTACCGGACGATGGCCTTTTCATCGGCCAAGCCCGGCTCAATGTCCTTCAGGAGAGCCGGGTCACCGCGTCGCGCAAGGGCATCCAGGGCGGCCGCGCGAACGACCCAACTCTTATCGGAGCAGGCCCTCACCAGCGCTTGGCCGCTGCGAGGGTCGGGGTCTTCTGAGAGCACCTTCGCTGCCGCAGCCCGCACCGGCGAGACGTCTTCCTGGTGGATGGACTTCACGATTTCCCATCCCATGCTGGCGAAGGGCACAAACCCGATACCCTCCTCGAACCCAAACTCCGCCAGCTTTTTGCGGTCTCTCAGCATTTTTTCCTCGTCCCCTATCAAGCCTTGTCCGCTTTTGCGCTCGCCAAGCAGAATCTCGTAATAGACCTCATAGGCCCGCTTGTCCTGCATGGTCCGCAGGGAGTGAGCAGCCGCCAGGACCACGGAAACCTCTTTGTCATTGAGCGCGTCTTCAAGCTTGGGGACCGAGGAGCGGGATTGCATCTGCCCCAACGCCGTGGCTCCCGCCTCGCGGACTTCCGGAGCGGGGTCGGTCAGGGCTTTCTCGGCCATCGCCACAGCCTGGGAATTGCCCGGCAGCAGTCCTAGGACGTAGATGGCTTCCGAGCGCCTGGTGAAACTTTTTTCGTTTGCCCCGGCCTCGAGAATACTCCAGGCCTTCTGCTCCAGCGCCGGATCGGCCGCAGAGGCTAAGCCCGTGAGAAGCGCGGCGAACAGTATAGCGAGACAGATTCGCATACGTGGTTGCATGGGTCTCCGGTTTCCTTCCTCGCGTAGATGAGCGTCATTCTCGCTCGACACGCGCGAGAAGTCCACCATACCGCATGGAAGTTGGCGTTGCTTTTGCAGGATGCAATCCATAGACTTCAGGTGGGGGCGAATCGGCCGGCGACGCCAGACCGGTGGTTGAACCCACGCGGGAGGGAAGCGACTCAATGAAGGCACTCGTCAAGAACAAGAAAGAGCCCGGACTCTGGTTGGAGGAGGTCGAGGTTCCCCAAATCGGGATCAACGACGTGTTGATCCGCGTGCGTCGCACCGGGATCTGTGGGACGGACCTGCACATCTACCGCTGGGATGACTGGGCACAGAGGACCATTCCTGTCCCCATGGTGATCGGGCATGAGTTTGTGGGCGAAATCGTCGAGGTGGGCTCGAATGTCTCGGATTTCTTTCCGGGCGACGTCGTGAGCGGTGAGGGGCATGTAGTGTGCGGGCGTTGCCGGAACTGCCTTGCCGGTCGTCGCCACCTGTGCGCTCGAGCCGCAGGTGTGGGTGTTAACCGGCCGGGGGCGTTCGCCGAGTATATCGCTCTACCCATGTCGAACATCTGGCGGCATCACCCTTCAGTGGAGGAAGATATCGCCGCGATCTTTGACCCGTTTGGGAACGCCGTCCATACCGCCCTGTCCTTCCCGGTTCTGGGCGAGGACGTAGTGATTACCGGCGCCGGCCCGATCGGACTGATGGCAGCGGCGGTGGTGAGGCACGCGGGCGCCCGCTTTGTGGTGATCACAGACGTCAATCCCTTCCGGCTTGAACTCGCCAAGAAGATGGGCGTGACGGTGGCGCTGGATGTACGGGAAGGCAGGTTGCGCGACGTGCAGAAGAAACTGGGGATGCTCGAGGGTTTCGACGTGGGGCTGGAAATGTCGGGGAACGGGGCGGCGGTGCGGGAAATGCTCGCCAATATGAGCCACGGAGCGAAGATCGCAATGCTCGGCATCCCTACCGGGGAAATGGCCATTGACTGGAATACCGTCATCTTCAACATGCTCACCATCAAGGGGATCTACGGGCGGGAGATGTTCGAGACTTGGTACATGATGACGGTCATGCTGCAATCCGGGCTGAGTATCACTCCCGTTATCACTCACCGCTTCCATTATGAAGAATTCCAAAAAGGCTTCGAGGTCATGAACACCGGCCAGTCCGCCAAGGTCATTCTGAACTGGACCTGACCTCCCGGCCCTCCGGGCTCCGGCTACCTGGGGCGCGCCTTTGTGGACTACATGCGGATCGGAAAGCCGGGAAACTGCCGGTCAGCGAAAACTTCCCCCGAGGCCATTGCTTATGCTCACCCCGCAGGACGCAGACATCGCCGCCGTCATCAGCAAGATCCCCTACCGCATGGCCCTCGCGGGCGGCTGGATCGACCAGCCGTTTGTCTCCATGTACAACCCTGCTCCGCCGGGATCCATGGTGGTGGTTGGGCTCGAACCGACCTTTCGTTTCATGGACCGGAGCGGTATGGCGACCAGCACGCGCGAAGTCGCGCGAAAACTGTGGAACGGCGTGCTGCCGGACCAGGACCCCAGGGAGCTGGTTCGCACCTTGTACGATGCGGAGAACCGAGGCAAAGCAGCGCCTTCCGGCTCGCAGGACATGGCAGGTCTGATTATTCCCGGCATCAGCCGGCTCGACTACGATTTCGCTTGCGAGGGAGGCCTCTTTCCTGCGCACATCGAAACGAACAACGATCCTGCCGTCGCACATTGGCTGGAAGACGTGCTGTACATTCTGCCCGTCGCGCAGCGCCCGGAGCATTACCGTCCTCTCGAGGAAAAACACTTGGACAAAGAATGGATACGCCGGCTGGGCCAGTCCGGGAAGGATTGTTACGCAGCGATTCTGGCCAAGGACGCCCAGGCGCTCGGCGTCTCCCTGAATGAATGCATGCAGTGCTGGAAGGCTATCCTCCCTTGCACCGTCAGGCATCCGGCTATCACCGTCGACTTGGTGGCCATTCTGGGTCATTACCAGTCCTGTTGCGCAGGGGCCATGTATTCCGGTTGCGGGGGCGGCTACCTCTATGTTGTGTCGGAAGAGCCCGTTCCGGGTTCGATTCGCGTGCAAGTCAGGCTCGCCCCGATCCGTCGATAACGGGGCGGAGCGGTTTTACTCGGCCGGGTTCCCTGCGAATGAGGCGGGAGTCTGCGCTGCCCATGTTCCCCAGCCGCCACCCCGCGGCCTAGCGGCCTCTGTGGGGTGCTCAGCGATGGATCGGGGCTCGCGCCGGCAAGTGGCAAAGCATGAAAACCGTCGCGGTCACGGGAAGTTTTGACAACCTGCGTTCGAAGCACGTGCGGTTCCTCCAGGAAGCCTCGAAGTGGGGGAATCTGCACGTGGGGTTGTGGTCGGATGAAACCGTGCAGGCGCTGGAAGGCAAGCTCCCGAAGTTTTCCGAACAAGAGCGCCTGTATCTAGTTCAGGCCCTGCGCCACGTCCACCGGGTAACGCTCATCCGGGGAACGATCAAGCGCCAGGCGCTGCCCCAGATTGACGTCGACCCACCCCACATCTGGGTTGTGGACGAAGCGAGCGACACACCCGAGAAGCGCGCTCACGCCGAATCCCGCCGCATGGAGTATCGTGTCTTGAGAAATGAGGATTTAAGCGGTTTTCCCCTCCCGCCCCTCGTGCCGCCTGCACTCGACTCGGGCCAAAAGAGAGTGATCGTGACGGGTTGCTTTGACTGGTTCCACTCCGGACACGTGAGGTTCTTCGAGGAAGCCTCCGCACTGGGTGAATTGTATGTCGTAGTGGGACACGACACAAACATCAAGCTCTTGAAGGGTGACGGCCACCCCCTGCTTTCGCAGGAGGAACGCTTGTACATGGTTCACTCGGTTCGGTACGTCCGACAGGCTTTGCTTTCGACCGGGCACGGCTGGATCGATGCTGAACCGGAGATAGCCGCTATCAAACCTCACGTCTACGTTGTGAATGAAGACGGCGACAAACCGGAGAAGAGAGCATTCTCGGCTGAGCACGCCATCGAATACGTAGTCCTGAAACGAGTTCCCAAGGAAGGCCTGCCGCGAAGGGAAAGCACGGAGCTGCGAGGTTTCTGATTAGAGGTCACGACCGAGCCTCCCCTCCCGTAAAGTCTGGCGATGCGAATCGTGCGGCCGGTCCCCTAGGGCGAACGACGCGGGCAGGTGGTTCTTCCCGGCGAGACGCAGTTGACGAAGGGATAAACCTGCCGTACGATGCTGCATCCCTGGAGGCTTTGGTTGCGCTTGCGAAAACTGATTGGTGCTGCCGTTCTTCTCGCGTTTCTTTCACCTGTCCTCAAGGCCCAGGATGTTGACTCCGCGGCCATTCTCGAGGCCATGAAGGCGGAACTGGCCCGGTCGCAGCAGACGTTTAAGGGCCAACCCGTCCAGCCTTACTTCCTCAGCTACGAGATCACCGACGATCAGGTGGTGAGCGTCACCGGGGTGTTTGGGAAGCTTCAGACGAGCCGCCAGAGCCGCAGTCGTCAGTTGGATGTCGACCTGCGCGTGGGTAACTCTCATCTCGACAATACCCATGGGATGCGCGAAGCAGCCCTCGAGCCTTCTGCACCCGTCTATGTTCCCATCGAGGCAGACCCTGCCGCGCTGCGCAGTGTTCTGTGGTACTGGACCGACCTCAAATACAAACAGGCGGTCGAGCAACTCACCACGATCACGACGGATGTTCAGGTGAAGGTCGAGCAGGAAGACAAGTCCGATGACTTTTCGCGCGAGCCCGCAGCGAAGCATTTTGACAAGCCCCTCCGTCTGTCCATCGATCGGCAGGCGTGGGAGGAGAAGGTGCGCAAGTACACGGCGCCTTTTGCCAAGTACGGCGACATCTACGCCGCTACCGCAACTCTGCTGGCCGACATCGAAACGCGCTGGTACGTCAACAGCGACGGGTCGGAGATTGAGGTCTCCAAACCCTTCTATCAACTTTACCTTTCGGCGCAGACGAAGGCCGATGACGGCATGGAACTGCCGCGCTACGAATCCTTCTTTTCGTTTGAGCCGGAGGGCTTGCCTTCCGACGCGGCGGTGCTCAAGACCGTCGATCAGATGATCAAGGACCTGCGAGTTCTGCGGGTGGCGCCGATTGTTGAGCCTTACACGGGTCCCGCCATCCTGTCGGGTCGGGCGAGCGGAGTCTTCTTCCACGAAGTATTCGGCCATCGCATTGAAGGCCATCGGCAGAAAGCCGAAAATGAAGGCCAGACGTTCAAGAAGAAGGTGGGAGAGAAAGTCCTGCCCGAGAACTTCTTGGTCCTCTCCGATCCGACGGCGCGCCAGTTGGGCGCCGCGGAGCTTGCCGGCTACTACGACTTCGACAACGAGGGGGTGCACGCGCAGCGGGTAACCGTGGTCGACCACGGAGTCTTCAAGAGCTTTCTGATGTCGCGCTCGCCGATCGAGGGATTCCCGCACTCCAACGGGCATGGGCGAAGACAGCAGGGGCATTTCCCCGTGGCCCGGCAATCGAACCTGATTGTCCAGGTCGATCACCCGGTTTCGCGTGCCGAGCTCAAGAGCATGTTGATCGAGGAAGTAAAGAAACAAAACAAGCCTTTCGGACTTTACTTTGACGACATCCAGGGCGGCTTTACGCTCACCGGCCGTTCCATTCCGAACGCCTTCAATGTGCTGCCCATCATGGTCTATCGCGTCTACCCCGACGGCGGGGAAGAATTGGTGCGGGGCGTGGACCTGATCGGCACGCCGCTCACGACCTTCAGCAAAATCGTTGCCGGCGACGGCGAGACGGCGACTTTCAACGGGGTCTGCGGGGCGGAGTCGGGATCAGTGAGCGTGTCGGCCTCTTCACCGGACGTGCTGGTCTCGCAGATCGAAGTGCAGAAGAAGGAAAAGTCCAACGCGCGGGCGCCCCTCCTTCCGGCGCCCATCCAGTAGTCGCGGGTCCGGAACCTGAGGCGGGTGTGCGAGGAGTAGATTGATGCGGAAGAAGATGTTTCGGGGGATCGGAATCTGCCTGCTTGCGGCGCTCACGCTGGCGCTGCCGACCCGTGCTGCGGACGACGTGGTGATGAAGGCCATGCGGGACGAGCTGGATCGCTCCATGAAGCAATTGCAGCTCGAAAAGCTCGACAAGCCCTATTTCATCGCCTACCGAACGCAGGACCGGACCCAGCTTAGCGCGTCGGCCACCTTCGGCGCGCTGCTATCCGGCGGCATCGCGCGCGCCCGCTATCTGACCGTTCAGGTGCGGGTGGGCGACTATCAGCGTGACAACAGCAACTTCCTGGCGTTTCCGCTCCGCGCCAACGGCCTGACCGAAACGCTCCTCCTTCCGATCGACGACGATTACCAGGAGCTGCGGCGGCAGATCTGGCTCGCCACGGATGGGGCCTACAAGGCGGCGCTCGAGACGCTGTCGAGAAAGCGCGCCGCTCTGGAGAATCGCACAACCCGCGAGAACCTTCCCGATTTCAGCCGGGAGCAGCCGACTACCGCGCTGGAACCTCCTTCACCCGTCAAGATGGATCTCGCGCGGGCCGACGCGCTGGTGCGGAACCTTTCCGCGATCTTCCGCCAGCAGCCTGAAATCTTCACCTCCTCAACCAGCCTGGAGGTCAGCGACACCCGTTCCTGGTACTTCAATAGTGAAGGAAGCGTGATCACGCAGGAATCGTCCGCGGCAAACTTTGTGGCCGGCGCGCAGACCCAAGCGGCAGATGGAATGATGCTGCCTGATTGGGTGATGGCATCGGCGCACACGATGGAGGAGCTCCCCAGCGAATCCGAACTGGCCGTCCAGATCCGCGCCATGGCCGACCGTCTCACGCGGCTGCGTCACGCGCCCCTGGTTGACCGTTACACCGGGCCTGTCCTTTTCGACGGCGCCGCCGGCCCAGAGCTCTTCAGCCAGGTCATAGCGCCCAAGTTCCTCGACATGCGCGTTCCGGCATCCGACAACCTTCAAATCGAGACTTACGCCGCGCAGAGCACCAGCAAGTTCCAGGACAGGCTTGGCGCGCGTGTGCTGCCGACATTCCTGAGCGTCGTGGACGACCCCACGCAGTCCTCCTACCAGGGAACGCCGCTGCTGGGCGGTCACACGGTTGACGACGAAGGTGTCCGCGCCCGCCCGACGACGCTAGTAGAGAAAGGCATCCTCAAGACCTTGCTCGCCACCCGCGATCCTGTCTCCGGCGTACCGCAAAGCACCGGCAGTTTTCGCACCTTCGGCGCTCAGCCCAGCAATCTGATCGCGGCCGTCGAGAACGGGAAGAGCGAACAAGAACTGAAGGACCAGTTGCTCAGCTTGGTGAAGCAGCGGAACAAAGATTTCGGAATCGAGGTGCGACGCGTCGGCCGCGAAATCTATAAGGTTTACCCTGATGGTCACGAGGAGTTGGTGCGCCAGGGCCAGTTCGATGGCCTGGATGAGGCCGCTTTTAAAGATCTGGCCGCGGTCTCCCGTGACCTGACCGTCTACACGATTCCCTTTGCCGCTTACGCCGGGCGCCTTTATACAGGGCAGCCCGGAATGCCCCTCGTTTCTCTTGTCGTTCCCTCCCTGCTTTTCGAAGACCTCACGCTCAAACCCACGGCGGGGGAGCTGCCCAAGTTGCCGCTCTCAAAACCTCCCTTTTTCGACAAGTGATCCGACTCTCGCTGTAGCGCCGGCATCCTCTCTGGCACCGGGTTTCGCCCCGTGCCCCCGGCGGGGGCGCTTTCAACTTTTCGACTTCTTCGACTTCTTGACTTTTCTCCAATCCAAGCCCCCCAGGGCTGCGACCTTCAACTGATCGGCCCTACTCTGTTCACTATCGGCATAGGAGAATCCCACATTCGAACACTTGGAGCATGGACTCCGCCCGCGAGACCGTGTAACCTCCATTAAATACAAGGGGTTAGGAAAACTCCCAAATGGCATCCCTCTTGCCTCCGATCCCGCAGAGGGGTATGTGCGTGCTGAATCATGAATGGTAAATTAAGTCATTGAGTGAGCGGGTGATGGAGCCCTTGAGTGATTTAGTGATTTGGCGATTGAGTGATTGAATAAACACCAGGCGGCATTTCACCTATGAATCGCCCGATCACCAAATCACTCATTCACCAGATGGCTCGATGAACCGATGCGAGGGAAACAATGAGTACGCTGCTCCAGGATCTGCGTTACGGATTGCGCATGCTGGCGAAGAGCCCGGGCGTTACGGCCGTGGCTGTAGTCGCACTGGCGCTGGGTATCGGGGCCAACACCTCTATCTTCACCACCGTCAACGCCTTGCTGTTGCACCCGTTTCCATTTGAGCACCTTGACCGGCTGGTGGCCGTCTGGGAAACAGCTCCCACGCAGAACGAAGACCACATCGCACTGGCTCCGGCGAATTTCCGCGACTGGAGGGAGCAAAGCCATTCGTTCCAGGAGTTAGCTGCCGGGCACGGCTGGGAAGTGAATCTCACTGGCACGGGCGCGGCTGAGCGCGTGGATGGCTATCTGGTCACCCCGAGTTTTTTCCCTCTGCTCGGCATGCCGGCGCAGCTTGGGCGCACGCTTAGCGCGCAGGATTTTGAGCCCGGGCGCACCTCCGTGGTGGTGGTCGGGTACGTCTTCTGGCAGCAGCGACTGGGGGGGAATCCCGGCGTGATCGGCTCCCGAGTGCGCCTGAACAGCCAGGAATTCACGATCATCGGCGTGATGCCCACGGATTTTGAATACCCCATGGGCGTTGAGGTCTGGGGGCCGCTGGATTTGCGCCTCGCCGAGCAGGCGGACCGCACGAGTCATTACCTGCAGGTGATCGGGCGGCTCAAGCCCGGGGGTTCGATTTCGCAGGCGCAGGCGGATCTCCAGGCCGTCGCCAGCCGTTTAGCGCAGCAGTTTCCGCAGACCAATGCCGGCCACAGCGCCCGGCTGGTGAACTTGGTGAATGAGCTCCTGAGTGGGTCGCGCGAGTTCATTCTGGTGCTGATGGGCGCAGCGGGATTTGTTCTGCTGTTGGCCTGCGCGAACGTCGCCAACCTCCAATTGGCGCAGGGCAGCGCTCGTCGGAAGGAAATCGCCGTGCGTGTGGCGCTCGGCGCCAGCCGCGCGCGGATCGTCCGACAGTTGCTCATTGAAAGCGTGCTCCAGTCACTGCTGGGCGCGGCGGCGGGGCTGACTTTGGCCTCTTGGGATCTGCAATGGCGGCGCGGGAGCATTCCGGCGTTCATTCTGCAACACATCCCGGGCATGAAGCATCTGCGCGTCGATGGATACGTTCTGGCGTTCACCGCCGCGGTGGCGGTGGCGGCTGGAATCCTTGCCGGGTTGGGATTTGCTTGGCATGCGTCCCGGACCGACTTGAACGAAGCGCTCAAGGAATCTTCGCGCGGCGCCGGTCCCAGCTCATCCTCGCATCGGTTGCGCGGGCTGCTGGTGGTGACGGAAGTTGCCCTGGCCCTGGTGCTGCTGACGGGCGCTGGCCTGATGGTCAAGGGCTTTCGCCATCTGGCGAACACCAACCCGGGCTACGACCGGCGGAACGTGCTGACGTTCGAGATTGCGCTGCCGGAATCGAAGTATCGCGACGAAAGCCAGGTCCGCGAGTTTTACAGCCAGCTCATTGAACGCCTCGGCACGCTGCCCGGGGTGGAAGCGGCCGCAGCGGCATTGAACCTGCCTGGCCAATGGCGCTGGACCCGCACCGAGTACGCGGCGGAAGGCCAGGCGCCCGCGGCTCCGGGCGAGTTGCGCTTGGCGATCATGGAGGCTGTCACGCCGGAGATCTTCCGCACGCTGCGCATCCCGCTGGTCAAAGGACGAGCTCTCAGCGCGCAGGATGGCCCGAACTCGACACGCGTGGTCGTGTTGAACGCCAGCTTGGCCAAGCGGCTCTGGCCGGGCGAGAATCCCCTGGGCAAGCGCGTGCGCTTTGGCGAAAGCGTCGCACCCTGGTGCACGGTGGTGGGTGTGGTGGGCGACATTGAGCCCGGGCCCTGGGACCACACGGGTCCGCCGATGGCGTATTTCCCCCTTTCGCAGGTGACCTACAGATCGCTTTCTATCGCCGTGCGCACCCTGGGCGATCCCACCGCGCTCGCGACCGCCGCCCGCGCCCAGGTGCAGGCCTTAGACCAGGAACAACCGGTATTCGATGTGCGCACGCTCGAGAAGATCATCGATGACGACCTGAGTGGCGTGAAGGTCTCCGCCGACATGATGACGGTCTACGGCCTCATTGCGCTCGCCCTCTCCGCCTCCGGGATTTTCGCGCTCATGGCCTACTCGGTTTCCCAGCGCACGCACGAAATCGGCGTGCGCATGGCACTGGGAGCGCAGCACAAAGACGTCCTCCGGATGGTGGTAGGTCGCGCGCTCACGCTGGCTCTGATCGGGCTTGCGATCGGCGTTCCTGCCGCGCTGGCGCTGACTCGCGCGCTTTCCAGTGTGCTTTTTGGGGTTACCCAAGTGGATACTCAAATTTTCCTGGGGTTCACCCTTCTACTGGCGTTCGTTGCTGCTTTCGCCGCTTACATACCCGCGCGCTGGGCGACGAAGGTCGATCCCCTGGTGGCGCTAAGATATGAGTAAAGCGGTCAGCGGTCAGCAATCAGCGTTCAGCAGTCAGCCAAGAACGGATGGCCACCCAGAAGTAGCAGAACCCCAGTTTACAGAGTAAGGACAACGCCACAGGAAAAACTTGGGGCGCGGCCCTGCAACGTTTATAATCCAGAACTCGCAATTGCCGGGTCGGTGCAGGTCCTAAGAGGCTTACGCACATGAGTTGGTTTCTCAGCCTGGTTCTGGTTATCTGGTCCGCCGTCGTACCCGTTGCCCAGGCTCCGGGAGAAACTGCGATCGAGGCGCGCCTGCCTGCGCTTGCCTGCGCAAGCAGGCAGGCAGGCCGCGCGCAACTGGATGCTGCGCTTAAGCAGGAGTGGGAATATGAGCTTCACGCTCACCCCGAGATGGCCACGCGAATCGGCGACCCTCGATATAACGACCGGCTGAACGATTATTCGCCGGAATTCTTCGCTGCCGATCTCAAGCATGCGCAGCAGGCGCTCCAAACTTTCGAGTCGATCGACACCGCAGGTTTCCCGGAGCAGGAGCGCCTGAACAAGCTTTTAATGGTGCGCAAGCTGCGCGAGAAGATCGAATCTTCCCGGTTCAAAAACTGGGAGATGCCCATCGACCAGATGAATGGAGTGCACCTGGACTATGCGGAGCTGCCCTCCGAGACACGCTTCCGCGGGGTGAAGGACTATCAAGACTATCTCTCCCGCCTGCGCCAAATCCCGCAGGTCTTTCAGCAGATCACCGCGAATATGCGGGCCGGCCTCCGCGACCATCTGCTTCCACCCCGATACCTTCTGGAAAAAGCCGCCCTCGAGGCCCAGGATATTGCCGGAAAGTCTCCGGAAACGAGCCCGTTCACCAAGCCCGTGCGCAGCTTTCCCGCCGGCATTTCAGAGGCTGATCAGAAAACCCTGCACGACGCTGTCGTTGTCGCGGTGAAGCAGGAAGTAGCGCCGGCCTACGCCAGGCTGGCAGAGTTTTTGTGCACCGAATACGCTCCGAAGGGACGCACGGAATATGGCGTCTGGGCGCTCCCGGATGGCGAGGCTCGCTATCGTTTCGCCGTCCGACGAATGACCACGACCGACTTGAGCCCGGAAGATATCCACCAGCTTGGGCTCAGGCAGGTGGTGGAGATCGAGGCGGAAATGCTCAAGCTGGCTCGCCAGCAGGGTTTCAGCGACCTGCCCAGCTTCAACGAGCATATTCGCAAGGACCCGCATCTTTATGCGAGCTCGGGCGAACAACTTTTGGATTTGTACAAGCATTACACGGACCAGATGTATGCCCAGCTCCCCAAACTCTTCACGCGTTTGCCCAAGAACACGCTGGAAGTCGTCCCGATGGCGGAGTATCGCGCTCCCACCGCCGTGCCCGCCGACTACTCGATTGGGGCGGCCGACGGTTCCCGCCCCGGCCGCATCAACGTGAACGAGTATGATCCGCAACACCGGCTGCTGCTCAATGTGGAAGCCATCGCCTACCATGAGGGCGTGCCGGGTCACCACCTCCAGTTCTCGATTGCGCAGGAACTGACGGACCTGCCGGCTTTCCGCAGATTTGCTTCCTACGACGCGTATTCGGAAGGTTGGGCGCTCTACGCGGAGCGGCTGGGCAGGGAAGTCGGCTTCTACCAGGACCCTTACAGTGAATATGGGCGGCTGGAGAATGAAATGTGGCGCTCGGTCCGACTGGTTGTGGACACGGGCGTGCACTACAAGCACTGGTCGCGCCAGCAGATGGTGGACTTTTTCCGCGCCCACACGGCGATGGACGACCAGAGTGTTGAAACCGAGGTGGACCGCTATATCGCCTGGCCCGGGCAGGCGCTGGCTTACAAGCTCGGACAGATGAAGATCGTCGAGCTGCGCGAGCGGACCAGGGAAGCGCTCGGCGACCGTTTTGACCTTCGCGCCTTTCACGATGCGCTGCTCGGCGACGGCCCCCTGCCTCTGGACGTGCTCGAAGACATCATGAGTCGCTGGATCGCCGCGCGGAAAGGCGGCGGACCCTCTCCTCAGTAACTTCAGTGTGGGCAGCACCTGACAGATACTGTGGCGCGTGCGAGTGCGTGGCGTAGAGACAGTAGCGCCGACCTTTAGAGCCTGCCCTGAGCGGGGCGAAGGGTCGGCACGTGCTGAGCTAAAGCTCAGCGCTACAACACGCCATCAACCTGCTAGAAGCCATTGAGGTCCTGAAGCAATTATGGGGTCTCGCGGGCCGCACTGTTGAACTCACTGGAGCAACACCCTATACCGAAGATGACCCCTTTCGAGCGCCATGCCGACTACTGAGATTGAAGTCCCAGTACCAGCAACAATCAGTGAGAGCACAACGACTTTCGGCGAGTAATCCGCAGTTCGCTCCCCCAAGAGAATCGTAAGACTGCAGACCAACTCTCCGGTATGCCAACTACACATCCACTTCTACCCGGGTCGGGCTTCGGAAGCCCACGTTCATGAAAGCCTGTTTCACAGGAGCAATCCGGCTTGGGCGGTCGGAAGGGCTGTGCTCCCTTGTTGTCATCTATGCCAGTTGATTCCGCAACTGCGTATGTACGGACCGGAATCGCATCGGAGGCGCACGTAGGAAACGGGGGAGCCAATGGCCGAGAGCGACCTTACGGCGGGAAATTCATACGGCGCAGGAT
>Ga0116120_1001452_pt1 | contig 16050 bp, 10 predicted proteins | sample June2015DPH_11_1_3_FD_89724 | JGI IMG/M metagenome (GOLD analysis project Ga0116120, IMG submission 89724) | Peatland microbial communities from SPRUCE experiment site at the Marcell Experimental Forest, Minnesota, USA - June2015DPH_11_150 | ecosystem: Environmental > Terrestrial > Soil >... | reverse complement strand
TTCACGATAGCGTTTAAGTCAACTCTCTGGTTTAACGTGGCAGAAGCAACAACGTTTTGAATTTTTATTATGGCTTCAGTCTTCGGCATAAAACACCACTTCTTACAGTGTGGCGGATGCTTAAATACCCTTTATAAAAGCCCTATGTTGCCAGCGTATAGAGGCTTCCCGCGCATCCCTTTTTTCTGTGAGCGCCGGTTGTAATTTAATATGGTTCTCTCTTCCAAATATTATAAGGACATTGGGTCCAGCAGTAGCTGCCTCCCTTAAAAATACAGTTCCGGCATTCAGGCCTATCAAAAAACCTAGGCTTACCCACAACCCTTCCACAGTACGGATATACCGCGAAGTCTCACTTTCAGTTTGCGGGTAGCGCTTTTCCAAGCTTGAGCGCGCGCGCCCAATTGGGTTCAAGCCCTGTGATGGGGCTGCCCGGATTTGAACCGGGGTCTAGAGAGCCCAAGTCTCCAAGCCTAGACCAAACTAGCCGACAGCCCCTTCTGCTGGAGTCCAAGTCTCTAACCATGATGTTGCATCAATCATAAAAACCTTAATAGACTCAGAGCGCGCTTGACCGAACCTTTCACTATGAAATTGCATTTTGACGATAATTTGATATACTTCTTCCAGTGAGTTTGAGTATGATGATTTATGTTTGAAGGTGAAAGGACTCAGATTTTCTGGGCGGGGCTGTTTATAGTCGGCTTCACAGTTTTCGGTTTGTTCACCACTCTTTGATATATTGCTGTCTATCCGTCTAGTTGGAGTTACGTAACACCTTGGGCTTTCGGATGTTTAGTCTTCCTAGTCATTGGATTCTACATGATGAAATCTGGTGTCAAAAAGGAAAAGCAGTCTTCGGTTTCCAAATAGCGTGCGCTTGGGAACTCAGATTTCACTTTCATCTATCAAGGTGTTGTCTACTACTTTAATCCATCTGGTGGACAGAATCTGATTGAAGTCTTCACTCTTAGGGTCAAGATCAGTGGCAACCAAATGCCAATGATCGTTTATTGTAGCAAACGTGGTGTCCATAATCACAAATTTGGGGGTGTAACTGAAAACCTGTCTTCCAATCTTTGTAAGCGTGTCCAAAGCATGCTCATATGCTCTCTGAGGCACTGTGTGCTCATGTCTTCTAAGAACTATCATGATTCGTTCTCTGTGTCCCTTTTCAGTCTTGGTTCTCAAGACGATAAACGACCTGTCTTCGTAGTATTTCTTCTCTTTTTCCAAGTCCAGATTACATAAAGGGCAACTCAAATCTTTCAGCCCCAATCAACAACTCTTTCCCTGTCTCTAGTTATTTGCAGTTCGCGTAATATAATCTTCTCCAAACGCCCCTTTTCCGAGTCGACCAATGCAAGCAAAAGGCAACATGAACCCTCAATCACAGCAAGATAAGAAGTGTAAGAATGCTAAGGTTTTATTTAACTTTCAATCCCGGAGAAGCTCAAAACAGGCAGCCTTCTTTTTGACCCTAAGCTTTTCGGGCTTCAAACCAAAAGATTACGCAAAATACTGGAAAGTTGGATCGGTCTCAATGGCTAGTACCAAAGAAAAAGAGAGGTGGAAGGGTGTTTGCATAGTTTCTCATATGGAGAGGCTTTTTGCTTTCAGAATGTCTTTTTGAATCTTTTGGGCTGTATTAATGAGGGTTGTAGCGTCTCCTGGCGATATTGCTTTGCCTATCTGGGCTTTAACTTGACTTATGAACGCGTCCAATATGTTTTGCGCAGCGGTTAGCATGTTGTTGGCTTGAGTATTCCGTGTCATAGTGATCCATCCGATGGCTAGATCAACGCTACCCGTTGCGGAGTTGAGCTTGTCAATCAATCCTGCTTTGACGTCTGCTTTGATGTTTAGGCCGGTAACGGTTGCATTTAACCATGTCAGTTCAAGCCTTACGTATTCGGCTAGGCTTCTCTTCGTATAGAGTATTTGTAGATATGTTGGAACGTCCATCTCTACAAGTGACGCGGAGGTAATGTGAACGCCGTCCTCGAAATCGCTCGTTCCCAATGCAGAGTAAAGTATATTGTGCCAATCATCATGGCCAGTCAAGACCGTGTATTTCGATGGACCAGTATAGTCGTTAGGTCCGTTGTTGATATCAGCTTGAACGTCGTTTTGCGTTACACCATCACGATTCCAGTCGATCGCACCTGTTCCAGGCAGACCGATAACGCGTGCTCCATTAGTATCATAGAAAATAGTGTTATCTGTACCGTCTTGAATTCCTACTGTCTCGTCTAAGTGGTTTTCATCAAGTGTTGGAAGAACGTTCCCGGAATAGTCAAGTCGGTTGGTTGAAGGTATTCCAAACATTTGAAAAGTGTAACTCATTATGCTAAGATAGTTGGGTTTGTAGTCGATGTCATCTCCACCACCATGATGAAGATTCAGGTTGTGTCCAAACTCATGCATCAGCGTTCCTTCTTGCTGTTGAGCAGTTCCAACACCGTTATCCCAACTGCCCAGTGTAACCATGAAATCATTCCCTGGTAGTTCTGCTATTCCAGAGGACGTCGTTCCGGGCCGGTTATGGGCGAACAAGCAATAGTGATATGCGAATCGCCGGTTCGTGTCAAAATTGTTTGCTTTAATTCTGTCAAAGTCACTACCGCCCACTTGAGGTGCATTGGAAAATGTAGTAGTGTCTTCATGAGGGACACTATTGCTCACATCAATGTGGAGGTTGATGCCATTTATGTTGTCGGGGTTTGAAACTGGCGCGTTCTTGAAGGCGTTCTTCACAGCGTCGGTAACTCCAGGCAGCGGTTTGTGAGAATGAGTTGCATCCTGCATCCAATCTATTTCGATATATTCATCCTTGTGGTTGACGTCAGCACCTGGTAGCTGAAGGATAACACTATCGCTCATGTGTATTCCCGATGTTTCCCAACTGTCGAATAGTCCGTCTCCGTCCTTGTCTCCAGTCCCCAGTCCAATATTGAACCATATTTCGGCGCGGTTGCTGTCTCCGCCACCTTTGGAATATCCATAGGTTACGTCGCCGATGATGGATTGAGTTGTCGTGTCAAACGTGAGGTCAAGGTCACGGTGACCTGTGTTCTTGTTAATATCTACATGATCGTCTGCAAGTGGAGAATCGCTGTCCCATATTTCAATATGTATTGGAACACTAGTCTTAGATACGCCTCGACTGAAGGACCATTTAGGATATACATCATTGTCATTGCTTATGATGGGGCTATTAGGCAAACTTACACCATCAATGCTTACTTTCGCATAGAAGTCGGCTGCTGACCAGGGCCCCGGCAGATCCATCGTATCAATGGCTCGCACCTCAACAATCGTGACTGTTATTTGCGTGAGCGCGATAACAACAGTTGTATATTTTACGTCGACATCCAAAGGTCCTACAGTGCCACCTGGCCCACTTGGTTGGGAATCTGTGACTTTCAATCCTATACTGTATGTTCCTGGCGTGTTCCATGAATATGAGGGCTTGGCATCTGTTGAATCATCGAATTTTCCATCGTTGTCAAGATCCCATTCGTATTTTGCTATGGTTTCGTACCAAGGGTGTCCTGGAGGATACAACTTGCCTCCTGGGGCATATGACTTTGACCCATCGAGTTGAATTGGTACTCCTACAGAACCTTCGTATGGCCCGTTAGGGTCTGCTATTGGTTTCCATGGAGGAGGTGTTATGTGGATGACGCGTGTGTCGGTGTCATGTAAAGGCGGATCATTGTTGTCTGTTACTCTCAGAGTGGCGGTGTAGTCTTTTGTTGTCTTGCCCCAGTCTATTGAACCGTCAGGATTGTAGTATGCCGGATATGCGTGCTCAACTTTCATGTCAGTCCCGCTGTAATCCCATATTCCGTCGCCGTCAAAATCCCATTCGTACAAGACGATGCTCTTAGTCGGATCTCTATGGTAAGAGCCGGAAGCATCAAATTCTAGAGGTATGGTTGGTGGAAAGTTGTCTACGTTTGGTCCAGCCTCAGCAACTGGACCAGGCTTGACCAGTGTTGGTGTCAAGATAGCCATTGCCCATGCTGTTGCCAGCGTTCCTCCGGTATATCCACTTAACCATGATGTATCAACGACGTACTCGCCGCCGTAAGCGTTCTGTTGATCAACGATGTAACGAGCGTATTCAGCGTACCAATCATGAGTGCCGATAAGCTGGATATTTGGGTCTGGTATTCTCATGCCTTTCATAATGCCATACATCGTGTAATAGTCGCCAAAGTTAGTGTATGAGGATGCAGTATCGTACCAGTGGGCGTTCAAGAAGCTTAGGGCGTTCTGAAACTTAGTGTCAGTTGTTGGAACTCCTGCCCAACTCAGCATTGCACATCCAGCTCCTGTCTTTGCGGTGTTTTCCCAACTTCCCGGATCCGTATAGCCGAATCCTCCGTCACCCCCCTGACTGTACGCTAACCATTTCAATAGTTCAGGTCTGACAAATGCTGGAACAGTCACTCCTGATGTCCCGAAGTTTCTTTCAGCCGCCTCCATTCCTATTACTGGCCATTGAGAAACCGAGTTGTCAGAATATCCATAATTCGCATAATATCTCCAGCCGCCTTCATAAACTCCAGCGTAAGGATCATTCTGTCCCCAAGCTAGAAAATCAACCATGTCTTGTACGATGTCCTTGTAGGCCCGGCCAATGACATCTGATGTGCCAGTCGCAGCTATTCTACTCGGGGTACTGCTACTGGATATTGCCATCAAAGCCATTCCCGTTTCATAGATCTGGCGGGTAATGTCTCCTGAAAAGCATGCTAGACCCTTTCCGTTACTATTCACATCAGGATTCCCTAATGGACAATATGTGGCATCCTGGGATATGCTGTAGGTGTAGAATTGATTGAACAGATAGTTTAGTCCACGCTGAACGGTTTCGACATAAGGGTCTTCGCTTCGATCGCCGCTTGGCAAATGCCCTTGCAATTCGAACGCCTCTGTGGAAGCTGCTGTGAATGAGACTTGATATCCATAAGCCGAATACCAATAGCCATATTCAGTCCCATCACCATATGTTCCACGGGTTTGCTGTTTGTGCAACCACCATAACCCGTTATCAAGTGCCAGATTTACTTCCACATCAAGTGTCTTGTCTCTTATGGCTATGAAATAGCTGTCTTTGCCTTCGAGTCCTTCATTATCCTTTACGTAAAGCCATGCTGTAAAGTATTTGCCAGAGGCATATGGTGTTCCGTCGCCCATGGTTCCTGTGTAGGTGTGTCTTGCTTCAATTATGTAGGGGTTAACACCAGATATCCAGTCTGTGCTGTAACCATCGCCAAAATCCCATTTGTAAGCAGTCATCGTGCCATCGCCATCTTTGTCGTGGGCCGTTCCCTTGAGTATTGTCTCTCTTCCTATCCATGTGTCATGTGGCACAGCCGCGAGTTGTCCATTGAATGGTACACAAACTACTTCGGGTGGAACGCCAGGTGAAGCTGTGACTCGTGGCGCAATCATTGATAATGTTGACAGCAATAGAAGACTTATTATGATCACAGATAATATTTTTCTCATTGTTTTTTTCTCCTTTTACTCCCATTGAGAGTTTGCAAAATCAAGATTGTACCAATCTTTTATAAAGCTTTTATGGAATCATCTTCTATATGCATCAGAGTAGATTTGTCCACCCACATATGGTATCAAATGCAACAATGAGTTTCAGGTAAATGAAAAATGGATCGCTTTCAGTAGTTCAATTCGTGGAAACGAATTCAATATACGCATCATTTGATTCAATCTAGAGTACGGTCCGAGAATTCCCGCGAAAGCTTTTTCTTCTTCTGACCATATGATAAAGACTATTTAAGAAACTTACGCGAGTCATCGGGATGAGCTACATTGCGAAAAGGTTCGGCATTGCACTGCAAGCCCAATCTGAGATCCAAACGCAGACATCAACGATGACGGAAATAGATATGAAATACATAGGAATTGCAGGCAGGTCGGACAACACTACCATAAGAATTGAAAATCCTGACCTCGGTGGCAGGTGCTAGAAATGGAGCGCGTTGAGAATTACAGTTTGCGCGTCTTGGAGCAGGACGGGAAATCTGATGAACGCCCCACGATCCGTTTTGTCGTATCCCTTGTGATTGCTTGTCAAGAAATGATCTGTATTGGCATGATGGGGCTCTGTTGAGAATGTCGCAGCTTTGCATTCAGTCAATGCTACTGCCTATTAGCCCATCCGTTTTTTTATTCCGCACTGTAGGATTTTTGGACACACCAAACAATCGTCAGGGATGGCCATGTCTCTTGACATCGCGTTCAAGAAGCTGGAGTAGTGCGCACACTTTGCGGGGGAATCAAAGACCTTGCCATACTCCAATGCCTTTATGCCAACAACCTTCAAATTCTCAGTTTTGATATCAATCTTCGACATACAGTGAGGACAGGCATAAAACGTCTGCCTCGGCATCGTGGACGAATCTGTCAGAATCGTCGGCCTCTCAAACTTCTTCCCACACCCGTCGTACGGGCACCTCAGTTTCTCAGCATGGTGGTGAATATGGAAAGGCAAGCTAATCCCCCCACGACGTTCTCTGATAGACATCTTTAATCTTAATATTTAATAAATATTTCTGTTTACATGTACGACAACAATACACAAAGCTAGTGTTGAGCAATGAACATGCACGATCAAAATCTCCACTCAACTGCCGCTTGAAAATGAAACGCTGCCTGGCGGGAACTGATGGGTTGTTCTGGAAGCGTCAGTCGATTTGATAGTTTTCTATTCCGTTTTGGTTTGTCCTAGGCACTGTAACAGTGAACTGAGCTCCTCTGCCAGGTTCGCCAGTTTCTCGTATCGTCCAACCGTAGACTTCCATCATTTTTTTAATCAAATAAAGTCCATAGCCAGTGCCTTTTCCGTACCCTTCTTTGAACAGGTTCGGTTTTTCAGCCACGGATATGCCGTTGCCGTCATCTTGGTAAACGAGTTTCAGCTGTCCTTCACCAGACTTCTCATAATGCACTCTGATCTGAGTGATTTTTTCACCATACTTTAACGAGTTGTCCATCAGATTGTAGAAGAGTCGTATCAACAGTGAATCTGCCAAAACCTTTAGCCCTCGACACTCGTTCGACACCTTTATGTCCTTTAAATCCGAGAACAGCGAGGCCGCCTTTTCGATAGTTTCAGCCACATCCACATTCTTGAGTTCCTCATCGCCTAGCATCTCATAGTTGCGCGCAAAATCGAAGATTTCAAGTACTTGTTGACAGGCAGAACCAATGTCGTGAAGGTAGTCTAAGACTTCAGGATTATCAGGCAGCCTTTTCTTGGCTAGGAAAACGTTTCCTGTGACCACAGACAGCTTGTTCCGTACGTCATGCCGAGTCAGACTGCCAACGACCCGCAGTTTCTCGTTCATCGTCGCCAACTTTTGCATCATTTCCTTCATGGCTGCCTCTGTTCTCTTCAATTCGGAAATGTCCTTATACATCGCCACGTAACCTACCAGCTTGTCTTCAACGCTGATGGGCGCGGCTGATACTGACACAAGAATGAGTGAGCTGTCTTTCCTCTTTCTAACAGTGTCAAAATACACGTAGCCTTTCTCTGCCTTTCGGTCCAGCATTTGTCCTTCTGCTATCCTCTCATGTGGCACCACAACCTCGTTGATGTGTTTGTCTTTGATTTCTTCCAATCGGTATCCGAAAAGTTCGAAGAAGCGCGGATTCATATCCAATATGTGAAAGTCTGGGGACAAATAAGCGGCCGCTTCCGGATTCCCCCTGAACAGTCCTTCGAACTTCTGCTTATTCTCCCGAATTTCTCTCTCAGTCTTCTTGTCTTCAGTAACGTCTCGATAGCTCCACACCCTTCCAACAACTGTTCCTCCCACTCTTTGAGGGCGAGAATACCGTTGGAAAACTCTTCCGTCTTTGAATTCCAGCAAGTCGTAGCTCTTTGCATCTGGCTGAGCGTTAAGTTCTCTGATTTTTGCCAGAAACTTTTCAGGGTCTTTGAGCTGATCTGCGACGAATGCCAGCGCTTGGGTATTGTCTCGTGTGGCTACAATCTCGTCTGGAATACGCCACATTTCCGCGAACCTTCGGTTCAAGATCGCTATCTTTCCCTCCGTGTTTACTACTAGAATGCCGTCGGCTGTAGAATCAAGCGTGGCAATGAGCAGAGAAAGAGTGCCTTTCGCTTCCTCCTCCGCTCGTTTCAGGGCTTCCCAAGCCTGTTTTTGTCTAGTAATGTCACGCGTGACAATCGTCAGAAAATTCTCGCCTTTTATTTTCCAGGTTGAAAAGGATGCTTCTAACGGGAACTCGTTCCCGTCTTTTTTTAATCCAACTATTTCGAACGTCCTGCCAGAGGCTGACGGTTCCGATGAAAACCATTCAGCCGTTTTTCTTTGGTGATTGTCTCTGAACCGTTCAGGCATAATCAACGTCATTGGTTTGCCAATCATTTCGTTGGCTGAATAGCCGAAAATGGTTTCAGCCACTCTGTTCCAGAAGACTATCATTCCTTGAGTATCAATGGAGATTGTTGCATCACCTGTAGACTCGCTTATTGCTCGAAACTTCTCTTCGCTGTCGCGCAAAGCTTCTTCTGCTTCTCTTATCTTAACGGCTTTCGTTATGCTATGAGCTAGCTCGCAGTAGACTATTTCTGGGTCACCCGTCTTGTTCAGATACTGATCTGCACCCAGGTTCAACGCTTCTTTGGCAACTTCCTCCCTGCCTTTCCCGGTGAAAATAATGAACGGAATGTTCTCTCCGTTTTCTCTGAGCTCTTTCAGAAAAGCTAAGCCGTCCTTATCAGGCATCAAATAGTCAGAAACTATGACGTCGAATTTTTCTTCCCTCATCATCTCAAAAGCTTCTTTGACGGATAATGCGGTTTCCACATGAAATGATCCTTCCGTCTGTAACGCGTGCTTTGCCAACTTGAGAAGACCAGCATCATCATCAACGTGCAAAACTCTAATCGGCTTCGCTTTTTGACCTAGGCCGATTATAGCTCCTGTTTGAAGCTCAACCGTGGATTCGAACATCCGCACGCACCAAGTTACAGCACGCTGAAATTTGACAAATTGGGCAATTAACGTCTTATGAATGCACAATTAGTATTTCAAAAATGTTCAGCAATACTTGGACAGCGCTTCCAGTATCCGCACAGGCATGATGAGCTTCGCGATGAAATCCTATGCCCCTGATCTCAGGGCTTCCTTTATCAGCACCTGCTGCTCAACAGCGTTGCAGATAACAACGTTTGCTGAGGGATTCTCCTCCGCTCGTTTCAGGGCTTCCATCCTGTGGACTGTGCTTTTCCCAGCAGACATCAATATGTCTAAAAGCACCAAATCAGGCTTAACCTGCCTGTACAACTCGATTGCTTCATCTCCAGTCGTTGCTTCAGCAACCACTTCATGCTTGGTCTCCTTTACTATCTTCAACAATTCTCTCGGGCACAAAGCGTCATCGCTTATCTGGGTCCTGCCCATACCTTTTCACTCAGCATCCGATTCGACTTGCCTTTAGCCAGAATTTGCTCCCATGGCGGATAATAAGATTGTGAATCATAGGTGAATTTTAGTGATTGTCTTTTGCACGGCTAGAAGCCGAAAAGCCTCGGCCGGGCTTTGAACCCGGGGCCTGCTGCTTACGAGGCAGCCGCTCTACCGAGCTGAGCTACCGAGGCGCATGCCGCTCACTAGTGAAGGATACGCTTGTTTTTAAGATGTTCGGAAAAAGTACATCTTAGTGAGCCATCAAAGAAATGATGCGGGACAAGCATTTCTGCCACAAGTTTTCGAGTCTTTGACGAATGGGTCAAGTATGAGCAATACTTTTACCTCCAGATACTCATATTTAGAACGACTCGCTTGCTGGAGCACCACCGCGATTCAGCCTGCAAGATAGCTTAAAAACAATGGCAAGAAGAGTGAATGGGAGGGCCACCTTGAAGAGAGCTGAGGAATTGGGCGAACGGAAGATAATAGAAATAGTCCAGAGCCATTTAGTCTTAATGCCCAAAATGCCCATACCCTTTGGCGATGACGTTTCTGCATGCGCTATTGGAAGTGGCGAACTTGCAATTCTGAAGACGGATATGTTGGTGGCTAAGACAGATGTTCCGCCTGGCATGAGTCTCTGGCAGGCCGCTAGGAAAGCGGTTGTCATGAACATCAGCGATTTTGCGGCAAAAGGCGTCAAGCCAAGCGCAATGCTTGTTTCTCTTGGACTACCAAAAGGGATTGTAGAAAAAGATGTTGAGGAGCTCGCTACAGGATTGAACGCCGGCGCACGTGAATACGGTACGTACATTATCGGCGGTGATACTGGGGAGGCTTCAGATATTGTTGTCAGCCTTTCACTCTTTGGAACAGCGGCACAAGGCCAAGTGATGTTGCGAAGTGGCGCAAAGCCCGGAGACTTTCTGGCGGTAACAGGTTCTTTCGGCAAAACCCCAGCAGGCCTTGAAATCCTGCTCCACAACCTTGACGTCTCAGAGAAGATGCGCAAGGTTCTCGTTGAGTCAGTTTTGCTGCCGCGTGCACGATTGAAAGAGGGTTTAGCGCTCAGTCGAACAAATGCTGTTTCGGCAACGATTGACTCAAGCGATGGTTTGGCCTGGAGCTTACACGAGCTTGCAAGAGCTAGCAATGTCGGTTTTCTGGTTGACAAGTTGCCTATAGCCCGCGAAGCGGAAAGGTTTGCCGAGGACAACGACATAGACCCGCCGAAGTTGGCTCTTTACGGTGGGGAAGAGTACGAGATCGTTCTCACCGTGAAGCCTCGCCTTTGGAGTGCAGCGGAAGAAGCCGTGACTAGGGTGGGAGGAAGACTTTTGCGAATAGGGATAGTGACGGCTGAAAAGCGTGTTCTTTTCGAAATGAAGGGCAAAAAGCATGTCATCAAGCCGAGGGGATACGAACACTTCAAAACGTAGCTTTCATCGTCGCAAGGTTTCTTCGAGCTTCAGGTACAGTGCCGCGCCTATCCCTCTGCCCACTGTTGAGATCAGATGAATGAGATTTGCAGGGCTGCACCCAAGCCGAACAGGCCTGTCATGTAATCTGATAAGCATCCGCCCATGAGTGAGCCGAAAAAAGTCACTATGCCTATGACAAGGTTGAAAACTGCTGCGCGCGCTAAGCTCCGAGTTCCACCGCGAACGCGCCCATGAACGGGTTAACCATCCCGCCGCTGAACGAGTCGACTACTGACCTCGCGTAGAGAGGTTTCTGATACGGTTCAGTCTTATCTTAGGACTTGCCTTTGTTTCCACCGAAGTCTTCCCACTTACGTGTTTTTGATTCTTCACTAAGAAGCAAAGTGCACTTAAAAAGACCGATCGCGCAAGATTCGCCAATGTTGGTATGCTTTGTGCGTTCCACAATCCATGATTTGCTACTTTCAACAAGTTCTTGGTTTCACGTTGAGTTTTAGATATTTTCAGAGAAAATTTATATTTGAGGGAGATTGCTTTTATTCCGCTCTCGCTTCCCGAATCAGATTCTTGGGCGATAGCCTTTAGCGGGATCGTTTCTTTGCTGCACCGAGTTTTCTCCTGCTCTTTTTGGCCACCGTCACGGTTTGCGGTTGCCCTTTTTGCCGGATTTGAGCGTTTGGAAAAATCCCCGCGATTTCTCTTCGCAGCCGCGTAACGTCTACTTGTCCATAAGTTTTGATGTCAACCACAGGTTTTTCATTCTCGTCATAGCTGACCGCCAGAGAGTACCCTGAACCAAGCTCAATTTGTGTCGGTTCCAGAACAATGCCCGCATCTTCGTCTAACTCGGTGATGTCTTCTACTACACGCTTATGTTTACGTTCAGCCATACTTTGATTACTCCATTCTAAAACGAGGAGAAAACAGAATTAAAGGCTTGCTAAGTTTGAATAAGGATTGGAAATTTAGGAAGCAGCGCACGCTACGTTTGACTAGAGCCTAGCTTCATTCAACAAATCAGAGACAAAAAAAGAAATCAAGTATTGCTTCAAGCGCTGGCTTTCCTATCCATCAAATAGTTTAGAATGGTTACGCACGAAGCTGCCAGGTAAGGTTGTTTTCCAAGACTGACCTTTTCAGCGAAGCGCAGGGCAAAGTTTTCAGCAATCTTCGGCAAGCCAATATGGTCTCCGAGAACGAAAACTACGTTTCCCCTCATTTCAATCTCAGAAATGTTTCTTCCCTTCTCTTCAAGAACATAAATCATTGCTTGAGAAGCCTTAGCCCTATTCTTCAACAAGGCTTCAAAACTCGTCTTGTCGGTGGTTATGCCCGGATGACTCTGGCCCCCTAAAACCTTTCTCAAGATTCTCTCCCACGTCTGCTGATCCGTGCGGACATCATGAAGCGTTGCCCCCTCTAATCTCAGGTGCAAAGGCGGCGCTGGCGGCCCACTCAACATGGCATGGAAGACCACGTCTTTTCGAATCGCGTGAGAAAGAAACAGGCTTGCAACTATACACTCGTACACTATGTCCAACCTGCCCGCGTCGTGAAGATTTCCAAAGCTCGGTTCAGTTCTTCCCAAACGTGAATAAACAACAAACTCACGCATCAGGTCACACTCCACACTTGCCATTCAACCCCCAAAAGCCTCGTGGCGTCCATGACGTACTCCATCTGCCATTCATGGTTCTTACACGACGCATCCTAATAACGACTCCCATCCTATGTCACATCAGAATGGAAAATCCTAGCGCACCATATACCGCTTGAGTCTCAAAGAAATCACGGTTTGAATACTCAAACACAAGAACACCAATTCTAACATGAGAAACTCAACATGTTAAAACTTTTGACACTCAAAAACCTCGCAGAATTGAGTAAAAAAAGCACGGAACCAACATGCTTCAACAATGTTTTGACACTCAAAGAAATCACGGATTGAGTACTCAAACGCAAGGGCTCCACTTTCAACATACACTACGAGAGCCAAGCTTCCTAGCGTCCAACAAAGAAACATGAGCTCGATATGGAGCCTCGGGCGGGAATCGAACCCGCGACCTACAGCTTACAAGGCTGTTGCTCTACCGACTGAGCTATCGAGGCATCAGCTATAGCATCGCATCATCAAAAATAAAAACATTAGCACACGAAAATCACGATTAGAAACTCTTATTACATAAGACGTAATCCTTATATGTGCGAAACCTGCTTCTGGAATAGTTTGGCTAGTTAGTTGAAGCCATCAAACAGATGCAACTCCCCATCAACCGGTGTGGAGTGAAGGGCGAAGGTGAGCACGGCACACGCTCACAATGACACCATGCATACACCAGTAAAACCTGCACATAAAAGAAGTTTCACCGAAACGTCAAACAGACACTGCCGTAAGGTCCGATATGCTACGCCGTCTGGAGAATGGCTTGGCTTGAGTGCTGAAGAAGGGCGCGGCAAGCCGCGAAAGAGCCCTGGGTAAGCGCATGCAGCCTTAGAACCAGGGATTCCTCAATGGGACTTCCCATCATGGTTCTTCGGAACCGTGATACTCCTAGTTAGGAGGGGGAACCCCCCGAATTGAAGCATCTTAGTAGGGGGAGGAAAAGAAACCAAACGGGATTCCCTTATTAGCAGCGAGCGAAGAGGGAAAAGTCCAAACCGAATCCCCCAGGGAAACCTGTGGGAGATGTAGTGTTAAGGGCCCGGCTTCCTTCTCACCGGCAAAACTGAAGTGGCCTGGAAAGGCCTGCCACAGAGGGTGAAAGCCCCGTAAGAATAAGCCGGAAGAAGCTGAGCTGGAGTCCCGGAGTACCGTACCCTGGCTTGGGTGCGGGAAATCGGGAGTCACCAACTTCCAAGACTAAATACAACTCAAGACCGATAGCGCACTAGTACGGTGACGGAAAGATGAAAAGTACCCCGGAATGGGGGTGCAAAGTGCCTGAAACCAGACGGTTACAGACGTGTGCAGCCCGGAAGGGCAGATCCCTTTCAAAGGAGACCGCCGTGAGACGGCAGTACGAGAAAGGGGGACCAGGGTTGCACGTTCCGTCTAGAAACACGGGCCGGGGAGTTCATGGCTGTGGCAAGCCTAAAGGTGAGAAGCCTGAAGGCGAAGGGAAACCGACATGCACGCAACCACCTTTTTGGTGGCGAGGTGCGGAGTCTGAAAGGGCCCGGAGTCACGGCTTTGAGACTAGAAGCCGGGCGATCTAGCCCTGGGCAGGGCGAAGCTAGGCGAAAGCCTAGTGGAGGCTCGCAAGGGTGCTGACGTGCAATTCGTTCTTCAGACCTGGGGCTAGGGGCTAAAGACCAATCTAGCCCGGTGATATCTAGTTCCCTCCAAAGTGGGTCGCAGCCCAGTCCCGGACGAGGCGGCTGATGGGGTAGAGCACTGATTAGGAAGTAAGGAGCCGAAAGGTTCCATTTCTTTTTCAAACTCCGAATCTTTCAGCGTCGTAGACTCTGGGAAACGGGTTAGTGGGGGTAAGCTCCATGACCGAGAGGGGGACAACCCAGACTGAGGTTAAGGTCCCCAAGTGCTGGCCAAATGTCAAACAAAAGGGCGTCGTCAGCCTCAGACAGCGGGGAGGTAGGCTTAGAAGCAGCCACCCTTCAAAGAAAGCGTAACAGCTCACCCGCCGAGGCTCACGGCCCCGAAAATTGACGGGGCTAAGCCAGCCACCGATACCTCAGAATGCAACATTCACTGTTGCACTGGTAGGAGGGCGTCCTGACTGGACAGAAGCTGGGCCTTGAGGTCCAGTGGACCGATCAGGATTGCAGATCCCGGCGGTAGTAACAGCAAAGAGGGGTGAGAATCCCCTCCGCCGAAGGGGCCAGGGTTCCCCGGCAACGATCGTCAGCCGGGGGTAAGTCGGTCCTAAGATATGGCCTAACCGACCATGTCAAAAGGGAATCCGGTTAAAATCCCGGAACCACGAAGATACACGCGGCAACGCAAGCTCAACGTCTGACGCTTCGAGATATGCTGAGCAAGGCTGTCGCCTTGTTTAACTGTATAAGCCTGGGAAGTGCCGTAATGGCGAGAACCAGGTGAAAGCAGGAATAGCTGCCCGTTTTAGGGTGGTTCAGCCGATTTTTGGAGCCAGTGAAAAGGGCGTTGGGATGGATTCTTTGTGTCCGTACCTAGAACCGACACAGGTGTCTCTAGGCGAGGAACCTAAGGCGTGTCGGGTATACACTATTGCGAGGGAACTCGGCAATCTAGCCCCGTACCTTTGGTATAAGGGGTGCCTGCCGCTTTTGCCTTTGGCTGGAGTGGCAGGTCGCAGTGACAAGGGGGTCCCGACTGTTTAATAAAAACACAGGAAACCGCAAGCGCGAAAGCGTGTGAACGGTTTCTGAATCCTGGCCAGTACAGGTACCTGAAACCCGGGTTCAACCGGGCCAAGGGCCTGCAAACGCCGGGAGTAACTCTGACTCTCTCAAGGTAGCCAAATGCCTTGTCGGGTAAGTTCCGACGTGCATGAATGGATCAACGAGGGCCCCGCTGTCCCCGCGTAGTACCCGGTGAAACCACATAACGTGGACGAACAGTCCACGAACTCCCAGCGGGAAAAGAAGTCCCTGTGGAGTTTTACTGCAGCCTGCCGCTGGAATACGTTTGCGGATGCAGAGTGTAGACGGGAGCCGTTATACTCCAGTTTCTCAGGGAACTGGGGGAGGCAACAATGGAACACCGTCCTTCTGTGACCGTGTTTCTAACCGGCGCTTCGGCGCTGAAACAACGGTAGGTGGGCAGTTCGGCTGGGGCGGCACGCCCTTGAAAAGATATCAAGGGCGCCCTAAGGTCGGCTCAGGCGGGACAGAAACCCGTCGTAGAGTGCAAAGGCAAAAGCCGGCCTGACTGGATCCTCCAAAGTAAGGGATCCAGAGGCGAAAGCCGGGCTTAGCGATCATCCATGTCCCCCTTGGTGGGGGCTGGATGTGTCAGAAAAATTACCCTAGGGATAACAGGCTCGTCGCGGGCGAGAGTCCCTATCGACCCCGCGGCTTGGTACCTCGATGTCGGCTCTTCCTATCCTGGCCCTGCATAAGGGGCCAAGGGTGAGGCTGCTCGCCTATTAAAAGGGAACGTGAGCTGGGTTTAGACCGTCGTGAGA
>Ga0116120_1001436_pt1 | contig 16263 bp, 10 predicted proteins | sample June2015DPH_11_1_3_FD_89724 | JGI IMG/M metagenome (GOLD analysis project Ga0116120, IMG submission 89724) | Peatland microbial communities from SPRUCE experiment site at the Marcell Experimental Forest, Minnesota, USA - June2015DPH_11_150 | ecosystem: Environmental > Terrestrial > Soil >... | reverse complement strand
GCGCGCCTGCACGACGACAAGGCCGGCGAGGTGGTCGGTCGCATTCTCGTCGCGGCGAAGGTGTGTCGTGACGCCGGCTTCCAGGTGATCAACTGCAACGCCGATCCGATTGGCCGTGAAAAGACCGACGCGGAATTGCAGACGCAGGTCGCGGCGATGAAGCAACTCGGCGCCGGTCTGCGCGAACTGGGGCTCCGGTTCGGCATTCATCACCACACGCCCGAGATGGTCAATCACGCCCGCGAATTCCATTACAACTTTCGCAACAGCGCCGCCGGCGTCGTGGACTGGTGCTTCGATGTTCACTGGGTTTTCCGCGGCGGACTGGCGCCGCTGACCGCGCTGGGCGAATACGCGGACCGCGTGGTTTCCTGGCACCTGCGCCAGAGCCGGGCCGGCATCTGGTGGGAGGATCTGGCGCCGGGTGACGTGGACTATGCGGCGGTGGCCGCAGCGGCGCGGGCCCGCGGCTGCGCCCGCCGCTACGCCGTCGAACTGGCCCTGGAAAACGGCACGAAGATCACGCGGTCAGTCGTCGAGAACCACCGTCGCAGCCGGGAATTCGTGCGCGCGGTGTTTGGCGCCTGAGCGGGCGTGCGAAATCCGGTGGATTTTTTTCCGGCCCCGTCGTTACAATCCCGCCATGCCAGAGAAGAGCTTGCAGGACATCCCGCGGACCTGGCGGGAGCAGTACGAAAAAGGCCGGTTGGCGTTCGACAAGAACAACCTCGACTACGCGATTTCGATCCTGAGCAAGGTGCTCGAACAGGAGCCGGGGTTTTACGAGTGCCGGGAGGTGTTGCGCCTGTCCCAGTTCAAGAAGGCGGGCACCAGCAGCAGCGGCGGTTTTTTCAAGCGCATGATCGGGTCCGCCAATCCGAAGTTGAGGCTGGCCCAGGTGACCCTCCGAAACAAACCGCTCGAGGCCATCGCCGTCACCGAACAGGTCCTCAGCGACGATCCCAACAATCTCAGTGCGCACCGGCTGCTGGCCGACGCCGCCCTGGCGGCCAACCTGCCCAAGACCGCCATCCTCTCGCTCGAGTTCGTCTTCAAACAATCGCCGAAGGATCGCGACGTCGCCTTCAAGCTCGCGCAAACCCTCTCGCGCACGGGCGAGGCCGCGCGGGCCGAGCGGATTCTGGCCGAGCTGGCGCGCAATAACCCGGACAACTCGGAGATCATCCAGGCGGTCAAGGATGCGGCTGCGAACCGGACCATGGACGAGGGAGGGTATGCCGAGCTCGCCGACGGCCAGGGTTCCTATCGCGACATTCTGCGCGACGAAAAGAAGTCCGTCTCGCTGGAGCAGGAACAACGCGAGCACAAAACCGAGGACGTCAACACGCGGCTGATTGCCGAATATGAGGAACGGCTGAAGACGGAACCGCAGAACCTGCGCCTGGTCCGTTCGATCGCCGAGTTGTTGGTCGCGAACAAGGAGTTCGACCGGGCGCTCGACTATTACGGGCGGCTGGCGGGCACGCAGGCGGCGGATCCCTCGCTGGAGCGGGCCATCGGCGAGACGCGGGTGAAGAAGATCGAACATCAGATTGCCCTGGTGGACCCCAACGCGCCGGACGCGGCCGGGCAGATCGCGCGGCTGGAGGCGGAGAAGAAGGAGTTTTTGCTTGCCGACTGCCGCAGCCGGGTTGAGCGGTATCCGAACGACCTGGGGTTGCGGTTCGAGTTGGGTCAGTTCTATTACGAGGCCGGCCGCATCGGCGAGGCCATTGCCGAATTCCAGCGGGCTCAGAACAACCCGCACAAGCGGATCGGCGCGCTGGCCTACCTGGGGCGCTGTTTCAGCCGGCGGGGCATGAATGACCTGGCCGTTCGGACGTTCCAGAACGCGCTCAAGGAGAAGCTCACCTTCGACGACGAGAAGAAGGAGTTGATCTACGACCTCGGCAGCGCGCTGGAGAAAATGGGGAAACGCGAAGAGGCCATCGAGTACTTCAAGCAGATTTACGAGGCGGACATCAGCTACCGCGACGTCGCCGCGAAGGTGGACGCCTATTATGCGGCCCAAGGGGGCTGAGTGCTCCTGCCGGAACGGCGTCGTCGGGCGCCCGGTCACCAACGGGTGCGCAAGACCAGCACCGGCCGGTCGTGGCTGAGCGCGCCGGTAATCCAGTTCGCCGGCAAATCCGCGAGCACTGAACTCGCGTTTTCTCGCGAAGGCACACGTGCCGGCGCGAACGCCGCCGCCGGCTGCCAGTCCCCCATTCCCGCCAGGGCCGCGGCGTCGCGCTGCGCTTCGGCCGTGGTGCAGGCGCGCACCTGCCAAACCGCGGGCGCGCCGGTGCGACCCGACAACCCCACGATCATGCCCGGTGCCCGGGCCGGGTCGGGCGCCGGGTCACACACCACCAACAAGGTGTTCTGATTGGCGGGCCATTGCGCCCCGAACCCATCCAGCGGCGACTGCCAGCCGGCGGCACGGCCGATTTCCCGGCCGTTCATCCACACCTTGCACGGAACCGTTGCCGCCACCGTGAGATAAAGCGGAGGCGTATTCGTGGCCGCTTCGACGACGGTGTGGGCGGCGTCTGGACTGGCGGTCGCGAAGGCGAACCAGCATTTGTGCGGAAAGGCCTGCACCCGGGAGCGCATCGGCGCCAGTTCTAGGGTGTGCCCCAAGCCGACGCCGTCCACCGCGGTCACCACGCCGTTGGCCGCTCCCGGCGCAAACACCGGTGGGCCCAGGACGGCGGGCAGCGTTCGCCCGTCCGATTGAAACAGCCACGCGTTGGCGGGGATCGCGTGGGCCACCAGCACGTCGTGTCCGCGGAGAAAGACGACCCCGCCGGCCGCGGTTCGTTCCGCGCGCACCGCGGCGTGAAACTGGATTTCCACGAGCGCGCGCCTGGTCCAGCGGCCGGTCAGCCGCCATTCGTCGTCCGTGGCCACGACGTTGACGCCGGGCGGTGCGGTTACCGTGGCCGCGTTTGCCCAGCCCGGGCGGTGAAGATGGAGGGTTGCGCGCACCGGCTTCCGCGGGGTGAGTTCCACGCGCAGTCCGTCGCCAGTTTCCTCGGTTTTCACCTGCCACTGTGTGCCGGCGGAAGCCAGTTTCACCTCCGTATCCACGGCGAGATTGATGCGCACGCCGTCGGGAACCGGCGTGGCGACGAGCCGCGCCACATCGGCCAGGGCCCGCGGCCAGTGCTCGCAGCAGCACCAGTAGGCCTCGGTGCCGCCGCCAGCGAAGGCGGCCGGTTCGCCGTTCACCATCGTGTAGGGGCGGTGGCCTGACCCACCGGACATGAATTGCTGGAACGCGAAATGGTTTTTCAGGCAGCGCTCGGCTTCATCGAGACAGGCGCGCCAGCCGGTGGCGCGCCAGAGCACGAGATTCAGGCGCAGCCAGTCGGCCACGGCGCAACCTTCATCCCGTGTGTCGCCGCGCGACAACCGTTCGCTCACTCCCGCCGTCGGCAGACGGTATCTTTCGAAGATCGTCCGCCAGTCATTTTCGGCGGCGGTCAACCAGCGGGTCTCCCCAGTCAGCCCAGCCAGATCCACCAATCCGCGCAGCGTGGTCAGGCGGCCATGGCTGTGCTGATCGCCCAGCGAGGGCAGCGCCACGGCGAGGGCGGCGATGCGTTCCGCCTGGTGCCGATAGCGTGGGTCGTGCGTTTCGCGGGCCAGCGCGACCAGGCCTTCGATGCACGAGAAGTAACAGGTGGAAAAGGCATCGGCGAAACCGCCGCCGACATTCTGCAGGTTCTCCGGCCGGCAGTACACCGTGTCGGTGGCCACGAAGTAATCGCCGAGGCGCCGGGCCGCGGCGAGTGCCGCGGGATTGCCCGTCTCCGCGTACGCTTCGGTCAACCCGATCAGCAGCCGGCCGTTGCCCCAGAGAATCGGCATGTCGAAGGCGCGGTTGAGCGACGGCAGATGCTGCTCGGCGCCGAAATGGCCATCCGGCTTCTGGCAGCGGGTCACGCCGTTTACCAGGGCCGCCAGGGTGGCTGCCTCGGCTGGAGAACTCCGCGCCAGGAAGGCCTCCATGCCGATCATGCGACCGGAAATGTCGCCGCTGTATTCGGTGAAGATCCGTTTCCGGTCGAGGGCGACGTCGGCGATCACATAGTCGGGATCGCCGAGGGGCGCGGTGTGCAGGCGGGTGCACGCCGCCGTGAATTGCCGGCCCCAGTTTCCTTCGAGCCGGACATCGTGGACCGGCGTCCATGTCGGTTCGAACCAGGCTGGCGCGTCGTTGGGGCTTTCCGCGGCGATCAGGGCACCTGCGGCCAGGCAGGGGAGCGCCAGGCGGAGAATCGTCAATCGGCGGCAAACGCTCCTGGGGGCGAAGGCATTCATGCTGGCGCTGAAGATGCCGGACCGGCATCCGGGCGACAACGAGAATGCGAGCCTTCCCCGGCGCCCGGCCGCCGGGCTTTTCCACGGTTGCCAGTCGGCCCCGGATCCGCTATGGGTGAGTCCATGCAATCCGCCACGCGCTCGAGTCGTCGCACGTTCCTCCGGCAGGCCAGCCTCGCCGGACTCGCCGTGCCGTTCTTCACCCGCCACCTTCTTTCCGCGCCGCCCAGCGAAGTCGTCCGGCACGCCAGCTTCGGCGCCAGCGGCCAGGCTTTCGCCGACCTGGACGCGATCACCCGCCACCCCGCCATCCGCCTGGTGGCCGTGGCCGACGTGGACCTCGACCGCACCGCCGACGTGAAGAAGAAGTTTCCCGACGTGCGGGTTTACCAGGACTGGCGCCAGTTGCTCGAGAAGGAGAAGGAACTCGACTCGGTGAACGTTTCGACCCCGGACCACATGCACGCGCCGATCGCGATGTCGGCGATGCAACTGGGCAAACACGTCTATTGCGAGAAGCCGCTGACGCACGACATTTTCGAGACGCGGCAGTTGACGCTCTACGCCCGCCAGCACCGGCTGGTTTCGCAAATGGGCATCCAGATCCACTCCGCCTCGGAATACCGGCTGGCGGTGCGGTTGATCCATGACCTGGCCATCGGGAAGGTCCGCGAGGTCCACACCTGGAGCGGCAAGAAATGGGGCGACATGACGCCGCGGCCAACTCGCACCGACCCGGTGCCGCCGAACTTCAATTGGGACCTGTGGCAGGGCGTCGTCGCGCCGCGGCCGTTCATCGGCGGCGAGTATTACCACCCGGGCAACTGGCGCAAGCGGCTCGATTTTGGCACCGGCACCTTTGGCGACATGGGCTGCCACATCTACGACCCGGTGTTCAACGCCCTCAGCCTCACGGCGCCCGTTTCCGTCCGCTCGGAAGGCCCGACGCCAAACCAATGGAACTGGGCCACGGATGCGGTCATCCACTACGTCTTCCCCGGCACGCAATTCACCGAAGGCAGCACGGTCAACGTCACCTGGTATGACGGCGACCAGCGGCCGCCGAAGGACATCCAGGCGCAGATCGGTTCCGAGCCGCTGCCCGACCAGGGCTCGATCTTCATCGGCACCAAGGGCGTGCTGCTGCTTCCGCATATCGCGGCGCCGCGCCTTCTGCCCGAAGCGCAGTTCGACAGCTATCCCGTGCCGAAGGTGACCGGCGACGACCATTGGAAGCAATGGGTCGAGGCCGTCCGCGGCAACGGCACGGCCTCGGCCAACTTCGATTATGCCGGTCCGCTCACGGAGTCGGTGTTGCTGGGCAGTGTCGCCACACGCTTCCCGCACACGACGCTGCAATGGAATGCCGCCAAGCTAAGATTCACCAACGTCGGCGAGGCGAACCGTTTCGTCCGCCGGTCCTACCGCGCCGGCTGGCACGTCAAGGGTTTGTCCTGAGTCGGCGCGATCCGACCGATCCCGCATTCCCGGCGTGTCAACGCGCGCCGGGAATTTTTTGCGCCCAGCGAAGTTTCGCCGGGGCGGATCGCGAATTCGCAACCCGCTCGTCCGGGCTCGGCCGAATGATGTCCGGGGTGATCGCCGCGTAATCACCGGCGCGAAGACCATTCACGAACGCCTTCTTCACGCGGCGATCCTCCCCGGAATGGAACGTGAGCACGGCTACCCGCCCGCCCGGGTTCAGGCACGACGGCAGCACCCGCAGGAAGGTGTCGAGCGCCGAGAACTCGTCGTTGACGGCGATGCGCAAGGCCTGGAAGACCCGGCGCACAGTCAGTTCCCCGTCCTCACGGTTCAGCCGCGGCAGGGCTTTGCGAACGGCCCGGGCCAGGTCCGTGGTGGCGGCCAAAACCCGGCCGGCGAGCGCCTCCCCGAGGAGGTCGGCGTGGGGTTCGTCGGCGTTTTCGGCGAGCAGGACCGCGAAGTCGCCGGACTTGATTTTGGCCAGCAGGGCGGACGCCGGCTGGCCGCGTTGTGGATTCATGCGCAGGTCCAGTGGTCCCGTGAATTTCGCGGTGAACCCGCGGGCGGGATCGTCGAGTTGCATCGAGGAAACGCCCAGGTCGGCGAGGATGCAGTCCGCGCCCGCCAGTCCGAACCCGGCGAGGACGCGCGGCAGGCCGGCGAAATTGCTGTGCTGCGCCGTGAACAGCGCCGGTCCGAAGCCCAGTGCCCGCAGGCGGGCCTCGGTTTTCGGCAGTTCGATCGGATCCACGTCGAGCCCGAGCAGGCGGCCGCCGGGTTGGAGGCGGGCGAGCAGTTCCCGGGCATGGCCGCCGTAGCCGAGCGTGCAGTCCACAGCGACTTCACCCGGTTGCGGCGCGAGTGCGGCCAGCACTTCGGCCACCATGATCGGCCGGTGCGTGCCGGCCGGGGTTTTGCCGGAGGCGAGGACTTTCGCGACCGTTTCGGCGTACCGTTCCGGGGCGCGTTCCTTGTATTTTTCCGTGAATCGCCGCGGATGGTCGCCGCGGTAGTGCGGCCGCCGCCGATGCGGCACGGCGGCGGGCGGCGGTTGGGCGTCAGGCGCGGGCGGCGGGACGGCAGACGTTTCGTCGTTCACAGCTCGTCGTATTTCTTGTTTGAGCCACGCGCCTTGGTCACCGGGTAGTGCGCTGCATTGTTCGCGAGCTTGACACGCATGGTTGTGGCGAGGTCCAGACCGAGATTGTCGGCGAGTTCGAAGAGCAGGATCGCGACGTCGGCGATCTCGCCGGCGACGGCCTCGCGCCGGTCGCGGGCGCGCTCTTCGGACTGGGCGGCGTCCAGCCAGACAAAGTGTTCGAGCAGTTCGCCGGCCTCGACGGCGATGGCCACGGCGAGTTCCTTGGGCGCGTGAAACTGCCGCCAGTCGCGGGCGTCCCGGAACGCGCGGATTTCGGCGGTGAGTGCGGCAATGCGATCGGACATGTCCGCACCGTAGCGCCGAGCCGGGCTCGCCGCGAGCCTTCTTGGTGGGTCGTGGGCCGCGGGGCCACGACGCCATGCTCCAACTGCCCGCCCAGCGGTCGGGCAGCCACCAAGCGAGAACTGCGGCTGGTGCGGGGCACACAGCCGCGGTCCAACGGAGCTTTGCGGGCGCGGCGCAGGCTGGATTGTGTGGTGGCGGCGTGGCACGTTGCTCAGCGATGAATTCCCTGGATTTTTCCCGCGTGTGGCCGGCGGCGGCACTTGCCGCGACGCTTTGGCTGGCGCTGGGCGCGGTTGCTGCCGCGGCGGACTACGAGGTGAAGGCCGGGCATCCGCGGCTGTTGATCGAGGATGCGGCGGTCATCGCCCGCCGTGCCGCGGGCCCGCTGGCCGACGATTATCGCGTGGTCAAGGAACGCGCGGATGCGGCTGTGCGGCACGACCGCATCGAGGGCCTCACGAACGCGTGGTCCACCGCGGAGGACTTGATGAACTGCGCTCTCGCCTGTGTCGTCGAGCGGCAGCGCGGCGGCGCTTTCCGGCCCTACGCCGATTTGATCATCCGGCAGTGGGGCGACGGCAGCGTGATCGCCAACCCGGAGAACAGCCACTTCGGCTACCACGCGCTGGCCTACGACTGGATCTACGACGAACTGACGCCGGAGGAACGCGTCCGTTTCGGCAACGCGCTCGGAAGCTGGCTCCGGTTCTTCACGGAGAAACCGGAAATCCTGCTCAAGTGGGGACATTGGGAATACAACCAGACTTGGGGACCGACTCATTTCAATGTGATGAACAGCCGCGACGCCCTGGCGCCGAAACTGTTCGTGGCGCTGGCGATTGCCGGCGCCGGAACGCGCCACGAGGCCGACGTAAAAGCGTTCCTCGATTCGTGGCATCGCCGCGTGCCGGCCGAGTGCCTGCCGGCGTTCACGCGCATGGGGGGCGTGTGGTCGGAATCCTACGGCCACGGGGCGTACGGGCCGGCCACCGTGATTCCCTATGCCTTTCATGCCTGGCGGACGGCGACCGGCATTGACTACTTTAAGCAGCTCAAGCCCTGGAGCTTTCCGGTCGAGGAGCCGCGCTGGGTCGCGTTCACAATGATGCCGTACAATGACCGCACGGCCTGGATTGGCGACGGTGACGGTTCGCAGCCGGAAGCATTCGCGCGCGCGGCGCCGATGCTGCGCGACGGGTTGTCGCAGTGGTTTTCAGCGCAGGGACGCGCCTGGCTGCCCCAGCGCTGGCAGCGGGTCGCCTGCCTCGATCCCGCCATCCCGATGACGCCGCCGGCCACGCTGCCGCTGGGTTATTTGTTCCGCGGAGCCGGCCACGTGTATATGCGCAGCGCCTGGAACGATCCCAACGCGACCTGGGCTTATTTCGGCTGCGGACCGCAGTTCGCCGGGCACGCGCGCGATGACGTGGGGCATTTCCTGATCGCCAAGCGCGGCGCGCTCGTTTCGCGCCAGGGCGGCCAGGGACACAACGACGACGATTATTACGCCGGCGGCTCGCTCATCTTCAACCTGGTCACGATCTTCGATGCGCAGGAGCCGTTTCGTCGCACCAAGAACAACGAAAACGACGGCGGGTTGCTGCGGCATGTCTATGAAAGCGAAGGGCTGCCCCGCGAACGCGGCCACATCATCGCCTTCGAGAGCACACCGGCCTGGACCTACGCCGCGGCGGACATCACGAAGGGTTACAACGAACACAAAGCCCGCGAAGTGACCCGGCAGTTCCTCTATCTGCGCGGCGACCGCGAGTTTTTCGTGGTCTTCGACCGCGTGGAAGCCGCGCGCCCGGAGTTCCGGCGGCACTTCTTCCTGCACGTTCCCACGCGGCCCGAGGTCAACGGCCGCCAGTTGACGTGGCTCAGTCTGCCGGAAGGCGATGGCGACGGGCCGGTGCTCTCGACGGGGCGTTCACGCATGTCTCTCAATGTCGTGTCCCCGGGCGATGCCGAGATCGTCGTGCGAGGCGGTCCGGGGCAGAAGGCCTGGGGACATCCGCTGGAAAAGACGGCCCAATACAATCACGTGACGCCGGGGCGCGCGAGGCCGCCGGTTTGTCCGTGGCGGATCGAGGTGGGCGATTCGGGCCCGGAAGCGCGCACGCTGTTCCTGCACGTGTTTGAGATCACGGATGAATCGGTGACCCAGGCCACGTCGGTCCGCTTCGTTGCGCCGGCGGGCGTGGACATTGGCGCGCGATGGCAGGTGCGCTTCAATGCCACCGGTCCAATCGGCGGCAGCGTGGGCGGCACGAACCTGACCACGACCATCAACACCGCGGCCCAATACGAATGGACCGGGGAGTGACGACGCCTGCGGGCGTCAGATCCGCTACCGGTCCTTCAGTCCCCAGACGATCGCCCTCACCTGTGGCGCCGTGAGGTAAATCGGCGTTTCACCGAGCGTCACTTTGCCGCGAGGCAGTTCGTTGCCCATGAGATCGTAGCCGGTGACGCTTGAGCCCAGTGCCATCGGGCGCGTCGTGCCGCCATCAACCCAGGCGATGGCCACGGCGTTGCCGCCGGCATTCTCGCGGGGCGTCCGCACGACGTAAGCGTCCAGCCCTTCCACCGCGAGTTTCTGCGCGTGTTCGCCGGCGCCGACCAGGCGCGCCCACGCGGCCACCGTGGCGAAGTTTTTGCGCGGTTCACCGCCGTAGGCGAAGAGCACACTGGCGCTGTCGGGTCCGTTGATCGTGCCGCACGTGCCGGCGTGGAAGAAGAACTTCTCCCCGCCGTGGGCGAGGGCCACGGTGGCGAACTTCACGATGTGCTCGGCGGCGGCGCGTTCGCTCTTCCACCGGCAGCGGTTCATCGTCTCGTCGCCCGTTGTCTGCGGCAGGCAGGCCGGGTCGTCGTCGGCATAGCAACCCCATTCGGTGACCCAGAACGGCTTGGGCCCGCCCTGCGCGCGCATCAGGTTTTCGAGTTCGCTGAACGACGCTTCATCCACGGCGATGGGATGCGCCGGGTCATAGATGTGGAAGTCGAAAACATCCAGGAACTGCAGCCCGCCCTTGGTCACGAAGTCGCGCGTCCAGCCGGCCTGAACGCCCGCGCTGAGACCGCCCACGATCCGGCAATCCGGTCGCGCCGCTTTCATGGCGCGCGTGGCAACTTCCAGCAACCGCACGTAGTCGTCCACCGTGTAGCCGAATTGCCGCGGCAGCGCGTAATCGGTGTAAACGGGTTCGTTCAACACCTGAAACACCGCGTGGCGTGGGTAATGCCGGACGACCTCCGCGGCGAAATGACCGAAGTCGGCGAGGTTCCTGGGGGCATAAGCCAGCGGCAGGCGCGTGCGCAACTCGCGGTTGTCGCCCGCGGCTTTCGCCACCGCCTCCGGCCGCGCCGAGGTTGACCACGCCGCCGACGGGAACGGCAGCAACACATCCACGCGGCCGTTGGCGCGGGACAGAACCCGGTTGATTTGCTCGTCGCTCCGGCGGAAATCGAATTGCCCCGGTTCCGGTTCCACGAGCTGCCACTGGGCCGACCAGTCGCGCCACCAATGAATGCCGGCCTTTCCCGCCCGCTCCACCAAAAAATCCCACGGATAGACATGATTGAACCCGAACGGCGAGTCCAGTTGCTCGTCCGTGACCACGGCGCAGCGCAGCGTCTGGGTGTCCGACGGTGTCGTCCATTTCGCGCGGAAGAAGCCGCGTCGGCCGCGAACGATGTTGCTGAGCGTCAGGGTGGCGCCCACGTGCGGGGGGAGCAGGAGCGTCGGCCGGTTCTCGACGCCGTTTGATCGAAGAAATCCGTGACGGCCAGTTTGCCGGTGAGGTTTTGCGATCGGTCGGAATTGTTAAAGGCCCGGAGTCGGAACCTGAGCCCGGCGGTGACGTTTGTGAACAGGTTGCCCGGGAAATCCGTTGCCAGGAACGACTCGACGGGCGTGCGCGGCTCGTAATCCGTTGCCCGTGGCCCGCGCTCCAACTGGACTGCATCCACCCACAGCGTGGCGGCGTCGCGTTTGGATTCCTCAAGATCAAGGCCGACGGCGATGAACAGGAACGGTTGCGTGGGGGTGAAGCTGAACTCGCACCGTTGCCACCTGGTCGTGACCGTGACGGGGTGGTGCTGGACCTGTTCCGGCGCCTCGATGACCGCCATCTGGGCGATCACGGCGTCGGCGTCCGTGCGCAGCCAGGCCGACAACGTCAGCGGTTCGCCGGGTTGGATGTGGAACCAGCCGCGGTTGGCCGCCAGCACGCGGCGCACGGGCTGCCGCACCGGCTCGTAATAGTCGAAATGGTAAACCGGCTCGGTGGCGGCGTTCAGCGCGATTTTCAGACTGTGCTGGCCGTGCTCGGCGGCGGTGGCGTCCACCCCGCCTTCGAGCCGATCGAGGTTGCCGGCCCAGCCGGGCAGGCCGTAGGTGTAACTGCCCCAGTTCGCCCCGCCACACTCGAAGCTGCTGTTCGGGATGAAATTCTTCACTCCGGCGGTGGCGATCTGCGGGAACCACTCGCGACCCTCGTTCGTTTCCACGAGCGCCACGTCGGCCAGCCAGAAGGTGCCGGTGTTGCGATGGTAAAACTGGAGCCGGCTGTCCGCCGCCGGCAGGTCGCGCCGCGCCTGAAAACGAAATTCAAACGGCTCCCATTGGGTGCCCGGGGTGAACGCCTCGGCCAGCCCCACGCCCTGCCAGTCGCGCGTGTTGGAAAGGCCAAGCTCGATCGCTCCGGCCTTGAGATTGGCCGCCTTGGCCCAAAACGTGAGCCGATACCACTGGCCGCGCCGCACGCTGACCGTGCCCATTTGGCAGAGCATGACGTGATAATCGCCGCCGTCGCCGGCGAACTGGGTGCAGTCGAGACGCGCGCTGTAGCCGCCGTCGCGGCCGGTGTCACGTCGCAGTTCCTGGTGAATGGCGGGGTTGCCGGTGGCCTGCCAGAAGTCGGGCACGCCGGGATGGAGCCGATCGTTCGCGAAGGAACCGTTGACCACGAGATTGCTGGATTCGGCGCGACCCACCATCACGCCCAACAGCAACGCCACCAGAACCGGGGATTTCATGCCGGGAGCTTAGCCGGCCGTTACGCCGCCGGCTAGCGCAGAGCCATCCGCCATCCGCTAGGTGCCCCAGCAACTCCTGGACGGTTCGGACGTCGGTACCCGCTTCCAGCAGATGGGTCGCGAAAAAGTGTAGCAGCTTGCGGGGCGTGACGCGTTAATGGAAAAACCGCATCACCTCATGGACTTGTTCGCGCAGAGGCGCCTGGGGATTGGGGGTGAGCCGGGCGCGGGCACCGTGTCGCAGTGCCCGCCGGTGATCCGACGAAAAACAGGCATCCATCACAGGAACAAAAACATTGACAACAGTTTACCGCGGAACATGATTCACCGCAATATGAATATGGCGGCACCAACCCACAACCCCCCGGTCGCTCAATACACTGTTAGCCCTGAATTATGACCGAGAAAATCCCAGCCGTTAAGAATCCTCTCACCATCATTGCCATCTTCTCGGGCCTGTCGGAGGTCAGTATGACTGTGGCTCTTGGCCTTATCGACAAGCCACTCCAGTCGATGTTCATCTGGTTTGTCATCTTGTTTCCAAGCGCGCTGGTTGTGCTCTTTTTCGTTACCCTGAATTTCAACCACAAGGTCCTCTGCACCGTCGGACTACCGAGACGAGGAGAACTTCTTTCGCCGGTTTGGCGGACTCACGTCTGAGGAGCAGAAGCAGCGGCTGGATCAGGGGGCACAGGAGGTTCAAGAGCAGGCTGCGTCTTTACCTACGCAAGGCGCTGCAGCGCCCATCACGGATGTGGCTCCGAGAGACAGAGCAGCTTTCTATTCCTATGTTGAGGGCCTGCTGTTATACCACGTATCGAGAAAATACAATGCCGAGGTTCGGCGCGAGGTCGCTTACGGCAGTGGTCGCTCGCGCTTGTTTTTCGACGGAATTATCGAGTCGCATTCGCGATTCTCAGTCGTGGAGGTTAAGTATCTCCGCAGCGCATCGTTTTCCAGAGAGCTGTTTGATCGTTTCCTTCGTCGAGTGACCGCGTTCCGCGACGAGTTGCCAGAGTCTCGTCGGAGTGTGTTTTCAGTGATCCTCGCTGTTGGGACGGACCTCTCGATAGCCGATACCGCCCCTATGCGGCAGGTGATGGAGAACATCTGCTGCGATTATCCGTTTAAGGTGGAGGTTGAGATTTGCAATCTGGACGATCTCAAGAGAGAGAGGAATGAGGGCTAACAAAATCACTGGAGCGAACGCGGGCGGGCCACGTCGGTTGCCAATTCGGACGCTTTGGGCCGCCCGCGTCGCTCAGTTCGGTCGTTAGGCATCGTGAGTCCCATGTCTTCCCAACCTACCAACTCCATCAGACCACCTGGCAACCCGTATGCCAAGCAGCTTGGTGATGTCTCGATGCTGTGGCATCGCAAGGGCAAGGGAGAGCATATCTTTGGTATAGAGCGAGCACTTCTCATTGCACTTTCCTTGTTTCTCATGGCCATGCCGACGATGGCTCTGCGCTGGCTTTCAGGTCGTGCGGGACTCCCTGCTCGCAAGAGCGCCATAGAGTTTTACGCAGTCTTCAAGCCGATTCTCCTCATTCTGTGCCTATGGGCCGGATTCGCATCGAGGCTTTGGCTCTTCTGCACCGCGGTTTTGTTCGTCATAGACTTATACGCATACCTGATGGGCATAGTGCTGCTCAGAGGGTTCTGGGTTCGTCCCGCTTCATATTCTCGCTCTCTCATACTCCTCGCCTTCAATTTCGTGGAGTTTATTGCCGCATTCTCGGTCATCTATTTGCATTTGGGCTGCCTGACATCCAGCGGACAGCCGGTGACAGGTTGGAGTGATGCGTTCTACTTCAGCACGGTCACGGCGGCAACCGTTGGCTATGGGGACATCACACCGTTGCCGGGGATTGGCAGAATGCTCGCCACCATTCAAATCTTCGCCTCCATCGGTTTTATGGCAATGATTGTGGCGTACTTTGTCAGCAATGTAGAGCGTGAGCGAACACCAATACGCGATGCCTAACACACCAACACAAATCGCTGGAGCCAGCGCCGGTTGGCGCTTTCCGTTCCGCTTTCGCGGTTGACATCACCGTTCCGGCGTGGCTCGGACGTTAGCCGTCTTAACTCGCTTTTGTCATGTTTATTTACATTTGGAAGATACTGGTATGCGCCCTGAGCGTCGTGGTCGGTACGGTTTTGGGCGGCATGGTGTTTACGGCACTCGGAGTGCCGGGGCCCCAAATGCCACCGGCTGTGGATAGCAGGATGCTTGCGCTTTCGACGCTGATTGGCAGCGTGGTGCTGGCCATCGGGCTGGCCGAAATCGCGCGGCGGTTGCGCGGCAGCTTCGGGACGCGCTGGCTGATCGTAGCCTGGTTTGCCTACGGTTGCTTGGGCATTAACAACACGATCGAGGCTTCGTTTTTCACTTCCATCGGCGGCGGGCTGGCGTTGGCCGTGCTCTGGCTGGTGGCGTGTCTGCTCTCGGCCGGGCTGATCACGCTGCTGTTTCGCCTTCCCACGCCGGCCGAATCATTCAGCGCGAGCGTCCGCGGATTCTTCAGTGGCAGGACTGTGGGACAGTGGGCGTGGCGCCTGTCGGCGGCGTGGCTGGCGTTTCCCGTGGTTTACTTCGTCTTCGGGATGCCCGTTGGCCTGCTGGTCCAGAACGCTTACCGTGACCAAGCCTTCGGCCTGCGACTACCCGGCTTGGGAGTCATTTTCGCGGTCCAATCCGTCCGCAGCATTGTTTTTTTGCTCGGGGCATTGGCAGTGTTTGTCGCCTGGTCGGGTTTGCGGCGGCGACTCAGCATGATCTTTGGCCTGAGTCTCTTCATGGTTCTTGGACTTTACGGCTTAATTCAGGCCTATTGGCTGCCCTGGGGCATGAGGGGATTGCATACGGTTGAGATTCTGTTGGATTCTCTGGTTTACGCCTGGCTGCTCGTGAGGCTGTTGGTGCCGCGCAACGGGCCAGAATCAACGTCGCCGCCGCAACCTGCCGCCGGCGCGGAGGTCCAAGGCGTTGCGGTGAGGCCGGTGGGTCCGCCCTCCGATCGTTCTTAGTCGCATGACGAAAGGGCCGGCCAACAAAAGTCGCGGGAGGCAACCGGCGTTGGCGCGGTCAGTTCCGCTGGCGCGGTTCACGTCATCGGCCCCGCCTGCCTCAGCATACGTTCGGCCTGAAATGACACCATTATGAAGATCACGCGCAGGGAATTTACGAAGAAACTGGGTGGACTGGGAGTCGGTGGCACGCTTGTGTGCGCAGGTTGCGGCTCACGGGAAGAAGAGAACGCCCTTGCGGAGACACGACCGGACAAACCAGGCACAGCCGGACAGTCGGGACTGCGCAGGCTGGGGAGGACGGGCCTTGTGCTTTCGTCCGTGGGTTTTGGCGCCCAGAGGACCCGAGATGCCGACCTCATCCGCTACGCGCTTGACCAGGGGATGACTCACATTGAAACGGCGTGGGGCTACGGTTTTGGACGCCCAGGCAACAGTTGCGAATGCATTGGGAAAGCGATTGCGGGAAGGCGCGATTCGGTTTGCCTGGCCGTGGCTTACGAGGCCATGGCGCCTCCAACAAGCAAAGTCTGGCTTCCCAATCAGTTCGAGCAGAGTCTTCGGGACCTCGGTACCGATCATATTGATGTTTTCCTGTGGCATCACCCGCGGGGTACGGTCAAGAATCACGAATTGACGTTGATGGAGAGCCAGGCGCTTGTCGCTGCGGGCGAGCGGGTGGATCTGATGCTGAAATGGAAGAAGGAGGGGAAGATCCGATGGTGCGGCGTCACCACCCACAGCGAGCAACCCGAGTGGCTGAAGTTTATCGCTGCGTCTGGGCTTTATGATGTTGCCGTGGTGGCCTTCAACTACAAGAGTCCAAAGGCAGTTGCCAAGGCCATGCGGGAGGCCTCACAAAAGGGGATCGGCTTGATCGCCATGAAGACCCAGAGTCCCAACTACCTCGCTGGGGAAGCGACCAT
>Ga0116120_1001431_pt1 | contig 16304 bp, 10 predicted proteins | sample June2015DPH_11_1_3_FD_89724 | JGI IMG/M metagenome (GOLD analysis project Ga0116120, IMG submission 89724) | Peatland microbial communities from SPRUCE experiment site at the Marcell Experimental Forest, Minnesota, USA - June2015DPH_11_150 | ecosystem: Environmental > Terrestrial > Soil >... | reverse complement strand
GAGGCCGTCGAGACCCGTGCCGTGCCCGTCCTCGATACCGCCGAGGCAGCCGATTTCGCCTTCCACCGTGATCCCCTTGGCGTGAGCCATTTCAACCACTTCGCGCGTGGCTTTCACGTTGTAATCAAAAGTGGAGGGGGTTTTGCCGTCCGGCATCAGGGACCCATCCATCATGACGCTGGTGAAGCCCATTTCTATGGCTGACTTACAGGTCTCCACGCTGTTGCCGTGATCCAGGTGCAGCACGGTGGGAATCTCAGGGTAAAGTTCGGTTGCTGCCAGCATCAGGTGATAAAGGAATTTGTCCTGGGAATAAGCGCGCGCCCCCCGGCTGGCCTGAACGATAGCCGGAGACTTGGTCTCGCGAGCAGCTTCCATGATGGCCTGGATCTGCTCCATGTTGTTTACATTGAAAGCACCTACTCCGTAGCCACCCTTGGCGGCTTCGTCCAGTAACTGACGCATTGAAACTAGAGGCATTGGAATTTATCTCCTTCGATCAGCACGGATTCATTGCTCTGGAATTCCATATGTTAACTGAGCTTTCAATATAGGGACCCGAGCAACTGTATAGGATACACCAGCCCCCTCTGCTTTGAAAGTTCCATCCGACGCCGCGCGGAGGCAACAGTGAGCCGAACCGGCGAGGGCTGGCGGGCGCGAAGAGTCGCGCACTTGCAAATCAGGTCCGCGCGGAAACTGCTTTGGAGGACGAGCGGCTTCACAGGTCGATTGGACACGGCAAGAATCCTGTACGTTCGCGTCGAGCGGCGCTCGCCGACTTCTGCTTAATGCCTGCTGCCCGCCCCTTCCTGCGCTTTTGCAATGAGGAGTCACTGCTAACCACCTTTATTATCATCAACATAATGGAGAGCCAACTATAACTCGTTTATTATCATAAATATAATGGAGAGCTAACAAAGTGACATTTTTTCTACATGTGTTTTCAACAACATAATGGAACTTACCTTCATTTTTCCCCCCCGCGTTTTCTGAGGCCGACGTCAACGCAATGCGTTTAACTGGTTTAATTTCAACAACTTGATGATTTTGCAGAAACATGATGAATATCGCTAAGTACCTTTATTATCATCAATATAATGGAGAGGCGGGACATTTGCGCAATTGTCTCGCTCGCGGGCTTGGCATTCAACAATCAGCCTTCAGCTATCAGCCATCAGCTTTCTGCCCACTGCCTTCTGCCTTCTGCCTTCTGCCCACTGCCTTCTGCCTTCTGCCTTCTGCCTACTGCCTTCTGCCTACTGCCTACTGCCTTCTGCCTGCTTCGTGGGTGGCAAGGGGAAGGCTATCTCCCGAGCAGCTTCTACCGAGCCGGGGCGCTAGGTACCTCTGCTATAATAACGCCACAGTTAACTTTGTCAAGCAAAAAATCCTGCCCTCAGGCAGAAACTTGCTGAAGCGGGGGAGAGAAGCACGGGGGCCTTATAGCACTGGGAGGCACGCAGGAGAAAATGTAGCGCAAGGCTCGCTCTCCAGCCTTGCGGCTTTTCCACCGCGCCGTGGTTTTGGCGGCGCGGCTTACGAGAACTCGGATTACCTTGTTTGCGGTGCGGTTGAGCCCCGAAGGGGCGAGCCATCCCAGCCCAGGCCATCGGCCTGGGTTAAGAAGCAAGCCAATCTATTTCCCCGCATGAGCCCTGAAGGGGCGACAGAGTAGCTCGTTTCAGGGCTTGCGGCTGTGGCCGCTCCTTGGTCCCAGGGCGTTGCCCTGGGCTGAGGTAGGTCGCCCCTTTGGGGCTTGACCCATGGCGATGGGTTCTCAGTCCTTGGTTCGAGGCGCAGCCAAGCGGACGTAGCGCCGGCCGGAACTTGTCCCGACGTGCCGGGGAGGTCGGCCTTTGTGCGTTCTCATCTCGTGCTGACCCTTCGCCCCGCTCAGAGCTTGCCCCATTCGCTCCGCTCAGGGCAGGCTCTGAGCGCAGCGAATGGGGCAGGCTCTGAAGGCTGAGGGTGAGAGGTTGGTCTGGCGCACTGATCGCAAGAAACCTAGCGTCTGCGCCACCCGCGGGATAAAGTCGGTTGGTAGTAAATGTTGACCCCAAACGTGCGTGTGTCAGATTGTCTCCTGCATTGGGGTCGAATTGAGACTGATTCTATAGAGTCCTGGTGCACGTGAGGAGGAGGCCCGTATGCATCGCCCATTCATCTTTGTTACTTTGGTGCTGTTGCTCACTGTAATGAATTCGGCCGAGACGAAGGCGGATGAGACTATTCAGGTCGGTCTGATCCAGATGAATGCACGGCTCTACGATAAACCATACAACCTCGAACGAGCCGAGAAACTGATAAGGGAGGCTGCCCACCGCGGAGCTAAGATCGTATGCACGCCAGAAGCGGCCGTGCAGGGGTACGCAAGGGTTGACTTGCCTCCGGACACTCCCACGGACGCCCCCCAGATCGTCGCGGAGCGCACAAAAATCCTGGAGGCAGCGGAGACGATTCCTGGGCCTGCCACAAACCGCTTTGCCGGCCTTGCCAAAGAACTGGGCATCTGGATCGTATTGGGCATGGATGAGAATCGCGCGGGGAAGTTGTTCAACACCGCGATTCTCATGAATCCGCACGGAGAGATCGTGGGCACCTATAGCAAGGTCCATCTGCAGAACTGGATGCTTGCCTCGGGGGTGAACCACGGCGACAGTTTTCCCGTTTGGGAAGTTGAAATTGCCGGGGTAAGAACGAAGGTTGGAATAGAGATCTGTTACGACATTCAGCATCCAGAGGCCACTCTCGAGCTCGCCCTGGGAGGTGCCGAGATTGTCTTCAATCCCTACAGCACCGAAGATTTCTCCCGGCCTCTCCTCGTGCACTTGTACCAAACACGTGCGCTCGAAAATCGTGTCTTTATTGTCCGCGTGAACTACGGCGCTCCCCACAACTCCGGAACCAGCTCCATCATCGACTTCGAAGGGGCAACGCAGGACGAACTTGATAAGGCCGAGGGTGTTTTGGTAGGCGACCTGAACCTCACGGCTCTCCGCAAGGTGAGGAATGAGTGGAATCCGGTTTACGGCCTTCCGAACCGTTACCCACCTGCCTACAAGCGTCTGGGGACAGAAAGATAATTCTGCGGGCAACCTAATTAGGAGCGAATTGTTCGAGGAAAACGGGTAACACTTCTTTGTTCTGAGTGATGGTCATCACTCCGTTTCTCTGCAACCCGTTGATGGGAAAGCATGGTGCGAAAGGGGGGATTCGAACCCCCACCCCTTGCGGGACCAGATCCTAAGTCTGGCGCGTCTGCCAATTCCGCCACTTTCGCACGGAGGCTATTATAGCGTACCGAATCGCGCGCCGCATGGCCCGGGTCCATCGCGCTCCTGCGGCGAGGCAGCGCGGGGGAGCCACAAGAGAAAATCAAAAGGCAAAGGGCAAAAGGCAAAAGTGAAAAGCCGTACGTTCAAAAATCCTTGCCAAAAAAACAAGAAACTACGGTATTGCAATGCAGGGCCGCCAGTGGATGCAACCAAACATGACGTGGGGGGTCTTGTAGGTCAGCTTGTAGGGGCACGGCGCCCCAAGGGGTGGCCCTGCACACGCGACGAAAAATGTTTGCCAAAAGAACAAGAATTCACGATATTGCTATACAGAGCGACATAACTTGTAGCGGCGCTCTATGAGCGCCGACCGGCGGTCATAGACCGCCGCTACAGGGCAATGCGCAAAAACTTATGCTGCTCTGTATAGCGTAGAGACTTCGCCGGTGTCATGGGGTAAGGGATGAACTTGAAACTAATCAGGAAAAACTCCTGGCTGCTAGCCGTCCTCACGCTGGCGTTTTGCTGCGGTTTTCTTCTCGGCGGCTGGGCGCGGGGGATATTTATCGCGCTCGTGGTAGGAAGCGTTTGGCTATTCTTGCGAACCGTGGAGCGCCGGCTTTTTTCGGTGCTTCCCGGGCATGGAGATCTTCCTCTCGACCATATTCCCAAACGGCTCTGGCGGGTTTTTGTGGAAGTCATCCTGCAATATCGCGTGGTGCGCGACCGGCCTGTGGTCGGCATCCTGCACGGCGCGGTCTTGTGGGGGTTCTTGGCCTTCGCCTGGGCAAGCGCCATCCACCTCTCGTGGGGCTGGCGCGGACTGGATAAGGCCACCGAGTCGCAGACCTGGTATGGCGTGTTTGTGGCCGCCTGGGCTATCGCCGTGCTGGTCGCCATACTGGGCTTGTCCTTCCGGCGATTCGTATTGAGGCCGAAAGCCCTCGGCGAACTCTCCGCCACTTCCGGGATCGTTGCCTTCCTCATTTCGGCCCTCATGGCCACGTATCTTTTGGGCTGGCGAGTGTTTCCGATCGCAAGCTTGACTTGGAAAATCAACTGGTGGATGCATACCTCGGCGTTTTTCGCGTTGCTCGTGGTCATCCCGATGTCGAAACACCTGCACCTGCTGCTTGCGCCGGTCACGATATTCTTGCGCTCCGAAAACACCAGCACGATGCGCGCGCTACGCGACGACGGCGATGACCTGGGCATGATTCACTTCCGAGACTTGGGCCGAAAGGACGTCCTGGATGTCGATGCTTGCGTCGAGTGCGGCCGCTGCACCCAGTTCTGTCCGGCCAACCTCGCGGGAGGCTCACTGAGTCCCAAGGAAATCATCCTGGACATGCGCAAAGGCTTGCTCTCCGGCGGAGACGTCGTCGCGGGAACTGCCGCAGAGAAGGCCCAGGGCGAGGTTTTCATTGCGGAGGACGACCTCTTCCAATGCTTCTCCTGCGGCGCCTGCGAGTTTGTGTGTCCGGTGGGCATCGAGCATGTCGGCAGGAAGATTCTCGACCTCCGGCGCGGTCTCGCCAGCGAGGGCCGCATCACGAGCGATAAGGTGAACCAACTCTTTACGACCATGGAACGCGCGCCGCACAATCCCTGGGGACTGGCCCACGACACCCGGCAAAAGCTCCTCGAGGCGAAGCAATTTCCGATTTTTGACGGCACTCAGGAATGGCTTTTCTGGCTGGGCTGTGGACTGAGCTACGATCCTCACGGCCACGCGGTCGCGCAGGCCATGCAACAGATCCTGGATGCCGCCGGGGTTTCCTGGGGAGTGCTGGCGCGCGAAACCTGCTGCGGCGAACCGGCGCGGCGAGCCGGTAACGAATACCTGTTCCTGGAACTTTCGCAAAAGCTGATCGAAAGCGTCGGGAGCGCAGGGGTGAGAAAAATTGTGTCGTGCTGTCCGCATTGCACGACGATGTTGGACAAGGACTACCGGCAGATCGCCTCCTACGCGGAACTCCATTTGGAGGTCGTGCACCACACCGAGCTCCTTATGGAACTGCTGCCGCAGCTCACCCTTAAGCCCTCAGGGGTGGTCGCCACCTGCCATGACCCTTGCTACCTGGCGAGAGGACGCGGCATCACCACCGCACCGCGGGAGATCCTACGCTCCTGCGGGATCTCGGTGACCGAACCGGCGCACCATGGCCAAAATACGCTCTGCTGCGGAGGGGGCGGCGCACAGCTTTTTGTGGCTGACGACCAGCGGGCTCAGGGCCAAGTGCGCGTGAACCAAATGCGCTTCGCCGAGCTCATCGAAACCCAGGCATCTACCGTGGCCGTGGCTTGCCCGTACTGTCCCATTATGCTGCGGGACGCCGCGAACCATATCAAGCGCGATGACGTCGAGATACTTGACGTCGCGGAGATCGTCGCGAAAAGCCTCCCAGCAAAGCCGCCCGTCGCGGCCCGGAAAGCGGGGTAGGGGCGGCCCGCGTGGCCTGGCAGGCTGCTGAAGAAGGGCATCTGTCATGCTGAGCGCAACGAAGCATCTCGTCTTGGTTGGGCCCTTTCACGCAAAAACCCAGGGCGAGATTCTTCGCGGAGTTTATCCTGAGTCAAATGAAAAGGATCCTTCGCTGCAGTTTATCCTGAGTCAAATGAAAAGGATCCTTCGCTACGCTCAGAATGACAACGAAGGGCTCAGGATGACAGCGAAGGGCTACGAAGAATCCTGATTCCAAGACAGGCATCTGCTGGTAAATTAGCTTCCCATGCGGCCCCGCTTCATCTGGCTCCTGGCTTATCTCGCCACCTACACTGTTCTGCTGCTTTTGCACGGGCCTCTGCTCCGCCTGCCGTATTTCTGGGACGAAGCGGGGTATTACATTCCCGCGGCGCTGGACTTCTATCACTCCGGACTGCTCGTTCCGCGCAGCACGTTGCCGGTGGGACACACGCCCCTGGTGATGGTCTATCTGGGGCTGGCATGGCGCCTTTGGGGATACTCCCCCCTGGTTACGCGCGCGGGCATGACGCTGATCGCGACAGCAACAGTTGTGACTCTCTATCTGCTTGGGCGACGCGTCGCGAGCCGCGAGATTTCTGCCTGGAGCGCCCTGCTCCTGGCGCTCTCACCCCTCTTCTTTGCGCAAAGCACGCTCGCGCATCTGGACCTTGCCGCCGCACTCTTTACCACCCTGGCAGTGCTATTCCTGCTCGGCGATCAACTCTGGCTTTTCGCGCTGGCGGCTTCGCTGGCGATTCTCAGTAAGGAAACCGCGTTGGTCCTGCTGCCCGTGGCGTGGCTCTATGTGTGGCTGAGGAGGCGCCAGAGCGCGAGGAATCGCCGGGCCTCGCCCTTAACCTGGGTGGCACTCGGGGCGCCGCTTGTGCCGCTCGCGGCCTGGGCGCTTTACTACCACCAGGCGACGGGCTACTGGACCGGTAACCGTGGATACCTGAGCTACAACCTTTATTCCACGCTTTCGCCCGCCCGGGTTTTCTGGAGCCTGTTGCGCCGCGCCTATGAGCTGTTCTTGGGCGGATTCAATTGGCTGCTCACCGCGTCGGTGCCCGCAGGATTCTGGTGGGGGCGGAAGCACACCCAGTTGGATCCTGCCCGGGTCGCCGAGGGGCCTCCCTGGCGGTCGCTGGTATTTCTCACCGCCGGACTGACGGCCATCTATCTGCTCCTGCTGAGCGTGGCGGGCGGCGCAATTCTTCCGCGTTACCTCCTCCCGGTTTTGCCCTTGTTCTACCTGGTGGCGGTGGCCATCGTGATGCGCCTGCCGCGCTTCCCCGCCCGCCTCATCTGTGCGGCGACGGCAGCCGGCTTTGTGTGGGCCTGGTTCATCAACCCCCCCTACCCCTTCCCCTTTGAGGACAACCTCGCTTACGCGGACTTTGTGCGGCTGCACGGGGAGGCGGCGCAATACTTGGAAGCACAGCCTGGCCTGCCGCGGATTCTGACGGCGTGGCCGGCCACGGACGAACTCGTGCAGCCTGCGCTCGGCTATGTAGGAAGGCCGCTGCGGATCGTCCCGGTCGAGGGGTTCGCGGCGCAGGATTTCGCGGGCGTGCCGCCGGAGTCTTTCGACCTGCTTTGCCTTTACTCCCGCAAATGGGAGCCGCCCGGAAACTGGGTGGTCCGCTTTCCCGGGTGGCTGCGCGTACAAGGGCGCTACTTCGACTATCGTCCGCAGCTCGCCGCGGAGGACTTGATAGGGCGCTACCATCTGAAACTGCTGGCTGAGTACACGCGCCGCGGCCAGTGGGTGCGGATCTATTCCCATGGGGGGGCCCTCACTCGCCCACAGTAATTCTGGATTGCGGATTGGCGACGTGGAACATGTCGCGCGCCAGCGGGGCCCCCTCTCCCCCCTGGCCTGCGGCGTGGCTACCTGTTTCTCTGCGTCATCCGGCGCCGATCATGACGGCCAGGGTGGATTCCCGCTTCCGCGGGAATGACGGCACGGGCGGAAGGGTGCGGCCCTCTTCATCGTCACGCCCGCGCAGGCGGGGGTCCATGCGGTACGGGCGGAAAACAGGCGGCCCTTTGCGTCGTCACCCCCGCGCAGCCGTTGACAGCCGAGAGGCCTGTGTTATACTCAGATTGTTCGGGCCTAGGAAGCTCGGACGCCTGCCAGGTGGGACTCGGGTTTTTCCATAGCGGGATTGCTTGCGCTGTACCAACCCTGCCGGCCGCATTTCACCTTCTTAATCAGCCTCTGAGGCGCCGTGGAAGCTACTACCTGCAAAAAAGAAGTGGTTATTGAAGTCCCCTTGGACGTCGTGCAACAGGAAGTGGATTCGGTGGCCGCGCAATTTGCCAAACATGCGCGCATCCGGGGTTTTCGCCCTGGCCGCGCCCCGACCTCACTGGTGCGCCGGCAGTTTCGTGACGACATCCGGAGCGAGGTGGTGCAACACCTGGTCCCGCGCTACTTTGAAACGGCGGTGAAGGACAAGAAATGGGAGATCGTGGGCCAGCCGCATTTCGAAGAGTTAAAGTTTGAGGACGAGCAGCCGATAACTTATAAAGCCACCTTCGAGATTTACCCGGAATTCGAGCTGAAGCCCTACAAGGAACTGGAAGTCGAGGAGGAGCAGGCTACGGTCACGGACGCAGACGTGGAAAAAGCGGTCGAGGAGATGCGCGAACAGGCTGCGACGTTTGAAGTGGTCACGGACCGGCCGGCTGCGGACGACGACTACGTCACCATCAATTACCAAGGGCATGACACGGAATCTCCCCAAAGCCCGCCCACCGATGCCCGGGACGCCGTGGTACACTTGGGCGGCAAGCACACCGTGGAAGCTTTTACGGAGAACCTGCGCGGCGTGCAGGCGGGTGACACGCGGGCCTTTCCGGTAACTTACCCGCAGGATTACCCGCAGAAATCCCTGGTGGGCAAAACCCTCAGTTACCAAGTGGACGTCCAGAGCATCAAAAGAAAGGTGGTCCCGCAGGCGGACGACGAACTGGCCAAATCAGTCAGCGAGTTCTCAACTCTGGAGGAGCTGCGCACGAAACTGCGCCTGGATCTGACGGAACGAGCCCAGCATCGGGTGGAGCTCGAGGCGAAGCAGAAGCTGGCGGAGAAGCTCCTGGAAGCGCACGAATTCCCGGTGCCGGAGGCGCTGGTGGGCGCCCAGTTGGACCGGAAACTGGAACGGACGCTGGGGCAACTTATCGCGCAGGGGATCGACCCGCGGGAAACCCAGGTGGACTGGCGAAAGGTCCGTGAGGATGCCAAACCTGAGGCGGAAAAAGAAGTCCGCGCGGCCCTGATCCTGAGCCGAGTGGCCGAGGCCGAGAAGCTGGAAGTAACGGAAGAAGAGGTTGACGAGGTGATCCGGGAAATGGCGCAGGATCGCCGCCTGACCCCGGCGGAATTAAAGACACGCTTGACACGCGACGGAAAGCTGGATACACTAAGGTCTACTCGCCGCAATCAAAAAGCGTTGGACTTCATTTACCGCAACGCAAAAATCACTCGGAAAAGCGTGTAATATCCCGGCCGGGTTTGAAGGAGTCCGCAGATAAAGGCCATGAGCAACCAGCCCAACCTGACGCTGATCCCGATGGTGGTCGAACAGACCAACCGCGGCGAGCGGGCCTACGATATCTACTCGCGCCTTCTGCGCGACAATATTATCTTTATCGGCACGCCCATTGACGACAACGTCGCCAACCTAGTGACCGCCCAGATGCTCTTCCTGGAAGCCGAGGATCCCGATAAAGACGTGTCCCTTTACATCAACTCCCCGGGAGGCGTGGTCACGGCGGGTATGGCAATTTACGACACCATGCAGTTCATTCGCCCCGACGTTGCCGCGATTTGCATCGGCCAGGCAGCCAGCATCGCCGCGCTGTTGCTCGCGGCGGGAACGCCCGGGAAACGTTATGCCCTCCCCAACGCACGCGTCTTGATTCATCAACCCACGATTGGTGGACTCTCCGGGCAGGCAACGGACATTGACATCCATGCCCGCGAAATCCTGCGCATTCGTGCCAGTCTGAACGAAATCATGGGCAAGCACACCAACCAGCCGATTGAAAAGATCGAGCGTGATGTGGAACGTGATTACTGGATGAGCGCCCAGCAGGCACGCGAGTACGGCATCATCGATGAAATCATCTACAAGCACAAGTAACCCACGGAGACGCCTTTGAAACGCCCGGGTTCCGAGGAAGCGCTGCGCTGCTCGTTCTGCCAGAAGCCTCAGAATGCCGTGGCGAAGCTCATCTCCTCGCCCGGTGAGCCGCCGCGGACGTACATCTGCGACGAGTGCGTGGCGGTGTGCAACACGATCCTGGAGGAAGGCCGCGGGGACCACCCCCCGCCAGCACAAGCCAAGCTGCCCCGGCCCGCGGAGATCAAGGCCTTCATGGATCAGTACGTGGTGGGGCAGGAAAAGGCCAAGAAGAAGCTGGCAGTGGCGGTTTACAACCACTACAAGCGTAATATTCTGACGCGCATTCGCAGCGACGTGGAGTTGACCAAATCCAACATTCTGCTGATCGGGCCCACCGGCACGGGGAAGACGCTGCTGGCGCAGACGCTGGCGCGCGTGCTGGAAGTGCCCTTCGCCATCGCTGACGCCACGACGCTGACGGAAGCAGGCTACGTGGGCGAGGACGTCGAAAACATTATCCTGAAGCTCCTGCAAAGCGCCGGCGGAGACGTGCAACGCGCCCAGCAGGGGATCATCTACATCGACGAGATCGACAAGATTTCAAAGAAGGATGAAAACCCCTCGATTACGCGCGACGTTTCGGGCGAGGGCGTGCAGCAGGCCCTCCTCAAGATCCTGGAGGGCACGGTGGCGAACGTTCCGCCCCAGGGTGGCCGCAAACACCCCCACCAGGAATGCACGCCGGTGGACACCACGAACATCCTTTTTATTTGCGGCGGCGCCTTCGTGGGGCTCGAGAAGGTCATCGAGCAGCGCCTGGGCAAGAAGACGATGGGCTTCCGCGCCGCGGCCCCGACTGTGCCGGCGCCCGCCAGCCGGCGCGATATCGAGATCCTGGAACGGGTACAGCCCACCGACCTGATCCACTACGGGCTGATTCCGGAATTCGTAGGCCGCTTGCCGGTAGTGAGTGTGCTCAGTGATCTGGACCTGGCAGCGCTCGTGGAGATTCTGACACACCCCAAGAATGCCCTGGTTCGCCAATATCAACGGCTGTTTGAATTCGAAAACGTCAAATTGCTCTTCACGGACGGAAGCCTCCGCGTTATTGCGGCCCAGGCGCTCGAAAGGAAAGTGGGCGCGCGCGGCCTGCGCATGATCCTGGAAGACCTTATGCTGGACTTGATGTATTACCTCCCCAGCCAGCGCAAGCTGCGTGAGTTCGTCGTGACCGAAGAAATGGTCAAGAACCACGAGATCAACTTCAATTCCGCTTTCCTTGAGAAGGCAGGGTAATGGATTCCCCTATGTTCTCCGGTCGTGAGAAAAGCGAAACTCGTATATTGCCCATGATGCCCATTCGCGATGTGGTCATCTTCCCGCATATGATGACCCCCTTCGTGGTGGGGCGCGAAAGCTCCATCCGGGCTCTCGAGGAAGCGCTGGCTGGCGACAAGAAGATCTTTCTGGCCACCCAGCACGACGCCGCCGTAGACGACCCCAAGCCGAATGAGATCTACCAGGTGGGGACCCTCGCCAGTATCGTGCAGAGCCTGAAACTGCCCGACGGCAATATCAAGGTGCTCGTGGAAGGCGTGGAACGCGGCAAGGTGCTGAAGATTTCGAACGAGGAAGGTTACTTTCGCGTCAGCGTGCAGACCCGGCAATTCCGCCCCGTCACCACGCCCAGCCTGGAACAACTCGTGCAGCGCGCCACGACGCTCTTTGAGCAGTACGTCAAGCTCTCGCAGAGCCTCAATTACGAGACGATGATCGCCGCGGTGAAAGTGGATGAGATCAGCAAGTTCACCGACACCATCGCCGCCAACCTCAATGTCAGCATCGAGGAAAAGCAGGAACTGCTCGAGATCTTTGACCCCGTGGACCGCCTGACGCGCTTGGCCGACATCCTGGAAATCGAGATCGAGAAGTTGAACGTGGACCGCACCATCCAGGGTCGCGTGAAACGGCAGATGGAGCGCGCCCAGCGCGAGTATTACCTGAACGAAAAGATCAAGGCCATCCAGAAGGAACTGGGCCGGAACGAAAAGAGCGAGATCGACGAGCTGAAGAAGAAGATTGAAACCGCGGGCATGACCAAGGATGCGCTCGACCACGCCATGACCGAGCTCAAGCGCCTGGAGATGATGCCTCCCATGTCGGCGGAGTCCACCGTCTCACGCAGCTACCTGGACTGGCTGCTGGCGGTGCCCTGGAAGAAGAAGTCCAAGGAAATCCGCGATATCTCGCGCGCCCAGAAAGTGCTGGAAGAGGACCACTACGGACTCGAGAAGATCAAGGAGCGGATCCTGGAATTCCTGGCCGTCCGCCAGCTCGTCAAGAATCCGCGTGGATCGATCCTCTGTTTCGTGGGACCTCCGGGGGTCGGCAAAACCTCCCTGGGCAGGTCCATCGCCCGGGCGACAGGCCGGAAGTTCGTCCGGCTCTCGTTGGGTGGCGTTCGCGACGAGGCGGAAATCCGGGGTCACCGGCGGACCTATATCGGCGCCCTACCTGGCCAGATTATCCAGATGATGAAGAAAGCGGGCACCGTGAACCCCGTCTTTCTCTTGGATGAAGTGGATAAGATGAGCATGGATTTCCGGGGCGATCCCTCCGCCGCGCTGCTGGAGGTCCTCGACCCGGAGCAGAATTGCACCTTCATGGACCATTATCTAGATGTGGAATATGACCTGTCGAAGGTGTTCTTCATCACCACGGCCAACGTCGTCCACACCATCCCCCAACCGCTCCAGGACCGGATGGAAATCCTGCGGCTGGAAGGCTACACGGAACCGGAGAAGATGGAAATCGCCAAGCGATTCCTGGTAAAGAAGCAGCGTGAGGCCGCCGGCTTGAAGGCGGAAAACCTCACCCTGCCGGACGAAACGATTGTCCACGTCACCCGCCACTACACGCGCGAGGCGGGAGTTCGCAACCTGGAACGCGAAATCGCCAACGTCAGCCGCAAAGTGGCCCGCAAGGTGGTGAAGGAAGGCCGGAACTTCCAGGTCACGGTGGGGCCGGATGATGTCAAGGAATACCTGGGAGTCATCAAGTTTCGGGACACTAAAACCGAAGAGAAGAATGAGGTGGGCTTGGTGACGGGCCTGGCCTGGACGGAAGTGGGCGGTCAGATCCTGAACATTGAAGCGACCCTTATGCCGGGGAAAGGCAAGCTGCTGCTGACCGGCAAGCTGGGCGATGTGATGCAGGAATCGGCCCAGGCCGCCATGAGCTACGTACGGTCCCGCGCCGCCGTGCTGGGGCTGGACCCCGATTTCTATCGCCACCTCGATGTACACATTCACATCCCGGAAGGCGCCATCCCGAAAGACGGTCCCTCCGCGGGCATCACGCTGGCGGTGGCATTGGTGAGCGCGCTGACCAAGATCCCCGTGCGGCGCGACGTGGCGATGACGGGCGAGATCACTCTGCGCGGCAAGGTTCTGCCGATTGGCGGGGTGAAGGAGAAACTCCTGGCGGCGCACCGGGCGGGCAATCGCACGGTCATCCTGCCGCGCGACAACGAGAAAGACTTGACGGATATTCCTGCCAACATCCAGCAGGAGCTGACGATCCGCTCTGTGGACAACATGGACGACGTGCTCGAGATTGCCTTGGAGAAGAAGCTCGAACCTCGGCCCCTCCTGGTTCCGGGCGAGGGGACCCCGTCCACGATAGAAACCCCTTCTCAAGACTTGGGCCGGGAACCCATGACCAACTAAATGTGGCAACGAATCACTGCTTGTTGATGGAGGATTTGAAACCAATCACGGCAAAGGTGCATCCCAACCATGGGGGAACAGACCCCTCCTGTCTCGTGATGGGGCGCCTGTTCTCAGCCTCTGATCACCAAGCCTCGAAAGCTTCACCATTTCACACGACGCATCTTACCGCACTTTGTACCGCTGCCTGGCTGTCGCCAGCAGCCCATCACGCCTTGCCATCGTTTCCGTTAGTGACTTGGTCGTGAAACTCAAACCCATGACGGAACGGTCACGCGACCGACAATTTCAACGAAACAGAGAGAACGGATATGCCTGCAAAGAAAACAGAAGTTAAGAATGACGAAGTCCAGGAAGAAAGGATCGAGGAAGTAAAGGAAGGCGAAGTCCTCGATATCGGCAAGCTCAAGGAAATGAACATCACCACGCTGACCCAGGTGGCGAAAGACCTGGCGGTGGTGGGGGCTACGGGCCTGCGCAAACAGGAGTTGATCTTCAAGATCCTCCAGGCGCAGACCGAGAAGAACGGTCTGATCTTCTCCGAAGGCGTGCTCGAGTGCCTGCCCGACGGTTTCGGATTCCTCCGCGCCCCGGACTACAACTACCTCCCCGGCCCGGACGACATTTACGTTTCGCCTTCGCAGATTCGCAAGTTCGATTTGCGCACCGGCGACACGATCTCCGGGCAGATCCGCCCGCCCAAGGAGGGCGAGCGCTATTTCGCGCTCATCAAAGTTGAGGCCATCAACTTTGAGCCACCCGACGAGTCGCGCAACAAGATTTTCTTTGACAATCTCACGCCCCTGTATCCGCAGGAGCGCATTCACCTCGAGACCATCAAGGACAACATCTCGGCGCGCGTTCTCGATCTGCTCACGCCCGTCGGCAAAGGCCAGCGCGGCCTCATCGTCTCCCCTCCGCGCACCGGCAAGACCATGTTGCTGCAAAGCCTCGCTAACTCCGTGACCGAGAATCACCCTGAGATTACGCTCATCGTGCTGCTCATCGACGAGCGGCCCGAGGAAGTTACGGACATGCAGCGCACCGTGAAGGGCGAAGTCATCAGCTCGACGTTTGACGAGCCTGCCGCCCGGCACGTGCAGGTGGCCGAGATGGTGCTCGAAAAGGCCAAGCGGCTGGTCGAGCACAAGCGCGACGTCGTGATTCTGCTCGACTCGATCACCCGCCTGGCGCGCGCCTATAACACCGTCGTACCGCCTTCCGGCAAAGTGCTCTCGGGCGGCGTCGACTCGAACGCCCTGCAGCGGCCGAAGCGCTTCTTCGGCGCGGCGCGCAACATCGAGGAAGGCGGCAGCCTCACTATCATCGCCACCGCCCTCATTGACACCGGCAGCCGCATGGACGACGTGATCTTCGAGGAGTTCAAAGGCACCGGCAACATGGAAGTCCACCTCGACCGCAAGCTGGTGGACAAACGCGTCTTCCCCGCCATCGACCTCAACAAGTCCGGCACGCGCAAGGAAGAACTGCTCGTGCCCCGCGACGAGTTGAACCGTATCTGGGTCTTGCGCAAAGTGCTGAACCCGCTTTCGCCGGTGGAATCGATGGAACTCATCATCGACAAGCTGGCCAAAAGCAAGTCCAACGCCGAGTTCCTCTCCTCCATGAGTAACGGCGGCGGCCCCGGCGGGCGGTAGAAAACCCGGGGTTCGGGATTAGGGGTCCGGGATTAGCAGGTTGCTGAGAAACGCTCCGAGGCTGTCATTCTGAGCGAAGCGAGGAATCTCGCCCTGTGTATCTTCAAAGCAGGCGTAGCGCAGACCCCCACCTTTGAGATCTGCGGCTTGACGGGTGACCCCGCCGATGGTGCTGTATTTTCGTGGCGTGACACGGCTGCGTCGCCCGTTTCTTTCCATCTTTTTCGTCACGGTGCGCCTGCTCAACCCGCGCGGATTTCCACTCCCTGGCGATGGTCCAGCGTGAATGAGTATTCCGGCATGAGCGCAGCGCAACCCATGCGCCGCTGCGGGTTAACGATTGCCAGTTTGCACTTGGATTCGAAAGCGCGAATCTAAGGAAGAACCGCAGACCTCAAACGCGGAGGTCTGCGCTACGCTTGCTTCGAAAACCATCCTGCCCTCCCCGAAGGGGAGGAATTTCATTAGCCGTAGGTGAAACCTACGGTCACCCAGCGCCCAACCCAAGACCTTCGACCCCGCAGGGGTCGAACATCCTACGTGCATCCACGGTTCCAGCCCGTGGGTTTCACCCACGGCTAATGATGTTGGACCTCTGCGAGGTCCTGGCCCGGATCATCCCTGGAGACGGCCAAATCGGCAGAAGCAGGCATCCCTTGCGGGGCTCAAGAGCCTGGGTGAAAACGCTGGAACGCGATGGTTTTCGTAGCGGGTAGCCATGGTGGGTGCAGTCCTGACCGTGGCGCGCGCCTCCCCGCGCAACGGCAACAGCAAGTCCAATTGTTGATAGAGCCGTTCGGCGCGACCCCGCACGCCCGGCTCGCGCAATTGCGCCAGCCACTGATCGTGCCCGCGCGGCGAGTAGACGCGGGTTCCCGCACAGCGGATCCCGCGTGCCCGATACAGGGCCTTCAACCGGTTCATCACCCGCGCCGTGTCGCTCACCAGGGTGCGATAACTGCGGGCCGATTCTCTCAACGCCGGCCCCAGCGGGTTACCGTGATAGACCGGTTTCAGCGTGCCCAGGCGCAGCAACTCGG
>Ga0116120_1001351_pt1 | contig 16880 bp, 21 predicted proteins | sample June2015DPH_11_1_3_FD_89724 | JGI IMG/M metagenome (GOLD analysis project Ga0116120, IMG submission 89724) | Peatland microbial communities from SPRUCE experiment site at the Marcell Experimental Forest, Minnesota, USA - June2015DPH_11_150 | ecosystem: Environmental > Terrestrial > Soil >... | reverse complement strand
CTGGCGCCCTGCCATGCCCTCGATCTCAGGGCCAAGGTCAACCGTTGCAAGTAACTTCACCGTAACGCCTTTCGTCTCAGGTGCCACCTGTTCGTTGCTCATCTTGCTCTCCTCTCTGTACTTGCCATCTGGGCATGTTCTCGATTGCCTATTACTAACGATTTGCTCATCGTAAATCGGAGTGTATTTGACGTTCTGCGTCAGGATCGCGCTGTGGCATAGGATTCCTTTTTCGTGTATTGAGGGCACATTGTCTCTGTGGGTAATGTAGTAGAGCTGTCTGACGTCGATGGTTCGCGAAGCAGTCATCAATTAGACTCCCAACCTTTACCGAATGGGCGCATAGACATTGAGCGGTTTCAGGCTTTGAGCATGTTGACGCAGGTAATGAAGTGTACTCTTTCCGATGCCAAGCTGCTTTGCCTCGGCCTGGGTCAGAGCGAGAATCTTAGATCGCAATTCACGGTCATCTCGCCTTTCTAGCTTTGGTGCCGGCTCCACAAAGTGAAGTGTAGATGATTTTCCAATTAAGAATCGGCCTAACTCTTCGGTCTTCTGCTCTATTATGGTGTCCCACTTCAGAACTCGACCCTTGTAGGCTACACCAGCATTGAATCGTTCACGAATCGCAGTCGCCCTAGACATGCTGTCTATATGGATTTTCTTCTTAGCTGTGATTACTTTTCTTGATGCTCTGTCGAATACGATTGGACCATTAAGGTTGATAATGAATTACCTGTGGACACACCCAAGTTAGCTGCTTGAAATGGTGTGTGCGCACCATTAGACCCGCGCACACGAAGAACAGGCCTGTTAGAGAAACTGCATCTGTATACTGCATTGGCTGACTCTTTTCTTAGACCACCCAGAAGGAAAATCCTTGTAACTTCAGAAATGCACTTAACATGAGATTCGTCGTCTGTACTATTGCTATAATGACGAAAACTTTTGCCAAAGTTTGGCCCAAGCCCTCTATTGCATCATCGTTTGTGGGACTAGAGAGTAGCAGTGAGCGTTTTAGAATTACACGAATGGAGAGGTAGGCTGCTAGGGAAAATAGTACGAGGTAGTAGAGAATGTTCAATTGAAACATCACTCCCACGAGGGCCATGAGCGGAAAGAGAGAGTAGCCACTTACGATGGTAGTACAGAGCCCTCGCTTGAGGCCTAGTACAATCGGAATAGTTCTTCCCCCACTATCTAGATCTGAAGCGTAGTCCGCTAAGTCCCCCCATAAACTATAGCCCGCGGTCGCGAGCCCGAAGAGAAACACGAGGGCCCAGGCATTTGCAGAAAAGTGACTGGCAAAGGCGGCCGCGATAAGAATTGGGAAGGCTCCGACAAAGAAGTTTACTACAGGTTTGTATATGGTTTGCCTCAACCTAAATGGAGGAACAGAATACAATAGCCCGGCGACACCAGCGAGCAAAATGAATGTAACAACTAAGGGGCTAAGGGTCGCTATACCTAGACCGAGGGTAAGCGCAAAAAAGATGAGGCATAGCATTAATCCCGATCTTCCAAGGCTCTTTGTGTACTGAGCTCTAAACGCGTCGGATTTCGTATCCAAGTCAGCATCGCATACGTTATTTATGGCATCTACGGCGCTCCACCCGCAAAAGACTAGAAGACCGACGTAAGTTGCTTCTTGCCAGGCAAATTTCCCTGCTAATAGAAATGTTGCTGCGATAGATATCGCACAAAGCATGAATCCTCTTTCGATTGAAATGAACCCTGAGAATCCCCTCAAAGTGTCAAGCATGTCAATTCACAAATACCCATCATGATTGAACTCATGATAAAATCCGGCGCTCAGTCCTGTGGTGTGTGGGTCAGGTGGTGCGCACACACACCTAAAGCCGGAATGAACTAGGCGAAGCATGCTCAACGCTGCTAGCAAGGTTCACTTTGGTGACCGTTGAGGTATCGTTAAGGTGCTTTCTTTAGAGCCTGTTTTACCTGATCCTCTGGAAATGCTCTGAGACTCATGATTTTCACAGCGTCTATTGAGAGCGAGCCGAGAAGCATGGCGAGTGCAGCATCGTCGTTGGGCACGTCAAGTATTTCGACAGCGTCGTACGGCCCAGCGGTTACGTAGCCGGTAAGCTTGCCCCCGGCCTGCTCGGCAGCTTTCTTGAACTGATCGCGGGTCGCTGTGTATTCCTGTTTAATGTTCCTCTTACCTTTCTCCGTAAAGTTAACTAGCAATACATATGTTGGCATAACCTCATCTTATCCCTCGTGCCCGTAAAAGCCTTTAGAAAGAAGCTTCGAACGGGTACGGTCTGACTGGTTCTCTGGGTTCGGGTATCGCGTCCCTCTGGCGTGCGGCAACGAGAACTGACTTATGATGAAACCCTAGGCTGCCTGCTCGGGGCAGGGCTCCCTGCTTAGATGAAGGGCGGCTACTTTTCCATGAGGCTAAAGTCGAGGACTATCCAGACTATACTGGCGATTAGGATTACGATGGCTGCGACCAGCCAGGGCACTGCTTGGTAGCTGTAAAAGCCCTCAACCGGGTAGACTAGCCAGAATATGTCCATTACGATGATTACTATGCCCATCAGGATTGCAAGATACGATTTCACTTTACTGCTCATTTTGGTTCAGCCAAAGAAACCCAATTAGTGTTTAAATGCCTTTCTCCGTTCGGTAACGCTACCCTAAGCTAAGATTCGTACAGGGATTGAGTGATAACTTTCGAAAAACTAATACGCAGACCATAGCAGGCTTCAAACTTACCACAAATAAAGCCCGCCGAAAGTCGCATGCAAACCCGATGGAGAGAGTAAAGGGATAACGTTTATACAAACCGCAAAAAAACAACGATTGATCTTATCCTTTGAATGTGGACATGTTCGCTGAAGAAGCGTTCAAAAAGGACAGTCGCATTCGATATGTGGGGATTGTGGATAGGCAATTTCATGTCCTTGTCTCAAAGATGAGGCCTGGAGTAGCGAGTGTTACTCCGGATGAGTCTGACCGTAACTTCGTTCAAATAATCCCCCCTATCATCGTAGATGCGGTCGAGAAGTTCTCACCGCTGCTCGGTGTTGTGGAGTCCGTGACTGTAAGATATGAGAAGGTGTTTCTCGTATTTTTCGCGAAGGGAGATTATGTAATTGTCCTAAGCTTCAATCCAGATGTCCAAAGGCCGTTCATGAGTACCCTTACCGAATGGGTCCAATCCCTGGCATCCCAACTCTTGACCGATTAGTCCCCAGAAGCGAAACTACTCTCTACCCTCGATTTGATAGACCCTTACCAACCGTCTACCGAAAAGTTCCGAAAGCAAGCTTGTTGCCTTTCAACCGTAGAGGTACCGTTGCCCTACGTTCCTATGTCGAAGACGGTCGCTTTTATCGCTTGTATCCCTTGAACATATAGTACCAGAGCGATTTGACTTTCTCAATGTGGCCTCGTTTGCAGTCGACGGGCACGCCGGTGAGTGCGAGGCGTTCGGCGAATTCGCACTCTAAGCAAACCTTCTGAAGGAAGGGGCACGTGTCCTCTCGTGCCTCGTAATCGCTCAACCATAGATTGCCAGGCAAGAATCACGCCAACTAACATGAGGTGTGGTTAGTGGTTTATGAATTTCGGTCAAGTTCAATGGCCAGCCGTCTCTACGCCAGCGGTCGGCTCACGCTGTCCCGAAGAGACCAGCAGACGGTTCGAGGGGTTACTCGTACTTCTTTGCTTCTTCCCCAAGGGTTGCAACGAGCTTTGGAAACTCCTCTAGTGGGATCGCGGGTGAGACCTTGGCGTCTACCTTGAAGAGATGGAGAATTGGCGCAACTTTTCGGGTAAGCTCCTCTGCGTTGTTGGCTTCGACTATAATGAAGCCGTAGCGGTATGTGAACCAGCCCGCGACAGGTTTTATGGCCTGCATTGCTGCTCCAACCTTCTTCTGCATATCGGGACGGTTCTCGAATTCGTTCTTGAAATCAACAGGCGGATTGAATTCTATCATGAACTTCATTGCGGTTCAAAGCAAGATACTCGCGGAGTTAGAGTGTCCTGTGCTTGGGCGTTCCGAGGACGAAGACTTTGCTGCCCTCCACCCTGACCTTCATGCCGAACCTGGCGTAATCTTCCTCTCCGATTCGCTTCGCCCTAATTCTTAGTGAGTAAGCTAGGTTTTTGGCTGCGTTCTCAGTCCTGCATCGAACCTTGAAGCCCTTCAATATTCCCCTTGCGACGAGCATGAGCTTCCGGTCCCTAAGGCCATACGCTACTCGTTTATGGAACGTTCCTTGCCTGTACTCTTTGAGACCCGACATCATCCCGAATCAAAGCCTACCTGAAGGAATCGATGGCTTCCAATTATTGTTGCCTGATTTTCTCCAAAATCCCAAGGAACTCATCGTAGTTCTGTTCGAGTTCGGGTGAGATGAAATACATAGCCCCGTAGCCCTCCCCCGCTTCTATTACAAGCCGATTCTTAGCTAAGACTCCTAAGTGGTGGCGGATTGTTTTGTAATCCATCCCTAGCTTTTGTGCCAGCTGGTTCGCATTCATAGGCTTCTCCTTTAGGCAGACGACTAGACGGGCGCGGTTTGGGCCGCCCCTATTCCCGGCGAAAACCCACCAGATTACCCGCCGCACCGCGTTCGACAAATTCGATTCTGAAGACTTGACTTCGGTACTAGCGCCTTATAGGATAACCGTCGGCTGCTTCTAGCATCTTCCTTGAATTGTCCCCAGGCAAGTTTTCCTATGCTCATCCAACTCAGCGTGATCCTTCAACAAAGCCCCACATTCACCGCAGATCAACCCCATACCCTCACGACATCGCACTAGGAATTCGGTGATTCAAACAATTCTTGAAAGGCGCTGCGCTTTCGTCTGACGATAACCCTTCAGCGTAGCTGAGGATGTGAGGTGTAGTTCTCAGTGCGCAACACGTTACTTAGGTTAGTAAAAGTGCCTTTCGTCCCTAGATCTTACCTTCGAAAGTCCGAAGTGTACCGCGCAGGAGACACAATAGAACTTGACCACGCGCTGACGTGCGATGTACGTTCCCTTGGAGCGAAGTTCACGTGCAAGCGACGCGTCCACCAACGAGATCCATTGAGTGTCACGTTTGGCCTTGTCTCTTGGAACTGGCCTACCGCAGTGGTTGCACTGGATCATCTCGCTCCGCCCTTTTCCTCCCTTGCTTCGTCCGCGGGACTTTCTCTTCTTCGTCAAATCTTATCCGCCACCGTAAACCCGCTTGTGCGGCGCTTAAACGTTGTTATGAGCTCTAGGCGCGTATTAGAGCGACTAGTAGGATTTAGCGAAGTATGTTACCTTCGCCGCAGTGTTTGCACAATATATGCAGCTTGAGAATAGTTTTTCCTCCGTGAGAGGGATTGTGCGAATAGTTGCTCCTGTTTCATTCTTTATGGCCTCCTCGCATTCACTTCGCCCACACCAACAGGCCCTTACGAACCCGCCGCGGTCATTCAGGTTCTTCTTGAATTGGCCATAGTCGGTTGCCTGGCTTATTGAATCGTTGAGGGCTGATTTCGCTTTAGAGTACAGAGACTTCTGTATCTCGTCCAGGCATCTCTGAACTTCATCAACAATGGCGTCATCTTTGACCGCGAGTTTCTGTGAGTTGTCACGCCGAACCAATGTAACTTGATTCTTTTCAACGTCTTTCGGTCCGATTTCTACCCGAAGGGGGACCCCCTTGAGCTCCCATTCGTTGAACTTCCACCCAGGGGTGTATTGCTCACGGGAGTCCACATGCACAGCTAGCCCGGCTTTAGATAACTTCTCGGCGGTGGTTCGAACCTTTTCCGCGACGGCTTCGCTCCGCTCAGTCTTGTAGTATATCGGAACGATGACAGCCTGAATCGGAGCGATTCGAGGCGGGATGACCAATCCCTTATCGTCGCTGTGAAGCATGATCATAGCGCCAATCAGTCGCCAGGAAACGCCCCACGAAGTTGTCCAGGCGAAGTGCGTCTGTTCATCCTGCCCCAGGTATTTGATTTGAAAAGGTTTGGAGAAATTCTGTCCAAGATTGTGTGATGTTCCCATCTGCATTGCTTTCCCATCCGGCATCATTGCTTCAAGAGTTGTCGTGTAGAGGGCCCCGACGAATTTCTCTTTCTCGCTTTTGTAGCCAGTTAGTACCGGGGCCGCCATCTGATCCTCCACGAGTTGACGATAGAATTCCAGTATCATCATTACCTCTTTGTCGGCATCTTCCTTCGTGGCGTGTACGGTGTGGCCTTCCTGCCACAGATATTCCGAGGTCCTGATGAAGGGTCGAGTCGCGGTGATTTCGGACCTCAGTACCGAGTTCCAGAGGTTGATCAACAGCGGCAGGTCTCGCCAGCTTCGAACCCACCTTGAATACGCGTCATTGACGATGGTTTCAGATGTGGGACGAACCGCGAGCCGTTCTGAGAGCTTGTTCTCTCCAGCTTCGGTTACCCAGAATACCTCCGGGGTGAACCCCTTGAAATGCTCTGCCTCCTTCTTGAGGTAGCTCTCCGGAATGAAAAGTGGGAAGTAAGCGTTCGAGTGACCAGCCTCCTTGAGCTTCCGGTCCAACCACTCTTTGATCTTCTCCCATATCGAGTACCCGTAGGGGCGAAGAACCATGAACCCCTTCATGGGGGCATAGTCAGCGAGTTCAGCCTTGGTCACTACCTGCGTATACCATTCCGAAAGGTCCTCTGCCTTCTTCACAGTAATGCCAATTTCCTTACTCAAGGCACAATCGCTCCCGAGAATTATTCCGCATATCGACTAGTGAAGGAGTTCGTTTAAGCTTCTGGAAGGAAAACACCGGAACTTTCCAAGTGTACCATTGCCTCAACAGACAGTCGGTGTGCTGCATTACCATATTTAGTGTTTGCTCGAATTTGCGATGCGTTGCCTTGAGTGCCTCGCCTAGCTGCACCTTGACCTAGTATTCCTACTTGCCAGCGTTTCTGGCCTGGCCCTGAACCGTTGGTTTGCCATATTCCAAATGTTGGGCCTAAGGCCTTTATTGCCGCGTCAGTAGAGTCCGCTTGGCGTCCGTTTCATGTCGAGAAATGATGATGCGAGGGTCGAGAGAGACTCGCTTGGGTCTGTGCGGGTGCCGTTGCAAGCTTACTACGGCCCCGAGACTGCAAGGGCTGTTGAGAACTTCCCAATCAGTGGTATAAGGCCGCTGCCAGAATTCATTAAGGCAACGGTTCTAGTCAAGAAAGCTGCGGCGGATGCGAATCTCTCACTGGGTTTCTTGGATAAGAGAGTGGGGCAGGCAATTGTTTCCGCAGCTGATGAAATCCTTAACGGTGCTCTTCGAGACGCTTTTGTCGTAGATGTTTTTCAAGCTGGTGCAGGGACTTCCCACAACATGAACGCGAACGAAGTCCTGGCGAACAGAGCCATCGAAATACTTGGCGGCCGAAAGGGCGACTACAAGCTCGTAAGCCCCCACGACCACGTTAACATGGGCCAATCCACTAACGACACCTATCCAACTTTCATTCGCGTAGCGAGCGTATTGATGGCTAAACCACTCATTGAAACCCTTACCTCCCTGAAGCAGGGCTTTGATGAGAAGGCAAAGGAATTCGATCACATAGTGAAATCCGGCCGTACACATTTGCAGGACGCAGGTGCAATTCGCCTAGGCCAAGAGTTTGCAGCTTGGGCGAAAATTACGGAAGATGACCTCCAAACCGTAGAACATGCCGGGGACAAGTTGCTGGAACTCAACTTGGGGGGGACGGCCGTTGGTACCGGCTTGAACGCAGACCCGAGATGCGTGAAACTTGCGGTGGAGAACCTATCCAAATACACGGGTTTCAAGTTCCGAGTTGCACGCAACTATGCGGCGTTGATGCAATCTATGGCCGATTTCGTAACATTCTCGGCTGCCCTCCGCACATTGAGCGTTGATCTGACGAAAGTCGCTAATGATCTGCGCCTGATGAGTTCTGGGCCAGCCACCGGAATAGGAGAAATAGTCCTACCAGCTGTACAGCCTGGATCCTCGATAATGCCAGGTAAGATAAACCCAAGTATTGCTGAAATGCTAAACATGGTTTGCTTCGAAGTCATTGGGAAAGACGTAACCATTATGATGGCCGCCCAAGCGAGCCAGCTAGAGTTGAACGTGATGATGCCCGTAATCGCATACGACCTAACACAGTCACTCATGATCCTAACGAATGCCGTACGCGTATTCAATGAGCGGCTCGTGAAGGGTATCAAAGCGAATGAGGAAAGGTGTACAGCTTTACTTGAGAAAAGCGCGGGGGTCGCGTTAGCCCTCAACCCGTTCATTGGCTATGAGAAAGCAGCAGAAGTTGCAAAGGAAGCACTGGCGCGTGGGGTCCCATTGCGCGAGGTCGTGTTGGAAAAGGGCTTACTTTCAGCTCATCAACTCGATGAAATATTGGACCCCTTCGCGATGACGACGCCCGGAGTCCACGGAAAGGAAAAGAAAAAGTAGGGCTGTTCTAGACTAAGGCTTCGAACAGTGAAGTAGTGTCTCGGTGGTACAGGTCCTGCTTGGTGAGTGGGACTTCTTTGTACGACGGCATCCTGTTCGCTATCATATCCTCGTAGGTTGGTTCTTGTATTCTGTAGAACACCCCGATTGGTACTTTCTCGCCCCACTCGAAGGACCGGATTATTGCTTGACCTTTCATCTGGTTTACTTCGTTCGAGTCGTTCGGGTCTTTGACGTTTCCATCGTAGCCGCTTTCCTCTAACTTGTAGAGCCTCGGTGCCTTAGAGGCCAAGTCGGCGCCCGCGTACCATTCCTTCGTGTTTATGTCGTTGTAAGTAGGGCACGTCTGCAGCACATCAACCAGCGCACTACCCCTATGAAGGATAGCTGCCTTCAGAATTTCCTTCAAATGCCTGACATCGAGGGAATAGCTGCGTGCCACGAAAGTATAGCCAGCGCTGATAGCGGTCGCAAGGGGGTTTATTCCCTCAATGATCGCTGGGGCTGGCATAGATTTGGTTCTCAGCCCTTTCGGTAAAGTTGGAGAGGCTTGGCCTTTGGTTAAGCCGTAAACTTGGTTATCATGTACAACGTAGGTGAAGTCAAGGTTTCGCCTGCCCGTGTTGAGAAAATGGCCTGCACCAATTCCATAACCGTCGCCATCGCCGCCGACGGCGACCACGGTCAGCGCCGTGTTTGCAAGCTTGATTCCAGTTGCTATCGGCAAAGACCGCCCGTGAAGCGTGTGAAAGCCGTAGGTGTTTACGAAGTGTGGTGTCTTTCCGGAACAACCTATGCCAGAGACTATGGCGACATCATGTGGTTCCAATTTGAGTTCGAACAGCGCCATCTGCACCGCGTTTAGTATGCCGAAGTCGCCGCAACCTGGGCACCAGTCGTTATGTACCTTAGTTCTGAAATCTTTGAGTTCAAGCATGGGCCATCACGACCTCCTTGGTGCCGTTCTTAATTGCCTCTTTAACTCCTTCATAGACTTCATTCTGCGAGAACGGCCTGCCATTGTACTTGAGAACTTTGTAATCCATTGCTATCCCTGTGTGTTCCCTAATCAACGCTCCCAACTGCCCGGTGTAATTATTCTCAATTAACACTTTCTTCTTCGCGTTCGAAAGATGTTTGGTCACCAATTCCGTAGGGAACGGGCTCATGTATCTGATTTGAAGGAAATTGCATCTGATCGCGTCTGCTTCGAGATCCTGCATCCCGTCAAGAATTGCACCTTTAGTTGACCCCCAACCCACGAGTGTTATGTCTGCTTTCTCGGGGCCGAAAAAGTTAGCTTTCTTCTCATCTGGAATCAACTCGTTAGCCAGCTGAAGTTTGTGCATACGTTTTTGCATCATCTTGACACGGTTTTCTGAGTTTTCTGTTATGCTACCAAACTCGTCATGCTCATCGCCGGTTGTGTGGAATATTCCTCCAGCCATCCCAGGAATAGTTCTTGGCGAAATGCCAAGTGGCGTAAACTCATAGCGTTTGTAGACACCCTTCCCGGCCAGATCTGTTTCTGAGAGCATTTGGCCGCGGTCAATTTTCAGGTCCCTCGTATCAAACATCGGAACGGTACGGTAGCTTGAGGCGAGAAACTTGTCAGCAATTACAACGACCGGCATTTGAAGCCTCTCAGCGTAATTGAATGCGTCAAATGTGTCGCTGAAGCATTCAACTACATCACCTGGAGCGACGGCCATTCTAGGGAACTCTCCGTGGCCTGCGTGCAACACGAATTGGAGGTCTCCTTGCTCAGTCCTAGTCGGAAGACCAGTTGAAGGGCCCGTACGCTGGTACAAGATTATGACTGGGCCTGGGGCCTCTGTATGGCCAGCCCAACCGAGTCCTTCAGCCATCAAGGAGAAACCTGGACCTGAAGTTGAGGTTGACGCACGAACGCCTGCATGCGCAGCACCCGTTGCCATGAGTACTGCGGAAATCTCATCTTCAGTTTGGACAACGACAATGTTGAAGTCCTTTTGGTGGTTCTCCAAGTATTCACTTTCGTCCGTCGCGGGAGTGATGGGGTAGTAAGTTTGAAAACCGCAACCTGCCCTAAACTTTCCGATTCCAACAGCTGCAACTCCTCGAATCACCATTCGCTTCTCCTGTGATGGGATCGGATGGAGCTTGTACGCGAAACCGTCCTGGAAATTCTTCTTGATATAGTCGTATCCGTGACGTGCTGCTGTCACATTGAGCTCACCAAGGGCAGCCTTTCTTCCCGAGAAACCTTCTTTGATCGCTGAAGCGACTACATCAAAGTCATAGTCGATCAAAGCCATTGACGCACCGAAAGCCACAGTGTTTGTCATAACCTGATACTTGCTCAGCTCATGCTCGTGGCCAGTCTCCTTCAAAGCCTCGATCAATACGGCCATGTATGGGACGGCGTACAGGCTGACATCTGGGCGTCCGATTTCCTCTGGCTTTAACTTTAGAGCGGAATCGAATACAATCGCCCCGCCAGGGCTAACTTCATTCCTATGGCCGTTGTGTGATGGGTACTCCTTATGCAAGTCACCAAACAGAGTTTCCTTGTCAAGCGCTATGAGAAGGTCAATCCAGTCGACGTGTGATCGAACTTCCCTATCGGAGGCACGTACTCGATAGTAACTGTGCTCTCCCTTGATGTTTGAGTGGTATTCGATGTTGGAAAAAACATGAAGCCCGCCGCGGGCACAAGCCTTTGCGAATGTTTCGGCAACAGAGTTAATTCCGCTGCCTTGAGGGCCACCGATGACCCAAGTAAGGTTGTTCTCTTCCGGCACTTTTGATTCCTTCTTCGTGTGCTCCGTTTTCATCGCTATTAGGCTTTACGAGGCCTAAAACTTCACCCTCATGTATTCGAGGGTTTCGTTTGAGTCGAGTACGACATACAAGGCCCCCATATGCGCCATTAACTCTCGCCTATGATTTGCAACCATACTTCACGTCTCGTGCGCGGGCCATCGAGTTCGACCACAAAGACGTTCTGCCAAGTCCCCCTAATGAGTCGGCCATCTACGATTGGGAACATTCGAGAATGCCCGAGAAATGCCGCAGCCAAGTGGGCGTCGGCATTATCGTCGATAGCGTTGTGGCCATAGCTCCAAGACCTTGGGAACACATCCTCGACCTTGGCAAGCATGTCCTGCATAAGGCCGCTTTCATGTTCGTTTGCGACTATAGCGGCAGTTGCATGAGGTACACTGATGATGCACGTTCCATTCTTTATTCCAGCTTCTTCAACGAAATTCATCACTTGAGGCGTGATATCGATGAGTTGCCTTCTTTCAGACGACCTCAATGTCAGAAGCTTGTTAATGACGACCGTTCAACTGCACCTCGTTATGGTGCAGATAAGAGGAGAGGGGATTGAAAAAGGAAGGGGACGGAAGCCCGGTTACATCCGAGCTTCACTGGTTGGAATGGGTGGCAGCTCTGGGAAGCGCTCCTTCATCTTCTGTTCGGCTACGAGGTTGGCTTCCTGAAGGATTTTCTGCGACTCTCCACTGGATGACGAAATATCGAAAGTGTTCTCACTAGTTTCTCCAACTTCCATGCTCAGTTCTTCAAGTGTCTCGTTTACGCTGGAGAGTTCTAATGAGACCTCAGGCATCACGCCTTCCAATTGCGACTTCAGTGTTCTTACAACGCCTGCAATCGGCATCATTGTGGCGGCTAGTTGGCCGAATTCGTTCACTGCTTCCAATCTTAATGTAACTTGTTCAAGTGCTAGTTCACTGTGTAAGATGACTTTCGCCATCTTTCTGAGTTCGGCGCATTCGTTGGCGTAGATTGACGCGAGTTCGGTGTTCTTCCCCTGAACTGCCAAAACGCATTTCCCATAGAGTGCTTGGTCGCGTTCCTGCATATGGTATGAGGTTCTCTCGAGTTTTCGTTGCTGGATCTTTAGTTTGAATAGGCATTCGCTGATGCGTTGCTTCATTGGAGTTGGGTGGATTGCTTCCTTGAGCTTCTTACTCCACGGAGTTCTTTCTTTGAACATACTATCTATCCCCCCTTTGTGGGTGTTCCATTCCCGCTGTTTTGGTTTGTTGCTGTTTCGTGTTCGTTGGCCAAGATCTTCAGGAAATTGCCGAGCCTGCCTTCTTCAAGAGTTCGTATTATTGATCCGGTGTATTCGATCTTGACATTGAGGGATCTTAGTTTTGTCATCAACTTCTCGATTTCCGACTTGTTCTTACCTACCAGGAAAACAAGCCCTTCAGGTTCGCCAAGTGAGCTCACCACTTTCACCGTTTGGGGGATTGCCGCAATTTTCTCGATAATTGCATCCCTTTCTGTGTCTCTCGGGAAGCTGGCGCCAATTAAGATTTGTTCCGCTACTCCAAGTTTCTCCAGGTCTAGGTCTGCTGTGTAGTCCTTGATTACTCCGTTCTTCTCCAGCTTGTTTACGCGGTAGGCGACGACATTTGGATGAAGGCTCAGTTTGCGCCCGATCTCTGCAAAGGAGTACTTGGCGTTTTCGACAAGTTCCGCCAGGATCTTGTAGTCTACTGCATCAATCATTTCATTCTTACCTCAAAGTGCTTTGTATGTTTCGAACCACTTATCGTAAAGGCCCAACATTTGGAGCGAAACGCTTGGTTTCCGTTTTCTCAAAATTTCTCTGAAATCATCCATCGTGATGGGTCGCGCTTGACCTTGAGCCTTCAGCGTGTTGCCCTCGAATAATTCCCGCACAACTCGCGTTTGGGCCCCTTGGAATATGTCCCGAAAGTCGCTCCCAGAGTAGCCTTCCGTCTTCTGAATTAGGGTCTCTCGGTCTATGTCATGGTCCAGCCGCAGGTCCTTCGCGTAAATGCCGAACAATTCTCGTCTAGCTTCAGAGTTCGGGAGTGGAACATAGATTCTCTTCTGGAACCTACGGATGAATGGCTCATCTATTGCCCAAGGCTTGTTGGTCGCCCCAATGACGTAAACATGGCTTTGGCGTTTCTTATCCAAGATGTTGTCCATTTCTTTGAGAAATTGGTTGCGGGTTCTTACCTCGCCACCTACTTCGTCTCCACGAATTCCAACCAGCGAGTCCACTTCATCAACGAAAATTATGACGGGGTGGCCTTCTTTCGATGCTTTGTGAGCCGAACCAAAGAGTTCGGCAACATTCTTCTCAGATTCGCCAAGCCACTTGGACATGATTGAAGCGGCATCAACACTGTAGAATACTGCGTCAATCTCAGTCGCAATTGCGGCGGCAAGAAGAGTTTTCCCGCAGCCCGGTGGGCCGAAAAACAATATTCCTCTGGGCCAACCTAATGGGAAAAGGTCTGGGCGCTTCACTGGAAAGACTATGGATTCTTCGATAGCTTTCTTGGCGTCGTGGAGGTTAGCTATCTCGCCCCACTTGATGTTCGGTTTCTCTGCCAATACGAGCTGCTCAAGCTTAGTAGATTGTGCTAGACTAGGGCGCTCATCTAAGTGCCCATTCTCATCCTTGAGCTCCTTGATCCTGCGTTTGCAATTTTCCACCTGTTGCATGTAGAGGCGGGTTTGGGGGGCTTCGGGGTAGAGAGTGCAGAGCTTCAGAAGTATCTCAGCTGTCCGTTCGTACCTTGAGATTGCGTTCGATTTTGCGCCTTGCTTATCAAACTGAACGGCTTCATTTGCGAATCTCGCTGCCATCTGTTCGAGTTGTTCAGAACCCGAAAGCTGCATCAATAACCACTCACACTAGTCCTGATCATTCGATTACGACCTTTCCGTTTTCCCGCAGTCTCTGAATGGCGATTTTCACTTGGACCGGTGAGGCGTGGAGCTCTTGCGCACATGACTCCACACTCATCTCGCCATCATGTTTTCTTGCGTAGTCGTAGACTTGTTCATCGATGTCCGCCTCCATGTCCGGGATTGAGATTGCGGGTTCGGGGACTGCAACTTGAGTGGTTTCTAGGGTTGGAAGGTCTGGGAAGTGTTCATGCAACTTCTGTTCTGCGATCAGCCCAGTCTCCTCGAGCACTTTTCTTGCCTCTCCGTCCGTTGTTTCTATGGGGAGGGTGTTTGCCGTGACTTCGCCGGTTTCGTAGGTTAGGTCCCCTAACATGTTGTTGACTTCTTCAAGTTCGCTGGCGACTTGGGGAACGATGCCAGCAATTTTCGATTTTGTTTCCTTAACTATGCCCATGACAGGGGCGATCTGCGACATGATCGTACCGAATTCTTCGACGGTCTCAAGCCTGAGAATTACCTTTTCCAGGGCAAGTTGACTGCCCAAGACGACTTGGGCGATTTTTCTTATTTCGGCGCATTCGTTGGCGTAGATCCTCGCATGTCCCAGGTCGTTCGAGACCTGTGCGCCTACGCAGCGTTGAAAGAGGTCAGTGTCACGTTGGTGAAGACGAGCGTACATGTGCTCCAGTTTTTCAAGTTGCGCACGGAGTCTGAAAGATGCGTGCTCAATGCGTTCCTTTAGTGGCACGGGGTGAAGCTTGTCCTCAACTTTCCTAAAGATGGAGAAGGTAACCACATCCTATCGTGGTTAGGTTGATTCTCGCATCTTGATTACTACTACATCAGGGATTTTTGTCGGGGCCGAGGCTTCCGTGGTCGTAATTGAGGCTTCTAAGCCATCGATTGTCTGCAATGACTCCCTCGTGTTGTCAAGGTCTTTTCGTTCTTTTCGGGCAATTTCGAGTCCCGCTCGAATAGATTCGGTTACTGAGTGGTAAGTGCTCTCGTCGATTTCAGCAGCTGTGTACAACATCTTGTTGTTCGTTAAGGCTGTTTGAAGGTCTTTGATTTGTTGTTCAAGCTTTGCTATCTCTTCCTTTAGGGTCTCGACTACCTTTTCGCGTTTTCCAATGATCTCTTTGTTTATGTCCTCGTAGCTATTTCGCAGCTGATTGTACTCGGTTTGGTCGATGTCTCCGTCCTTTAGGAGCAGGTCGAGCGCTTGCCTTCTTCTCTTGATGATGTCGTGTTCCTTTTTCAGATCCTCGGCCTCGATGCGCCATGCCTCTAGTATGATTGGGTGTCCGTTGATGACTCTGACCGAATTGATTGAATATTCTGTAACTTCCCCACTACTCAATGCTACTTGGACGGCTTGTACTTCATCTTTGATATCCGCCGTAAGACCTACTAGCTTGCCTGAGGGCCGTCCCATCGGATCCTCAAACGCCTGCCCTAGGTACTTTCCAATTTGTTCTACGGTGAGGGTCATGGCGAATTAATCCTCTAGTGAGAAATTCCGGCTTCGCCAACTTTCTGGCGCGACACGGATCCGTTGCTCGGTAGATCTGGAAATATGTTCTTCATGTGCTGCTCTGAGATGGTATTAGCCTCGCCGAGTATTCTTTGAGCCTCCTCACTAGACGCGTTCACATCGTAATTTGATCCAGTGACCTCGCCTGCCTCATCAACCACGCCGCTTAGAACCTCGCCTATTTGGCCGAGTTCAAAACCTACTTCAGGCATCACTCCTGATATCTGGCTCTTTATTGAGTGGACCACGCTCGCCACGGGAGCCATCATTTTTGCAACGTCGCCAAACTCTTCGATCGTCTGGAGGCGTAAGTAGACTTGCTCTAACGCCATCTGGCACTGCACCGTTACCTTGGCCATCTTGCGCACTTCTGCGCACTCGTTCGCATACATCATCGCTCGAGCGTTGTCGTGTGCCATCTGCGAATTGATGCATTTGGCGAAAATGTCCTTGTCGTGCTGTTGCATACGGGAGGCGGCTGTTTCGAGCTTATTCTTCTGAACATTCAGCCTGTAGAGCGCCGAGGTAATTTGCTCCTTAACAGCGGGTTTATGATGGAAACGGTCACCGAATCTTGAAAAAACAGGCTCTCTTTGATCCCTATCCCAGTCCTTGAGAAAACCTTGATTCATTCTAACATTCACCGGTTTGTGCTTACAACAATTCTTCGTGTTTGTTCTGCGTACACGAACGAATGCTATTCAAATTTCGTGCAAGAAAGCTGTCAAGAATCAGCGAGTCAACGAAACAGGTTTCTCATAATCATCGTTCAGGAACTAAGAATGCGTACTATTCTGATGTTGCACAGAAGCGAGAACTAATCAATCTGCGATAACAGAGAACATTACGAGCTGTTTCTGTCGATTCCACCAATCGCGTTTGGCATTCAACAAATTCGCGTACGAATTCGACAGTAAACCGAAAACATGAGAAAGAAATTGGGATTTTCACTTCAGTACGTAAGCCCGATTTGGCGAGCCATGTCATCCTGTCTTCTTCACCTTGATTTCAATCGTTGAAACGTTTCTGATGTCATTACCCTCTCCGAGTGCCTGAGTACCGATGCTTATCTCTTGGACTGCAAGTTTTCCTGCAAAGAATCTACGGCGTACAACTTCGACGACATCGACCGCTGTACTGATTGCGCGCCCTCTGGCCTTAACGGTCAAAGTTTGAGCGCCTGCCTGAAAGTGCATCATGACCGCGGTT
>Ga0116120_1001338_pt1 | contig 17024 bp, 10 predicted proteins | sample June2015DPH_11_1_3_FD_89724 | JGI IMG/M metagenome (GOLD analysis project Ga0116120, IMG submission 89724) | Peatland microbial communities from SPRUCE experiment site at the Marcell Experimental Forest, Minnesota, USA - June2015DPH_11_150 | ecosystem: Environmental > Terrestrial > Soil >... | reverse complement strand
GCCCTCGCTGTCATCCGCCACGCCCTGAGCCCCGTTAACCCGCGCAGCACCATTCGCCCCGTGCGCGCTGCAAGCACTGCCAGCCAGTCCAGCCAGAGTCGTCACCACCCAATTCGTTCCCACCGGCGTCACTTTCCGGATGGTGTCGTTGTAATAGTCCGACACATAAAGATTGCCAGCACTGTCCAACGCCACACCGTCAGGCCCGTTAAACCGCGCGGCGCTGTTCGTCCCGTTCGCGCTGCCAGCACTGCCCGCCAGTCCGGCCAGGGTCGTCACCACCCAATTCGTTCCGACCGGCGTCACCTGGCGGATCGTTTGGTTGTAAAGGTCCGATACATAGAGGTTGCCGTTCGCGTCCACCGCCACGCGCAGAGGCCCGTCAAACCGCGCGGCGCTGCCCGTGCCGTCCGTGCTGCCTGTATTGTTGCCCGCCAGTCCGGCCAGGGTCGTTACCATACCCGCCGGCGTCACTTTGCGGATCGTGCCGTTACCTGAGTCCGCCACATAGACAGTGCCGTTCGTGTCCACCGCCACGCCGTCAGGATAATAAAACCGCGCGGCGGTCCCCGTCCCGTCATTTGTGCCAAAAATCGAGAACGATCCCCCTCCGGCCAGGATCGTTCCCACGCCCCCCGAAACCTTGCCAATCGTGTGGTCATCTGTGTTCGCCACATAGAGGTTGCCCGCGCTATCCACCGCCACGCCGGCGGGCCAATTAAGCCCCCCACTCCACGCGGTCGTCACTATCCAATTCGTTCCACTCGGCGTCACTTTGCGGATCACGTTGTTGCCTTCGTCCGCCACATAGACAGTGCCGTTCGTGGCCACCGTCAGGCCGAAAGGTAAATAAAATCGCGCGTTGCTCCCCGTCGCGTTCACGTTGCCAGAATAACCCGCCAGTCCGGCCAGGGTCGTCACCACCCAATTCATTCCGACCGGCGTCACTTCTCGGATCGTGTGGTTTTCTGAGTCCGCCACATAGAGGTTGCCCGCGCTGTCCACCGCCACGCCGCCAGGCCCGTTAAACCGCGCAGCGCTGTTCGTACCATCCCCGCTGCCTGTATTGCCCGCCAGTCCGGCCAGGGTCTTCACCACCCAATTGGTTCCCACCGGCGTCACTTCGCGGATCGTGTGGTTGCCGGTGTCCGCCACGTAGAGGTTGCCCGCGCTGTCCACCGCCACGCCGTTAGGATAATTAAACCGCGCGGCGCTCCCCATCCCGTCATTGGTTCCTGTGCAGCCGGCCAGTCCGGCCAGGGTCGTCACCACGCCCCCGGGCGTCATTTCGCGGATCGTACAGTTGACTGTGTCCGCCACATAGAGGTTGCCCGCGCTGTCCACCGCCACGCTGCAAGGAAACGCGAACTGCGCGCCGCTATTCGTCCCGTCCATGCTGCCGTAGCCGGTGTTCCCGGCCAGGGTGATGAAGGTGTAGGGGGTATAAGTCGATTGTCCGCGGGCATGGGTGGCCGTCAACGCAGCCACGAGTAAGGCGAGGGCCAGTAATGCGCCATTGCCGTGTTTCATCGGTTTTTTGGTCGTTCTCATAATAATTTCCTCATTTATTGTTGTTTTCTTTAGTTTGTTGGTTTGAACGAATTTCTCTGTCCTAATTACATAAGCGCCATTTCTTCCGAGTTTGCTTCACGAAAAATCGAAAATTCTTCAGTCGCGCCTCCGAAGATTGCCTCCTTTCGCGGCGGTTCCGGCCGGTCTGGCTTGCGAGCGAGCGAGATCCCCTTTGGCGGTAGCACGTTCCCGGACGGGACAAAGGTGGCCCAAGTCTTGCCGGATTCGGGGTTATACTCGGCCGTTCGGCCGGGAATCGGCGGCACGCGGATCAGGTGATGGCAGTTGGGGCATTGAATCTCGCGGCCCGATGCCTGCTCGTCGCATTGCAGGTGCTGCTCGCAGTGCAGACAGGTGAATTTGAATTGGTTTATGGCTTTCAGGGGGTTGGCTTTGTTTTGTTGCTACGGACCTGAAGCGGGTGTTGTCTTTTCCGCTGCGTTGATCTCCGCCCACGATGGGGCCCGCCAAATTTGCAAGACTCCAGTCGCGTCCAATGTGCCAATCGTATTGCCATCCGGCGAGACCGCCGTGCTATTGTGCGATGCGCCTTGGCCTTCGATGGTGAGAACGTCCTGCCAGCTTTCGGTGTCCCAGAGCTGGACCGCCTGACCGCCGCTGCTGGCGGTAACCAATCGTTTGCCGTCCGGCGAAAAGGCCATTGAACGAAACCTCCAGAAGAAGCCGCGCAGCGTGGCCACTTCCCGCCAACTGGCTGTGTCCAACACTTGGATATAACCATGAACACTGGCGATGAGAAAGCGCCGCCCATCCGGTGAGAATGTTGATCGGTCAGTTTGCAGAATCCCAACATCTAATTGCAGAGTCTTTTGCTCTGCCAGATTTCTAACCTGAACCCGGTCACGGTAGCGGACGCCGGTTACACACAAACTCTCGTCCGGCGACAAGCTGGTTGGAAGGTAGTTGGCAGGCCAAGACTGTATTTCCGAAGCCGTCGTGAGGTCCCATTCTTGAAGTGAACCGCCCGCGCCGGCGAGCAACTTCCTTCCGCCATCCAAGAATGCCACCGGGACGAATATAGGCGCTGTGTTTGTCAATTGACACGATAAGACGTGGCGCGGCACGTCCCAAACCCGCATCAGCCCGTTGCTGGAACCAACGGCCAGAAACTGTCCGTCGCGGGAAAAGACGTGAAACCAAACAAGATCGAAGCCGCGTATCAAGATGCCGCCGACCTCCAACAGCGGTTCTCTCTGTCCGAATTCAGATCCCGACCATCGAGTCACGCGCCCACTCTGATCAAGAGTCACAATTGACTGGCTGTCCGGCGAAAAGCGGAAGGCGGTGACATTGTCTGGGATGGTGAGCTGCGGCTCTCTCGGGTGAGTGACGGACGTGTCCCAGATACGAACCGTGCCGTCTCTGCCGCCGCTGGCCAGGGTCTTTTCATCAGGCAACAGCGCCAGGCACCACACCGGCTCACGATGGCCACGCAATAGGTCCATGCACTTGCCATTGGTAACATCCCAGATGCGAATCGTCCCGTCGGTGCTGCTTGAGGCCAGACGTTTGCTGTCGGGCAAAAAAAACAGGGAACTCACAAACGAGGAATGGCCTTCCAGACGCTTCGTCTCGTTGCCAACGGCAACATCCCAAAGACGAATATCTTTCTCCTCGTATCCGGCCGCGGAGGCCAGGAGCTTTTGGTCTGGCGAAAAGGCCAATGCCGTAATTCGCAATTTCGAGCCCAAGGCACTCCAAAGCTCCTTGCCGTCGTGCAAGTCAATAATGTGAATCCACCCACCCGGCGAGCCATAGGCCGCCAAATGCAAGTCGGGCGTTACGGCAAAAGCATTCGCGTGCTGTCCCAAGGACGGCTGTTCTACAGCATAACTGACCAGCCTGGTCCCGTCGGCCACACGCCAGAGAGTCATCCACCCTTTCGTGCCGGACGTGGACGTCAGTAACGTCCGCCCGTCGCTGGAAAACGCCAAACCCATGCAATAACTTTCTAAGGGCCATTCAGAAGTCATTCGCCGCGTTGCCGTATTCCACAGATGCAAGATGAATCGTGGCTGCCCGGAGGATAAAGAGGTGGCACTGGCAAATGCCAGCAACGGTTCAGTGGGTGAGAAGGCGGCGCGGACTAACCCTTCGTCTTTCGCCAGACGAATTAACTCTTGTCGCGTTAGTAAGTCCCATACCGCCAGCCCGCCACGGAACTCTCCAATCGCCAGCCACTGACCGTCTTGAGAAACAGCCAGCGAGTCGACCTCGTTCGATTCCTGGCAGAGGGTGAACAAGACATCGCTGCGGCATTGTTGCCAGAGGTAACGCCATTCCCACCCGCGCAAGTCTCTTTGGCCGGGCTGCGGCCGCTGCCGATCGAGCAGCTCTTGCGCGCGACCAAGGTTGTTTCCATCCAGCGCCTGCTTGGCCACGTTCATATCCGAAGCATAGGCGCGCTGACGGGCGGCGAGTTCTTCGGCTTGCGCTTGCCGGCGCAGTTTAGCTTCGTTGGCTTGTGCCGTCAGAGCTTCCCGTTTGGCGTGAGTAGCCCTAACCGCCTGCCAGGTGCTCACAATAGTGCCAAGGACCAATACGCCGCTCACCACCGCCGCTGCGGTGAAGACCAGCTTGTTCCGACGCACCAGTTTCTGGAACCGGTAGAGTTTGCCGGGTGGGCGGGCCAAGACCGGCTCGTTATTCAAGTGACATAGAATGTCATCGGCCAGCCCGTTGGCCGTCTCGTAACGGCGTGTCCGGTCCTTCTCCAGACACTTCATCACGATCCAGTCCAAATCCCCACGCACGACGTGAATCAGTTGCGGCGGCTCGGAATGACGTCGCTTGGCCACCGTGGTCTGATCGGCTGCTTCCAACGTGCTAATCCGCGTCGAAGGCCGCACCGGTTCCCGCTCCCGGATGATCCGCCGCATCTCGTTCAGGCCCGCCGCCACCAGTTCCTGCGCGTCAAACGGTGTCTGCCCCGTCAACAGTTCGTAGAGCAACACCCCCAACGCGTAGATGTCGCTGCGCGTATCAATGTCCAATGTGCTCATCTCCGCCTGCTCTGGACTCATGTACGCCGGCGTGCCGATAAACTGCTCGAACGCTGTGAACAGCGTCTTGTCCGTCAACACTTGCCCCGAGGTCGCCTTGGCGATGCCAAAATCAATGATCTTCGGCAGTGGTTTCCCATCATGCACGGTCACCAGTATGTTCGAGGGCTTGATGTCCCGGTGGATGATGCCCTTCTGATGCGCGTGCTGGATGGCATGACAGATCTGGACAAACAGGTTCAGCCGTTCCTCGGTCGAAAGGTTGTTCTGGTCGCAGTAGTCGGTGATCTTGATGCCGCGCACCAGTTCCATAACGAAGTAGGGCCGGCCGGTGTCGGTCGCGCCGGCATCGAGCACCTTGGCGATATTCGGATGGTCCATCAGCGCCAGGGCCTGGCGCTCGGCTTCAAACCGGGCGATGACCGCTTTGGTGTCCATCCCCAGCTTGATGACCTTGAGCGCAACCCGGCGGCGGATGGGCTGTTCCTGTTCGGCCATATAAACGACGCCGCAGCCGCCTTCGCCGATTTGCTGCAACAACTTGTAGCGCCCGATGCGGTCGCCGGGCTTCTCGGTGAGTGGTGCGGGAAGGACGATGGTGGAATGCTGTGGTGGAGCAACCGGGTCTTCAAGAAACGCGCCGGCTTGATCGTGGGCCAGCAAGAGTTTCTCGACTTCTGCGCGCAACCCGTCGTCGCCACGACAGGCGCCGTCCAAATAAGCTGCTCGTTCGGCTGGTGAGTTCCGGGCTGCCGCCTCGGCCAGAACCTGTTTGATTCGTTCCCAGTCTGTGCTCATAGAATTGATTCCGATCAACAATCCCTTCACCCATACATGCGCCGTGGCCGGCCGGTTTGCTTCAAGAAATCGGCTGGCGTTCAGTAATTCTATTTGCCCGGCTCGTCCGGCAGGCGAACGCGCCGGAAGAGCCAGGCGCGGGCGAAAACCCAGGCCCGGTCGGCGGTGCTGCGGGAGATGCCCAGTTGCGCGGCGGCTTCCGCCTGAGTCAGGCCGGTGAAAAAGCGCAGGTTGACGAGTTCCGCTGCGGCGGAGTCCACCTTCGCCAGTTGGGTCAGCGCTTCATCGAGAGCCAGCAAATCGTCGTCGGGCAACGGGCAGGCCAATTCCACCGCGTCCACCTCGACCCGTTGGCACCCGCCGCCGTGCTTGAGCCGCTGCTTGCGGCGGGCGTTTTCGACCAGGATCCGCCTCATCGCTTCGGCTGCCGCTGCGAAGAAGTGCCTTTGCCCTTCCCACTCGCGGCTTTCCGCGCCAGCGACCCGCAGCCAGGCTTCGTGAACCAGCGAGGTGGCCTGGAGGGTTTGGCCGGGGCGTTCCTGGGAAAGCTTGTTCGCGGCCAGGCGGCGCAATTCGTCATAGACCAGAGGCAGCAGTTCCGCGCTCGTGTGCGCTTCGCCGCGCTCGATTGCCTGCAACATGCCGGTCACGTCAACCACAACCCATTACTTTCGATGCGGTACTGCTGTCGTTCCCCTGAATGCCCCTGCGTCCTGGCCTTCAATGGACCGGACAAAACCTCATCCCGGCTTTCCCTTCCCAAAAAGGAAAACCAAACACAGGTTCGTTCGCTTAAGAGCTTTAACTGCCGGCGGGGCGTTGGCTGAAACGCGTCAGCGTCTCGTTTCGGTAGGTATGGTTCGCGTATCAAATTGCCTGAAACTTGTCAAGACCGAAAAACGACATCATGGATGCAAGGATGACATCCGCCCTCACCCCGGCCAAACTCATTCCCTCACCCGTCCTGCGGCCACCCTCTCCCATCCGATGGGCGAGGGAAAAAAGGGTGAATCGTTCGCCGCTCCTTTGAAAATTTATACGACTGGATTGGCCGGACACTCATCCGCAAAACCAGAAACAAGCGAAAGCTATTTCCTCTCCTGGGGGAGAGGATAAAAGGTGAGGGCGGGCGTAAACACTCATTCCACTGAAAACCTCGAGGAAGCCTTTTTTATATCCTCTTTTCAGGCCGCCAGTTGGGATGAAGGTTTTGCCTCCCGATTCTTGCCGGGTGTCAGGGCTGAGGAACTGTTCTTCGAGGGTTTGGCTGGGGACTTGACGTTTCATGGTTGTCTATCGCTTTCTGTTAAACCCGGGCATTTAGTAGTGTCTTGATTTGAAATTCGGAGCGCGAGTTGTCCCAACTCGCAGCAGGTTCTTACGAGAAGAACCATTGAAATCACGGGCGGCTTGCTTTGCTTTCAGACGCGCTGCGGTTTGAGACAAACCGCGCTCCTTCAAATTAAGACACTGCCGGGCGTTTGGAGTCTGCACCCGATTGGTTTTTACAGGAAGCTTAGGACATCACCCGTCGCCAGCCTTCACCTTTTTGCCGATGTCCGGCAGTTCCACAAAAACAATGTCGGTCAATGCGTGCTGCGCGTGGTCGGTGATGCCAACGGTGGCGGTGTCACCGGTGACGCGCACTTGGTCGCGCCGCCGGAGAAGCGCGTGGCGGCTATTTATTTTTCGGCTTAAAATCAAGATAGGCCAGATTCATATTGCCTTCGGTGACGATGTGAAGGGTCAAAACACTCACTCCTTTGGGCAGCTTCACTTCGGCCATGTTTGTCATCACATTCCAGTGGTGCCATTGACGCCAGGCGATGGGATCCTTGTCGGTGCTGGTTGAAATAATATTGATCGAAGAAACCAAAGGCTTGCCGTTTAGATCCAGAGAAATCGTCCCGCCTCGGTTCGAGGTGTATAAGAGATCAATGGTATAAACACCGGCATGTTCAACCGCAACGGTCATATTGAACCATTCGCCGGGTGCCGTCCAGCCGACGTAGAGTTGTCCCTCGGGCGGTTGCACCAGGTCGTATGGACTATTGTCAGTCTCGTCATGGAATTTCGTGTAGGACGTACTGACGCCCTCTTTCATTCGAAACTCGTTAAGATACGTCCCGTTCGCGGGATTCAGTTCCCCGCTGCCGTGGTTCTTTGTGTCCTTGTTGTGATAGGCGACGCCTTCTCCGCCGAGATCATAGTAGGCGCATTGCACGCGTCCGGGAATTTTCTGCGGCCCTCCATGATACACGCTGTCTTGGAATGGCTTTCCCTGATATTCCTTCAATTGTGCGGACGCGCATCCGCAAAAATAAAAACCGCCGGTGAGAATCAAGCCCGCTTGCAGAAAAAATCGAAGTTTTGTTTTCATATCGGATTGCCAATGTTTTAATTTTAGTTGCATCTGATTTTTGAACGACGATGGAGGCGATGCAATAAAAATCTTTTAGCTTCCTCGACGTTTCCAGTGGAATGAGTGTTTACGCCCGCCCTCACCTTTTATCCTCTCCCCCAGGAGAGGAAATGGCTTTCGCTTGTTTCTGGGTTTGCGGATGAGCGTCCGGCCAATCCAGTCGTATAAATTTTCAAAGGAGCGGCGAACGATTCTCCCTTTTTTCCCTCGCCCATCGGATGGGAGAGGGTGGCCGCAGGACGGGTGAGGGAATGAGTTTGGCCGGGGCGAGGGCGGATGTCATCCTTGCACCTATGACGTCGTGGCTGTACCCCAAGAGTCCGGTTTCAGGCCATGTCACCCACTGAAAATATCGAAGAACCATCTTTTATGATTTGGCAGGCCGGGTGCATTTCACTTTTTTGTGCGGCGGTTTTTTTTGGTTCCTAACCTTAATAATAGTCGTGATCCTGCCCCGCCCTCCGGCTTGTCGGCCGAAGCCCTGGCCGAAGGGGGAAGGGGACGATTAAGATTAGACCGGTTTCCAGTGCCGGCGTTGAGAGCCTGCCCGAATTGTTCTAGGGACGTACCGTCACTAGTTCAATGCCGTTGGCATTCGGGTCCAGGTTTTTAGCGTACTGTTTGGCCGTGGAATTGTTCCAATGGTCGGCAACGCCTGCGCCGGCATTGGCCGCGTTATTGATGTAGCTTGTTCCGCCGGACTGGCCGGAAATCGTGCTCCAGAAGTCGTAGGAAACGCATTCCTCGGCGACGCCGTCGAGCGACATGATGAAGCTCGACATCTGTTTGCCGTTAAAGGGCGCCAAGGCCACGCCGTTGAATGGAGCGTCGTCCAGCTTCGGGCTCGGATACATCGCGTCCATGGCCCACAAAACGACTTTGCCGCCGAAATTCGCGTTTGTCATATAGGCGGTGAGGGCGCTGTTGCCGGGATGCCTTTTGTTGTCTTGCCAGTTGGGCAGGATGCCATTGATCCCGTAAAGATTCTTTGACCCGAACGTGATGATCCCGCCGACGTGACCTTTGAGCAGGGGCTGGCAAATAATGTACCGTGCATTGTAAAAACACGCCGATTCCGAATTCTTGACGTCGTTATTGGGGAAAACGCCGTCCACGTTGGTGGTGGTGACGCGGCCGTTGTTGCCGAAATAGTCAACCACTTTTACATTGGGGAACGCATTGTGGATCGCGTTGAAAATATTGTCCGTGACGGCGCGGCTCGGGTCGCCGATCCAGATGTCAGCCTGGGGAACGCCCGCATTCACAAGGCTGGCGACCACTGCGACGCAGGTCTGGGGGTTGGCGTTCATGGCATTGCCATGGTCTGCGGCTGGAGCGGCCGAATTGTTCTGGTTGATCTTGATGGCGATCATGTCGCCGGCCTGATAACCCGTGCCGGCGCGGCCGTGAGCATTGTTGAACCAACGGAATATTTTGTTCCAGGAATCGGCGTCATTCTTCCCGCCGGAAAGTGCCGCGATACCCGCGGTAAAGGACTTGTTATATTCCGCCTGCGGATTGACGGCTGCGTCCCAGTAGTTTCCCTCGCCAGTCCATTTTGCCGCGTTGGTGTTATACACCCACGCAACCCGGCCGGGGAAGATTCCCTTTGCCGTGCCGATGGGATTTGCTGCCAAAGCAGGACGAGCGTCATTCGCAATAAAAACCAACAGTGATACAATCGCAGCCGCAAAAAAGAGGCCGGCCCGGACATGCTTTTTGTTCCTTAAAAGCGACCTGGCCTTTGTAAATGAGAATGCATATCCCGCAAGGGCGACACAATACGTCAAAAATCCGATCCGTATGGGCGCGGCCGCGCGCTGGCACGGATACGCCGCGCGGGACGGTTTGGGGATAACGCGGAACAGGTACCATGCGCAGGCGGCCAATCCGGCAAAAAGCAGGGACCATTTTGGCCATGCGCTCTTGTTGATGCCGTGTATCTTTCCAGTCCTCGGACAACGCTTAAATAGATTTGAAAAAACCATACCGCCTCCTCTGGGAAAAGGATTGATTTTACCACTGATTTTGGCTGCCAGTTTAGAAAGCTTATTACGCATTTCTGATTTCAACACAATCATTTATTAAAGATACCCCTGCGGCTTGAATTTTGCAAGACCCCGCCAAATCTCACGCCGCAAAAAATATCGCGCTTTTCCTTTCGCAGGTTATTTTTTCGCGATGCTTAGTCAAGCCCCTCCCATGTCAACCGATTCACTGTTTTTGAAGAATGAGGGCGCGGTTTTTTCAAAACCGGGGAAAGTCCTGCAACGTTAAAAGCTTGAATGATGAAGCTGCTCCGAGCATTCTTGCGCCATGCTCACGGACATGGAAAAATTCCCACTCAAAAGTTTGGCCGTCAAGCAACTCTCAAGGATACTGGGACTGTTTATTTTGGTTCTGCTCTCCTTTGTCTTTGCGGCATCGGCCTGGTCAGCTTCATTTTACACGCAGCGGTTGGAAGATCCCAGGGCGGTTTACGTTGCTCCATCCGGCGGCGACGACACCGCTGCATTGCAGAAAGCGGTTAATCAAGTTCAAGAGACCACTGGCCAGGGAATTGTTCTGCTCGCACCGGGGCAATATCACATCAGCGATACTCTTTATATTTGGCCCGGCATCCGGTTGATTGGCTACGGTGATGAACGTCCGGTTATTGTCCTGCCCGCCAACACGCCGGGTTTCGGAGATGCGTTGCAGGAGAAGCTCATGGTCTTTTTCGCTGGAAGGCGCCCGCGAAATCCGCAGGCTGACAACAGTTCTGTCCCTGACGCCAACCCTGGCACCTTTTATTCGGCGCTCGCCAATATTGATGTCGAGGTTGAGGAAGGAAACCCGGGCGCGGTCGCCGTGCGGGCACACTATGCCCAGCACTGTTTCCTCGCTCACATGGATTTCCGTCTCGGCTCCGCGCTGGCCGGCATCCACGAGGGCGGTAATGTGGTCGAGGATGTTCATTTCTTCGGCGGCACCCACGCCATTCAAACATCGAAGCCTTCGCCCGGCTGGCAGTTCACGCTCGTTGACTGTTCATTTGAAGGCCAGCGTGAAGCCGCGATTCTTGAACACGAAGCCGGACTCACGCTCATTCGCCCGCACTTCCGGCATGTGCCCACAGCCGTTGAAATAGAGTCTGAATGGGCGGACGAACTTTGGGTCAAGGACGCCCGCCTCGAAGACATTTCCGGTCCGGCATTCATTTTCGGGATGGAGAAAAGCCCGCGCAACGAAATCAATATGGAAGGTGTCATCTGCCGCGACGTGCCGGTCTTTGCCGCGTTGCGCGACAGCGGCAAACGCTTTGCCGCCCCTGCGGAAATTTATGCGGTAACGAATTTTTCCCACGGACTCCATTATGCCGACATTGGAGCCGTGCCGGAAATTGAAAACCGCTTCGACGCCGCGCCGCTGGCCACGATGCCACCAGCCGTCGCCTCTGATTTGGCTCTTCTGCCTGCCTGCGATACCTGGGTGAATTTGCGTGATTTAGGCGCCAAGGGCGACGGCAAAACCGACGACACCGAAGTACTACAGAAAGCGATTGCGGCCCACCGCGCCATTTACCTGCCTTCGGGCTTTTACGTCGTGCATGACACGCTAACGCTGCGGCCTGACACGGCGTTAATCGGACTGCATCCAGGCGCAACGCAGATTGTTTTGCCGGACGGCGCACCCGCTTATCAAGGCATCGGTGGCCCCAAAGCTTTCCTGGAAACACCCAAAGGCGGCAGCAACATTGTAATCGGCATCGGACTGTACACGGGCGGGAACAATCGGCGCGCGGTCGCGGCTCTTTGGAAGGCCGGCTCCGGTTCGATGATAAACGACGTCCGATTCCTTGGCGGGCACGGCACGCCCCTGCCGGATGGCTCCCGCGCAAACCCGTACAACAACAGCCACTCGGCCGACCCCGATCCCAGTCGTCATTGGGACAGCCAATATCCCAGCCTCTGGGTTACCGATGGCGGTGGCGGCACGTTCCTTGATATTTGGACCCCCTCGACCTTTGCCCAAGCCGGCATGCTCGTATCTGATACTGAGACTGAAGGCCGCGCCTACCAGATCTCGAGCGAACATCACGTCCGCAACGAAATTCAGGTGCACAATGCCGCCCACTGGTGCTTTTATGCCTTACAGACCGAGGAGGAGCGGGGTGAAAGCGGGTTTGCTCTACCGATTGAAATTGATTCGTCCCACGATATTACCTTCGCCAATTTCCACAGCTACCGCGTCATCAGTTCCTTCCAGCCTTTCCCGTGGGCCGTCAAGGTGTCCAACTCACAGGACATCCATTTCCGTAATTTTCACTGCGACAGCAACAGCAAGGCGAGTTTTGACTCGAGTGTTTACGATCAGAGCTATAACGTTGAGATCCGCCAACATGAGTTCGCCGGGTTGGATCTTTCGGGTCAAGTGACTCGTCCCAAGCACGCCACACTTTCACCCGTCGTCGCTCGCGGTGCGAAGGTGGAAAAACTTGCGGGTGGTTTTTTTAACATCTCCGGTGGCGGGGTTGGGCCACACGGCGATTTTTACTTTGTGGATGCGCATTGGCAGCGGATCTATCGCTGGGATTCGGCGTCACGGCAACTCTCCACCGTCAGCGATTATCCGCTGGAGCCCGTCAACCTGGCTGTGGACCAGTCAGGCAACCTGATGGTCATTTCCTACGCGGGTGATGATGTGATTTATGCCCTGAACCCAAGTGGCGCTATCACGTTGCTGAAACCCGAAGTTGTCACCAATTGGTCCGGGAAAAATTTATATTTGCCCGTCAGCGATTGGCACTTGAACCGCGATTCCCTTTCCCATCCGGTTGCCAATTTTATTTCGCCTGACAGGACTACCGTGCTGCCCGCAGGCGAGGACTTTTTAACCGGAGCAACCAGTTGGCGCGTCAAATCAAGCCCGCCAATCCGCTCCTTTGGCCTGGGCCGAGCGGTGCCGGGCAAGCTTTTTTATGTTACCGACGAATCCGGGTTGAGGACGTGGGCGGCTGACGTGAATCCGGACGGGAGCCTGAAAAATTTCCGGCTCTTTGCCGAGCAAGGCGGCGAAAGCGTGACGGTGGATTCGCGCGGCAACGTGTATATCGCCGCCGGTCAAGTTTATGTCTATGACCCTGCCGGCAAACTGATTGATACCATCGAAGTTCCCGAACGCCCGGTGCAACTGGCGTTTGGCGGCGCCGATCACAAAACGCTTTTCATTGCGGCCCGAACGTCGCTTTATTCAGTGCGCATGAAATATCCGGGTTCAGATGTCAGGACGTAACCAGCGGCCTTTGTGTCGCCGAAAACAAGCGGCGCGTGTTCTGGCCTTTCGGCTCGAAAATCCACTTGCCATTGGAAAGCCGGACCTGACACGAAACGACTTTGCCGCCAGAGCCGTGATTGGCAAAAGCAACTTTGCCGCTGCAAATTCCGATTTGCGCGTGAAGCCAGCGGACAAAATCAACCGACAATCCGCGCCAAGCGTCAAGTTTGACCGCGTGGCCGTCCGTAAAATCCTCAACACATTTCTGCCAGTCAAAATCCGGATCAGGTTGCGGGGTCATACTAAAATAACCCATAACCCACGCAGTTGGCGTGCAGACCATGGTGTGGTAAAATCAAATGCGAGGCCAGCAGTTTGTTGGAGGCGATGCCGATGGTGGCGGTCAACTGGCGCTCTGACAGAATCCGCTGCTTCAACTGCCGCGCCACCGGAAGAGCCTTGAGCCGCGACGCGTCCGCGTTCTCCGCCTGACAGATGGCGGACATGTCGCCACGCAACTTCGGGTCGTCGCGCTGTTTCACGGAAGCGTAAAACGCGTCCATGTCCAAATGAAAGATCACACGAAACATCGCAGCGGCAGATTACCACGGACATTGGAAAGCCAGAAGAGCCGTCATGCCCGGTCAGACCATTCAGCCGGCGAATCACGCCGGAGAATGTGGTTCATTCGAGCCTTGGGTGATGAAACGGCCTTAATCTTGTTAGCTGGTTACACTGAAAGATTACATTTTGAGACGAATGCAGTATTTTTTTTGACTTTATATCTCAAACAGTGGACCTTTAATTTACCGGACTTTTGCAGAAATTGTTATGCTTAAAAAAATATTTGTTGAAGTGGTTAATGTTCATCGCCATAGTGCTCCGACTTGCGCTTCAAAAATCTCCTTCCTGACGCTGAAATTATTCGTTTCCAGCGTAGGGATGGCCCGGCGGAATGCCGATCAGGGGAACCAGTCATACCCGACACGCGGCCGGTTGGTTTCGTGTCTTGGACTGGTGCTTCTGGCATTTGTTTTTTCCTGTGAGGTTCTGGCGCAAACGCAGATCGTGAACTGTGATGCGCCGGTTCAGAGCCGGAAGCGAGGCATCGCTGTCAATTCCAACATGTCGGCTGCCGACTTCCAAGCCTTGGCCCCCGGCGTATCGTGGTTTTACGATTGGGGTATAAACAACTGGACCGTGCCGTCTGGTGTGGCGATGAGCTACATCCCCATGGTCTGGAGCGCTTATTCAGGTTATCAAAGCGCCATTAGTAATTATCTCGCGGCCGGAAACACGCCTTGGAGGGTATTTGCGATCAATGAGCCGAATTTGTTGGGGCAAGCTTTCATGACGCCCTCCAATACGGCGATCGCCTTTCAACAGGTCAAGGCGATTTGCGATCCCTATAACATTCCTGTGATTTGCCCTCACATGGCGACTGGCACCCCCGCGAACCAAAGTATTACCGCATATGACCCGATTCAAGGATCAAACGTCACCTATACTACCCAGGAACCTTTCCTCGACGCATTTCTTTACTACTGTGGTTCGACGCGGCCAACGGGGATGGCAACCCACAGCTATGCCGGCTACGGTGACCTTACCTACTGGACAGGCCTCATGAATAGTGATTTTCCCACTCAAACCGTCTGGGTGACCGAGTTCAATCCGAGCGGCATCAGCGGCGGCATTTCAAGCTCTGCCCAAGTTCTCGCCAACCTGATACCCTCAGTGGATTATTGCGAACGCACGCCTTGGATTGAAGGTTACTCCTGGTTCATGTCACGAATCAACGGAGATCCCTATGACAGCCTGCTCACCAGCACTTCCGGCGTCCTGACCGCTGCGGGCCAGGCCTACGTGCAAATGCCGGTGCATGAGACAAACCTCTTTTATCGCATCCCCGGGCAGCTTCAGGCGGCGCGATATGTCACCATGAACCAAATGAGCATCGCGCCAACGACCGACACGAACGGACTGGCCGACATGATAACCGCAGCAGCCGGCGGAAGCTTGAACTATAATATCCAGGTTGATACCGCCGGAAGCTATCCTTTAAACTTTCGGGTTAGCGGCGCTACCGGTCAGATCAGCGTATATGAAGGCGGCACGCTGCTGGGGACGGCCAATATTCCGATAGCCAGTTGGTCCACGGTTTCGACCACCGTTACCTTGCCGGCCGGCACGCAAACCCTCGAGGTGGTTCTTTCCGCCAACGGTCAACATTTCAACTGGATGCAATTCCAGACGGTTAATGGCCCGGTGTCCGTCCCGACCGGTGTTAGCGCGACGGCGGGCAACGCCCAAGTGGCTTTGAGTTGGTCCACTGCCGCTGGCGCAACCAGCTATAATGTCCAAAGCTCGACGACTTCAGGCGGGCCTTACACCACCATCGCCACTCCGACGACAACCAGCTACACGAACACCGGTTTGGCCAACGGCACGACCTACTACTATGTGATCTCGGCGACCGACGGGATCAATGTCAGTTCAAATTCCCTTGAAGTCAGCGCCACGCCGGTGTTGTCACATGTAAATTTGGCGTTGAACCAACCGGTCGTGGTGAGTACGTGGCAAGATGGTAGTGGTCAATATTACTGTCCCGGAAGCTATGCGGTGGACGGCAATCTTTCTACCCGCTGGGCTTCCGTTTGGACTAATATTCCGCAATGGATTTATGTGGATTTGGGGGCAACCTACAACATCACGGAAGTGGAACTCTACTGGGAGAACGCTTACGCGACGAGTTTTCAAATTCAAGTTTCCTCAAATGCCGCGACTTGGACCCCGATCTACAGCACGACCACGGGGCCTGGTGGCGTACAGGATTTGACCGGGTTATCTGGAACGGGTCGTTATGTGAGGATGTACGCCACCGTACGCGCCACCCAGTACGGCTATTCTCTTTGGGAATTTCAAGTCTATGGAAGTCCTGTACCAACCAATCAGCCACCCGTGCTGGCGGCGATTCCCAACCAATCCATTATGGCAGGCCGGACGCTGCTGGTCACCAATTTAGCCAGCGATCCCAATATTCCGCCACTGCCTTTGACCTTCAGTTTGCTCACTGCTCCGACCAACGCAGCCATCAATTCCAGCAGTGGTGTGTTCACCTGGCGGCCGACCATTGCGCAATCGCCCTCCACGCAGACTGTTGCTGTGGTCGTCTCGGACAACGGTGTGCCGCCCCTCAGTGCCACCCAAAGCTTCACGGTAACGGTGATTCAGCCGGCCATTCCTACTCTCAATGCGGCGTCAATGACCAACGGTCAGTTTGGGTTTTGGATCAACGGCAATACAGGGCCAGACTACACGATTCAGGCTTCCACCAACCTGACTTCTTGGGTTTCAGTATTCACGAGTAATTCGCCGGCATTGCCTTACTTTTGGGTGGATACCAACTCAATGTCTTATCCATTTCTCTTTTACCGTGTCTTATTGGGCCCTTGACCCGCTGATCGCTTGATTACGCAAGGAAATAAGTTTCAGACCAGTGAAAAACGTCATCGCCCGCTCGCTCAATTCCATTTTGTCGAAAAAGATTGACTTGGACGGAGAAGCTGTGTCTCTGGATTAGATTTGCGGCCATGACTCCTGAACCATCAGCTAGCAGGCTGTTGAAAAACTCATTTTCGACCAAAAATTCATGCAAAAACCCCAATGATTTTGAGGGTTAATTTTTCAAAACAGGCGTTTTTCAACAGCCTGTTAGCGTTTTGGGTCTGGCGTTTCGGAGATCGGAGATGAGAGAATTGTCGTCAGTCCTTTCTGAAATACGTGTCCATTCGTGGTTTTGAGTTTGGGCCTCGCAGAGCTCCGCCCTCCGAAATTCGTAATACAATCCTGCAACTTCGCGCACGGACGACAAAGATTTGGACTGCGGTGGCAGAGCGCAGCGGCGACACCGCTTTCCGTGCTGCCGGTTGCTTCCAAAAGCGGCGTGGCGCTTC
>Ga0116120_1001331_pt1 | contig 17100 bp, 20 predicted proteins | sample June2015DPH_11_1_3_FD_89724 | JGI IMG/M metagenome (GOLD analysis project Ga0116120, IMG submission 89724) | Peatland microbial communities from SPRUCE experiment site at the Marcell Experimental Forest, Minnesota, USA - June2015DPH_11_150 | ecosystem: Environmental > Terrestrial > Soil >... | reverse complement strand
TGGCTCAAGGGTACCGGTCTGGCCGTGTTCACCTTTGCCTTGGGTGTTACCATGATGACGGAAAGGACCTGACATTGGCTGAAAAATTTGAACCTCACGCCCAGAGGCGCCGACACCTTTTGCAGGCGTTGGACGGTGGCGGTCGCTTCCTGCGCCCGAGGCGCGATTTTGTTCCCGCTTACCTCAAAACCTACGAACTGGGGCAGCTCACAGAAAGAGTCGTGGCCGCGCAAGAACTGCTGCGTTCCTGCAAAGTGTGCCCGCGGGATTGCCAGGTCAACCGCTGGGAAAACAAAACCGGCGTCTGCAAGAACGGCCGGCGGGCACGGGTTTCGAGCGCCTTTGCGCACTTCGGCGAAGAAGATTGCCTGCGCGGCTGGAATGGGTCGGGAACGATTTTCTTCAGCGGCTGCAACCTGGGCTGCGTCTTCTGCCAGAATTTCGAGATCAGCCACCTTGCCCAAGGGCGGGAATTGGACGCCAGCCAGTTGGCGGCGGCGATGTTGCGTCTGCAAGCGGCCGGCTGCCACAACATCAACTTGGTCACGCCGGAGCACGTCGTGCCGCAGGTCCTGGAGGCGCTCCTCATCGCGATCCCGGGCGGACTGCGCCTGCCCCTGGTCTATAATACCGGCGCTTACGACAGCCTGGAGAGCATTCGGTTGATGAATGGCGTCGTGGACGTTTACATGCCGGATTTCAAACTGTGGGACCCGCAACTGTGCGCGAAGTATCTCCGGGCCGGCGATTATGCCGAAGCGGCGCAGCGAGTCATTAAAGCGATGCACGACCAGGTGGGTGAGTTGAGCGTGGACGAGGACGGTCTTGCTTTGCGTGGCGTGCTGGTGCGGCACCTGGTCATGCCCGGCCTGCTTGAGGAGACACGTTCTGTCCTCCATTGGATGGCGACCGGGGTGTCGCCCGATACCTATGTGAATCTGATGGACCAGTACCATCCCGCGCACAAAGCAGGGATGGAGCCCCAATTCTCTGAAATCAACCGGCGCGTCTCTGGCTCCGAGTTCCGTCAGGCCTTGTCCTGCGCAGAGGAGGCCGGATTATGGCGTCTGGATGCGCGCCGGGCTTAATCCGGCTGCGGCGGTGCGCAAGCCCACAACTGCACGATCCGGGATGGCCATGGGTTCCGGCGCTTTTCGTGGTCAGCGTGGTCGTGATGAGCGCATTGACCGTGGTCCTCAAACCAGTCGAGAGCGCCTTGGGACTGGCCGCTTTGTTGCCCGGTTGGCTGGCATGGTATCTTGCACCTGACAGACGCTGATTTTCGACTTATGTTGAGGACATGAGGAAGCCAGCACTGCTCATGACGGCATGGTTCGGGGCTTTGGTTGCGGATGAAATAGCCCTGCCCCGGCTGGCGCCGGGGGCTGAGGATCCCCTTGCCCTCGCCCGGCAACGCATGGTGGCAGAACAGCTCTCCTGCCCCGGGCGCGATATCACCAACGCCCTTGTCCTGGCGGCGATGGAAAAAGTGCCGCGCCATGAGTTCGTGCCGGAGCGCCTGCGTTATCAAGCTTACCAGGATCGTCCGCGGCCCATCGGCCACGACCAAACCATCTCGCAACCCTATATCGTCGCCTTCATGACCGAGCAGCTCGAGCCCAAGCCGACCGACCGCGTTCTGGAAATCGGCACCGGCTCCGGTTATCAGGCCGCCATCCTCGCCGAATTAGCGGCGAAGGTCTATACGGTCGAGATCATCGAAGACTTGGCTGGGCGGGCTGCGGTCGACCTCAAGCGGCTCGGTTACACCAATGTGTATGTGCGCGCCGGTGACGGCTACAAAGGCTGGCCTGAGGCTGCGCCATTCGACGCCATTATTGTCACCTGTGCGCCGGAGAAAGTGCCGCCACCGCTCATCGAGCAACTCAAAGACGGTGGCCGGATGATTATTCCGGTCGGCTCCTCATGGTACCAGGAATTGGTGCTCCTACGCAAACAAGGTGGCAGACTTGAGCGGCAGGCGGTCCTGCCGGTTCGCTTTGTGCCGATGACAGGCCAGTCCCAGAGGTCGGAGGCTCCAATGCCAAAGGCCGGAGCACGTTGAATGGGGTTGCCCCCGGACACATCATATCCACGGGAGCAACGTCTGGTGCCGCCTCTGACAACAGGGCCAGCCTCGGCATGGTCGCAGCGAGGACGTGGCGCACGCCGGGCTGGAGCTAAACGAGGGGGTATGACAAATACGGTTACACCCCGGTATTTTGAACGATCCCCTTCTCAGGTCTGCTCTTTCGATTGCGGGCGCCCTGGCAGGATTATCCGCCCGAAAAACACGCGGAAAAATCAAGCCGTTGTCGATGGTGTGCCAGCGGTTGTCATACCCTTTGTGAGATGATCAGCGCGGATTTTGGGATGCTGCCGGATTTGGCAGGTCACTGCTGGAAAGGAAAACAATATGAAAGAAGCTTTGGAACAGGTTGTTGAACTATTTCGTGCGCCAGCCAGTGTCAGATGCTGCTCCGGCGCGACCAAAATACCCGCGCTACGGCAGCGACATGATGCCATTGCGCTGAGGTTCCTCCTGTAGTTGCCATGATGACAACGGCGGCGGCGCAATTCGCGCCAACCTCGAAGCCTTGGATGCATGAATTAAAGGGTATTGCACCGTAGCCGAACTTTACTCGACGGAACAGACAAAAGCACGCGCCGACAGTGTCTCTGTCGGCAAAGTGTCGGCAACTTAGAACGTCGCCAGGCTAGGCTTTGGGCAGCGACAGGAGATTTGGAATATACCTTTCGAGCGCGCGAATTATCAATTCACCAGGCACAAGTTTTCTGCCAGACACTAAGTAAATGTCCCCGGAGCAAGCTCCGGGGCATTGCAGTATGAGAAAGCAGAAATTGAGCGAAGCAAGCTTCACGGTATCAAACCGGGAAGGCAACGCCTGATCAAAGGAATCGCTTGGTTGCCTGAACTCCGCTTTTATTTTCGCAAAGCGTGGCGGCAGCGAGCTCAGTGCCGCTCCCGTGATTCAGCTATTTCTTTCACTGCGGCACGGAGTGCCCTCGCGTCCGCACCCCTTCGCCTTGCGTCATCCCCGACCAAATTTTTTTCGAGCTCGGTCATTTCCCGAAGGAACCTGAACCCATCGACAACACGCTGAATCATGTTCTTCAGGTCGGGCCTCTGGTCCTTGCGAAGCAGAGAAGCAAGTTCAGCCACATCGTATTCGCCGGCACCCTTGATCCGCTCCCGGAACCGGTCATAATCGAGATTGGGACCATCACTGTCCCACAACTTGAGCACGGCCAGCGAGCGGATCAGGTCGTGATCAAGAGACCGGACCCCGATTTCAGAAAGATCGTAAAGGTCTCTGATTTTGGAGCGCTGGCTTGCAGCCCGGATTTTCTCTGCCACAGCTTCCTCGAAGGCAAGGCTGGGAACCTCTACTGGGTTGAATTCCAGCATCTTGAAATGGTCCATAGCCAGCTGCGGCATCGGATGAACGGGAAGAACTGGCCGCTCGCGCATGCTGACCTGTAATTTGATCTTCACACCCTTCTGGTTATCGGCGTGCGAACAGGTAGGATTGGCGGCGCAGCCCTCATCGGTGAGGTACCAGTCCTTGGCGCGGTCGAACGAAAAAGAAACACCGTGAAAGGGCTTTGCGACCGCCTCCAGCATCATCAGCATCAGATCATCGGCGGTGATATCGGTGCAGCATGTGAAGTCGAGGTCGGTTGAAAGCCGTCCGCGCGGACCAAAAACCATCTTCCGCAGCATGGTGCCGCCTTTAAAAGCGACATGCTCGGTGACGCCTTTCTCTGAGAAGCGCTGGAGCAGGTAGGTCAGGATCACGTCGATTTCGACGTTCCCGATATCCCTCGCGCCGGAACGGGCTGCCACCTGCCGGAGTTGATTAGCTGTCAGCATAGCGGCGCGCTTTCCGCCTTGAGCCTTGGCACCTCCGACAAAAGATCGCCGCGGCGCGCATGAACAAAAACGCCCCATGCGGCGACGTAGCCGACATCTCCCTCTTTTCGTTCTTCTCGTCCGAAGAACGAGCGCCGGGATGGGGGGATTGCATCCCGAACTTTCAGACGTAATGCAGCGGGCAGCGGTTGACCAACAAGATCGCTCAGAAATCCCAGCCGCTGCAGCAATGCGGTTGATTTCATAGCCAGCGCGGAGGCAAAGAGTTTGTCATGGTCGACTTCTCCCATCGCGTTGTAGATGATGCGCGCGAGTTCGCTAACTCCGCCGGCCAGGCCGGGACGGTCGATACAATCGACCACGGTCTTCTCCGGGTCTGAGATCGCGGCGTTGCGGCCATAGACATTATAGCTCTTGAACCCGGAAAACTTTCGCTTCGCGATCTTGATAAACCGCACTTCCGTACCCTCAATGGTTCGCATCGGGCATTGCCGAAGCACGGCGACGGTCACCGTCATCGGCTTCTGCGTGGTGAAGCCATGAAAGGCCGCTGCCGACCACCAGCCTACATAGGATGGATCGACGACGGCGGCAGCAAGCGCGATCGGGTTATTTTCGCCGAGGTTCTCAGGCCCGCGCTCGGGAGGGAGAAACATGTAACGTCCGCCGACCAGACGGGTCAACCAGCCTTTTCTGAGAAGGTTGCGGATGACCTTGCGAGCTGACGGCTCTGAGCCCAGAAGGTCGATGATGTCCGCGGCATGCACCACATCGCGGCACTTCTCCCGTAAGGAGAGGATCACCTTTGTTTCTTTAGGACCGAGTGTTCGTAGATTTGTTTCCATGACTATTTTGCCCTTCCAGGGCCAATCATTTATACAAATGAATCTACATCGGGAACCATCCCACGTCAAGATGTGATTGGTTTATAGCGTTAAAAAGCCCTGAAAGGGCCAGTTAAGTATATAAATCAATCAATTTAGTCGCGAGGAAACCCGAACACGCTCATTCGGTGTGAATTTGCCCCGCTTCTGCCCTGGGCCTTCGCCAAGGTGCAGTACTACGCAGTACACTTTTCCAAGTAATTTGAGGTCGGTTTGCCCATTTGAATCAGAATGCTAAAAATTGCAAACAACCAATAAACTCAGGCATTTCAAGCACGTTTGCTGGTTTTTGCCGAAATAGCTTAACAGATTGTTGAACTATTTCGTGCGCCAGCCAGCGCCGGTTGCTGCTGCTCCGGCTCGGCCAATTGCCGGCGCTACGGCAGTTCCGTCAATGCCGAGTCGACGGCGGCAGTGCGGCTACGAGCGAGGCTTGCCGACCGGCATCAAGCACAGTGGTTGCTCGTTCACGGCCAGTGTCAACACCCCCTTCACCCCGGCATCATCGAAGGCGCCGACTACGACGGTCCCCAGATCGAGCGCGACGGCCTGCAAATGGACGTTCTGAGCGGCGTGCCCGGCCTCCATGCGCAGATAACGTTCCGCCCGCTGCTGGTATTTCCTGGCTGTTCGCTCGTAAACTGCGGCGATGACAATGGTTGCCGGCGCGTCCTTCAACCAGTCTTGTTCCCGTGCCGCGCCAGCCAAATTCGCTCGCTGGTCCCCTTGGAACACAGGGATCAAATCGTGGCCTTGAGGCCGATATCTGTAAACGCCGGCGGGCAACTCGTCCTGGTCACACGTCACGAGAAAAACCTCCAGCGGATAAAGCGCGCCGGCCGAAGGCGCCGTGCGCTGGCCCTCGGGCCGGTAATGCCCTGGGCAGCCCAGAGCAGTTGCGAAGTCTCCGCCAGTGTCAGTGCTCCCCTTCTGAACTCCCGGACGGACCGTCGCCGGCGCAAAGCCGATTCAACGGATATTTTGCTGTCCGGGCGTGGTGCGGGGAGCTTGATCACACCCGCCAGATTGCCGCTGACAAGAGGTTTGCCTCCCATAGGTTTTTCACGGCGGAAAATAGTGGCAACGGCTCCGGGAGTCAAGAGGCAGAACGGCTTTTCATGGTGCGGCCTGCGGCCGATGCCAAATGCGCTGGCCGTCTTTGTATACTTCCCGAACGCGGTGAAAGGGTACGCGATGAATCCGGCCCTCAGTGTCTTCGAGCCGGAACGCCTGCGGGTCGTCTCTTGGGAAATCCAGTTCGCGAAACGGGACGACGATGACCCGGCCCTCCACGCGGTCAAAGTAGCCCAACTCGAAGTTCCCCCGGCCAAATTCGGGGTCCCAGCGGATGCGGTTCAGCAGTTCGTGAATGGGGGCCATCGTGAAGACCGGTCAGTTATCCGCGCCACGGCGGATTTTCTCCAGGCGGCGGTTCGAAACCCATGGTTGAAGATACGGCGACAACTGGCGCAATTGAAATAAGGAGAGCCTTGCGCATGGTCACCCCTGCTGTGCCAGAAACCATTCGTCCGATTCCAGGTCGTGTTTGAGCAGATACTCGTTTTCGTCCACGCCCCGCACTTTGAAATAGTCCGCACAGGGCCACTCGGGTTTGCTTTCGACCTGGTACCAACGGTCGAGGACTTCGCCCACTTCGATGGGCATTTCTTCCCGGATGAACCGGCGGGGCGTCTCGTCGGCCTTGGCCCCGGCGTAGCATTCGACTTTGATTGGGATGAGTTTCATCAGCCTCCTGCTTGAGCGCTCTCCTCAAGGCCAGGGCCAACGATGCGCGCTTGCGGCACATGATTGGCGACCACCTGGTGAGCAAGGTCAAACCACTCTTGGCAGCGGTCCACAATCGCGCGGTCTGAACTGCAGACGATCCGGCGCAAGGCAGGCAGGCGGCCGGCGCCGAACGAACGCTCGTACTTGATGCGGGCCTGATTTGCATCCAGGCCCCTGGTGAGTTCCTCCAACAAGCGAGGATTCTTCATCGCCTTCCGGGCGAGTTGCCGCGGGTTCGAATCCGCCTGGCGGAGTTCTGCAAACGCAGTAGCCATGCCCGCGATTTTACCATCGGACATTTGGCGGGTCAAATTTACACCAGGCCGGGTAAGCTCCTCTTGCGGGACGCCCTTCGGCGGGGCATCGTGCTGCTGCAACAGGAAGCGCCATGAAAGCGGAAGTTCTTGGATTCGGAGAGATCGAACTGGACGGCGAACATTACGACCACGACATCGTGATCCAAGCTGGCGAGGTAAAGAAGCGGGAAAAGGGCGTCTCCAAGAGATTTCGCGATGAATACGGACACACCCCACTGTCCGCCGAGGAGGACATCCCCTGGGGAGGAAAGCAATTGATCGTTGGGACGGGCGTGTATGGAAAACTGCCGATAATGCCGGCATTGGAGGCAGAGGCAAAGCGCCGAGGGATTAAACTGGTCGCAGTACCGACAGAGCAAGCCTGTCAGCTCCTGGGCTCCTTACAGCGCGGGGAGGCGTTTGCGGTTTTGCATGTGACGTGTTAATCGCCGCTCTTCTGCCACCCTCAGCCACGACTCAGGACGACGGGCGGGCGTCCACCGATTCATTCGGGCGCGGCGGCCTTTTTTGCTGGGCAAAGTGGCGGACCAAGCACCTGCGTTCAAACGCTTTCCGTATCGCCCGATACGGCATGACCCGGAGCATGGCTCCCAACTTGGTCCGAAGCCAACGCTTGCAGCGCTCAAAATCCAGATATTCGAGGACCGCCATGCAATGATAAGAACTGCTCACGCACAAACAGCAACACCAACATGAGCGAAGAGTTATCAGCGACCGAGTTCGCCGCCGCATTTTCGTTCGAGGACTGGGGCTTCCTTTGCAGCAAGCCTGATTTTCTGGCCACCGCATTGGCATCATCGGGGTACTAAGCAAGGGCCGCATGCCGCGCGAGGAATAAATCAAGCATTCTGTCACCATGGCCATGATCGCCATTGAAAACGAACAGTTGTACGTATAATGCAGAGATGGGCAATCCATAAAAGGCATGAAAAAGAAGCAACCGGGTGATCTTGCAATGGACCTGCTGAAGCTTGCGGTCCAGCGCATCTCCTATTTTGAGGAGAACCCCTCCCATCTGGCCTGGGTCATGATGCACTACTCCGGCCTGCTCCGCATCGGGCGCGTCCTCTCCGAGGACTGGACCAACCCGAAGGACGCCATCCTGGATCTTAAAGACATCACCCAGGCCCAGCAGGACCTCATCTACGATGCGTGGGGCGTCACCGTCTCCAACGATCCAGAGTTCAACGACGTCGCCCTGCCTCTGGAGGGCAAGCCCTACAAGACGATGAACGAGTGGCTGAAGTTAAAGCTCGACCCAAAATACCGCTACAAGTCCATCTACCGGGACCGCATCAGCGTTTACGACCACCTGCTTTGCTCCATTGGGACAGGGATGAAGTGGGTCGAAAAGGATGGAGTCAGCTACATCGCCGACGTTGGGCCGGCGGGCGTCAACGAGGCGCTCTTTGCCGGCTACACGAGGGTTGGCCCCAAGGTCGCCCCCGAAATTCGCCGGGAGGTCCTTAACATTGCCGATCAGTACGGCATCAGCGCCTACATCCAGAAAATGATCGCCAACGGCAAGAAAGCCGCGAGAGGATGGAAGTGGGAGCCAAAGGGCAAGACCTGCGTGCTCGTCCCACCCCATCAGACCACGCTGAAGAGGCTGCAGAGGCTGATCGGGCGGGAGGCTCTCCAAAAGGCGGGCCTTATCTCCCCAGCTGGAAGCACTTTTGGCGACTACTACCCGATGAGCCGGGAGTACTCCAACCTGATGCAGATGCCGAAAAATGCCCACCCCAGCTATCTCCACGCCGGCCTGCGCATCGCCGCCGAGATTCTTCTCAGCCCTACCGCCGAAGAGCGCAACGTCAAGCTCGCCTGGCGCTTCTACAAACGCACGGTTTACGGCCTCACCTGGAACCCAAAAGACCTCCTCGGCCATCTTTCTGAGCGGCCGGGGCGGCTCCCGGCCACTCAGACATGCACCAAGCCGGTGTTCAAGGTCGGGGATTGGGTGGCCGTATCGCAATCTCGCCGGCCTGAAATCGGCATCGTGACCCGGCTCGCCAAGAGCAAGAAAGATTGCCAGGAGGCTAAAATGGTAGGCAGCCGGTTGATCGGCACAGGAAGGAGATGTGCTCCCTGGCTTTGGGAAGTCGATGTGACGGTTTACACCCTTTCCGGCAAAATGTTGAAGAAGCTTCACGGCGATTGGCATGGCCGATGGCTTAAGATCAAGCCCCCCAAGTTCCCCATCCAGCCGGACGAGCGTGGAGACTGGCATAACTCCGTGGCAGCCGTGTATTACCCATACCCGGTCCCTGAGAACACGGTGGAACGATGGCTTCAGCTCAAAAAAGCGGCCAAAAAACGCTCATGAAAGTTGATTGGAATCCCAATATCGTAACTCGGCTGCACCCGCTCGATAGGATCGAGACGAATCTGCGGCGAGTGATGCTCCACACAGACGACGCCGTTGGCGCGATCAAGATGGCGGAGGAATTTACCCGGACGTACCAGCAGGCTCGAAAAAAGGCTGGGAAAAGAGCGCTGTTAGCCTATCGCCTCGACCTGGCGGCGCAGCCTGCTCCCAAAGATTTGAACCCGATGGTTCCGATGCAGCTTGGCGGATTGCCCGATCTCGTAGATTCGATCAACAGCAGTGCCATGCATGCTATCCACCAGGGGATAAAACCTGACCTCAAGGCACTGGTAAACAGGCATTGGCCGAACAATCAGATCACCGGACAGCCGCTGAAGTTCCTTTGCCAGCTCGACGTCTTTCAGTGGATGGCAGTGATCCACTTCCTGACATTCGAGTCTTGGGCTGAAAAAGGTGAGGCCCGCTCCAACGAAGATTACTACTGGTTCAGCGGCGCCGGCGGGCGTCGGATGTTTGAATGGCCCCATCGGTTGCAGGTGTGGTTTGATCCCGATTTCAGGGAAAGCTGTTTTGGGGCCAATGCCTTCATGCTGGTCGAGGGTGACCCGCTGTGGGAAGAGGACGCCTTTCCGCGCGAGGAAGTCGTGGCAGCGATCGCCGAGAAGAACAGGGAGGCCGAGGCCGTCAGCTATGCCTGCCAGCAAACGCTGCCGCGGTTGCAGCTCCTGACTCCCAAGCTCGGGTTTGACATCGAACAGCCCGAGAGCGGCCGAAACCCGATCTCAGATCGATTGCGCGACCAGCTCGACAGGGACCCGCTGTTCTGCGGCAACGCAGAAATCACCCTGTTCGGCCGCGCCTCCAGCCAGCAGGAACCTGTGCGGTTCCTCAACCCCTACCCTGGCCACCCTCATCGGTTAACTCCATTCCTGTGCTGGGGCAGCCAGGAGCACGATATCACCTATCAGATATACGCTGCGCTCAAAACATTTCAAAACCAGTGGGTCGAGTGTAAAGTGGACTCATCCTGCACCTGACTGGAGCCCATTCGCAAGAATATCAAAACCCGGGATTTTAGGGCCGGCAGCCGAAGTCGCAGATGGAGAGTGAGCAACAAGATTCACATTCGTCCCGTCGACGAGGGTTTTACCTACGACGGGATACTGAAAATACGCACCCACTTTATCGACCCAGAGGTGGCCGCCGAGATTCACATCCTTGGTGCATTTTCAGGTGATGAGCTGATTGGTACCATCGTCTATGACTGGATGAAGGTATATGACGGCCGCCCGGACAAGGAACTCTACGTTCTGGATGCCTACGTCCTGCCTAAATGGTGCCGCCGGCGGGTGTTCACGCGACTCTTCCATGCCATGACGCAGCATCACCAGGGCTGCCGGGTCGGAGGACACTTTGTGGAGCCCCATCTCGAAAGGATGGCAAACCGATATAACCAAACCATTGGAGGGGTTCCAACTATAATATGCCTACATGGGACATACGGAGTGCAATTTGGAAAGCTCCGCACACGGCAATTTGCCGGCGCAAAAGGCAGGAAGGAGGCGCAAAAAATCAAGGCCGCCATCCTCCGGGGCGAGTTGGCGGAGTTAACCGAGACAGTCAAGTGAGAATTCTCATTGCATCTTGGGGGGACGCAACTCTTCCGCTCACCGAAGCGGTCTGCACTTAAATTGATTACAAAAAAGCCAAAGCAGCGGGAACCAAAGACCATCCGAGCGATCGACTGGTCGAGGGCACGCTACCTGGGCGGGGGAGGGTATGCCGCAATCTTCAAGGTAGGATCAAATACGGTTGCAAAGGTTGGGGTCGTCGACGAGATAGAGGCGGAACTGCAGCGTGCCTACGCCAAGCTGGAGGCAGCCCTGCCCGTGCTGGATTACAAGCCGGGGATCATTCTCCCCCGAAGAATTAGAAGGAAGACATGTCCCTGCCACGGGCCACGGAAGGAGATCGTTGCCTGCGGCGAGAACTGCGCCTGCGAATCCGAGCTGGATGTGCTGCTGATGCCGCTGGCCGACATGAACATTACGTTCAAAGAGGCCACAGACCTAATGGCCCTCATGTCCGAGCTGCAGCAGGAGCACCCGGAGCAGCGTCCCTGGGACGATCGAATGTCTAACTGCGCGAAGTACCAAGGAAAGGCCGTCGCTTTGGACTTTGGAGGCGCCCAATAAAACGCTACCTTTTGAAAGAAATCATTCGCATCCCGGGCAGGCACCTGGTCATCCGCCCGGAGCTGGACAACGGGAACCTCGCCATCGAGAACCCGTCCGGCATTCCAGTCGGATCGCTTTGGTGGCGCCCGAGCGGAAAGGTGACGATCCACCTGGAGCACCTGGAAATCTCAGAAGTTTATCAACGCCAGGGGTTGGGAGAGGCCCTCCTGCGTGAGTTTCTGCGTTGCCTTCCCAAAATCTACCCGAAGACGAAGTACCTGACAGGCAATGTCACCTCCCAAGGGGTATTTCGGCTGTTGCGGAAGGTGCTCGGATCCGAACGCAATGGAGCAGACATCACGGATTTACCCATGCGTTCACCCAAGAACTGGCTCAAAACACGCCGCCGAGTCTTAGCCCGCTTTCGCGTTCCTGCATGACCTCGAAGCGCCAAGCCATCATCGATCAATTCCGGGCAGCCGCCCAATCCTGCTTGAACACCGCGCAGGACTTGGAAACGGGCGCGGTTTTGACTCTGGATCCCAAGGGGAGCAAGAGGTTCAATGAACAGGCAGCCAGTTACCGGCGACGCGCGGACAGTTTCTCCAAAGCCAGGGGGCTCGGCCACCTTCGGCCTCGGCTTGCACGCGCCGAGCCTTACCCTCAGGGAGGTTGGTACCAGCGTGCCGCGTACTTTGCGCGGCTGCCGGCTCGCTGGGTTGCTCTTCTTGCCTTCCCAAGCTCATGGCCGCGTCAAGACCTGATCGGTCAGATCCAAAAATATTCCTTGTCTGCCTCTTTCTTCATCGAAAGCCAGCTGGTGGACGGGTAAACAACAACAACTCCACTGAACCCGCTGGAGCGCGCCGGGCACAGTATAGAATCAAACACAAGCTATGACTTTAAAGATACCAGTTACCCTGCTGAAGAATTGCATTTTGGAAAATAAGGACCTCGTGCAGTCGTCCAGGCGCACGACGCAGATGTTCCTGGAGGTTGAGCACCGACACCTCAGCGAAAAAGACCGAAATGCCTTATTCATGGCCTGCCAGGGGCAGCAGGATAAAACCCCGGAGCTGAAGCGCCTGCAGCGCCAGCTGAAGAGCCTCTTGGACATCGCCAAGAATCCCACGGGCACAAAAGTTCAGACTTTGGGGGCCTTCAAGGACGCTTTGACGTTGTTGCTCAAGGAGTTGCCCAACAAGTGGGTTTACAGGTTCGACAAAGAACTGAGGCGTTGGGCTCCGTACTTTGTGGAACGGATCAAAGAAAGCAGCCCCACCCGCTACGGATTGCCCAGTGTGGACCTGGAAATGGCTGCCGTGCTGCTGGGAGAGCGCACAGAAGAAAAAACATATTTCCACAACTGCGATATTCGAGGAAAAACGACAGCCCATATTCTGGAGGATGCCGGCATTCGCACCGAGACCCACGAACTTAACGCAGAGTTCCAGGAACACCTCGATCTTTTTCAGAAGTATACGAAGAAAACAGGAGAACAGTTCACCGCAGTCGCATGGGTACAGACCAGGGAATCGGAAAACAGTTGGCAGCCTGAAGTATATCATGTCCCTGTCGATCCAGAGCGTCCGGCCCAATTAGTCATGGACCACACCAGCATTGCTAAGCCATCGAAAGACGACCTTCATGCCGATGCGTCCTTTTGGGAAGAACAGGCCGACTACGACCGGGAAACGTCGACCGAAAAAGGGGACGAGGCCATCTCCCTGCCCGAGCATCCGATCGTTTACATGTACGATTTGCAAACTCACGAGGAGGTAATCGTCCATATCGCCGACATCGCGCCCTATAAGTACCAAACCGATATTAAAAAGCTGTTGGTGCTGCCCAAGGAAGAAAAGCGACTCCTGGAGGTCCTCCGGGAAGGGATACATCTCTCCGACAGGGACGTCATCAGTGGCAAGACCGGAGGGTGCCTCATAATCATCAGAGGCGACCCAGGCCTGGGGAAGACCTTAAGCGCCCAGGTCTTCGCTGAGGAAAACGAGCGTCCGCTGTACGAAGTTCAGTGCGCGCAGCTTGGCATCCAGCCGGCGGAAGTCGAAAAGAACCTGCGCAAAGCACTGCTTCGTTCCAGGCGATGGAACGCCATCCTGCTCATCAACGAGGCCGACGTCTACGTGCGCAATCGCGGAGAGGACATCGTCCAAAATGCGATCGTGGGGGTGTTCCTCCGGCTTTTGGAATCTCTGGACGGCATCTGCTTCCTCACCACCAATCAGGGCACGACCATCGACGACGCGATCTACTCTCGGGCAATGGTGCATTTGAAGTATGATTACCCCGACGAGGAGGGACGCTTCGCCATCTGCCGCGACCAGAGCAAGCTGCAAAAGCTGCCCATCACCGATGAGGTTGCGCGCGCGCTGACCAAGGAGCACAAGCTGTCCGGCCGCGATATACGGCAGCTCGTTAAGCTGGCCAGGCTGCTGCACCTGAGCGAAGGAAACAGCATCCAACTCAAGGATCTGGAGTGGGCCCTCCGGTGGCGCGATACGGGGCTGAAAAAGAAGAAATCCGAATGAAAATCACCCCTGAATCTACGGTCACAGTGAGCTGCAAGTGCGCAGAGTGCAAAGGCGTCGGTGTCATTCCGAACCCGATCTGGGTCGAGTTTAACCGCGAGGTCAAAGAGGGAAGAACCAGCGCCGATCAGATGGAGCCCTGGTTCATCAGCAAGGGAGCGGCAGAAAAGCAGACCTCCATGGGATCGATCTGTTGGAGACTTCCGCCCGATGAAATTCCCTGTGGCGAATGCGAAGGCTCAGGGGTCACTTGTGCTGAGATAACGCTTCGGGAGATCGCCTCGTTCGTGAGAACTTCATCATGAACGAAACTGCGCCTGGTCGCTTCTCAATCATCCTGAAGTGGCTCTTTTGCGCATTCGTAATCTCGCTGGCGATCTTCCAATTGTCGGGGAATATCGCAGACCCGGTATGGCGATGCCGGCCAAGACGCCGCCGTGCCCATTGACCCACAGGGCGCAGAGAAGTGGGAGCGCCGGAGCCCAGTGCCACTCTCCACGGGCCACCTGCCGGATCAACCACAGCTCGATGGCTATTCCAAGGGCTGTGAAAATCTGCGGGCGCGGAGAGCCAGCTTCAATCCCCCCATCACCCCCATCGAGACGCTCGCCGTCTTGCAAAGCCCGGTTTCAGGTACTGCGGCTCCATCTCTAAAGTTGCAATCAGTTCTCAGAATTTCCCACCTCGCAGAGCCGTACTGCCTGCAATGGGTGTATACGGCTAACGCCAAACTTAAGTCATCGGCAGAATTGGTCACATGGACGCACCAGTCAGGGAAGCAATGAGGTCGATGCAGTCCGACCCCCAAAAGCTTAACGTGCTGCTAGCGCAAATTGAAACTTGAAAACCCCATTCCAGCCTCCAAAGACGCTTGTCCGCATCCTAGCCAAAGCCAGGGAGCAGATGGCAGCGCGACTGCTGGAATACGGTATTGAGGAGCTGATCATCCTGCGGATCAAGCCGAGGCTCAAAGGGTCACCTGATGGCGATTGGCTGGCATGCTACCGGAGCTTCTCGCAATTCGGCGGGAAGCCGATTTTGTGGATCAACGCGGGGTTCATCAAGATCACAAGAAGGATCACGCCAGGAGATGCCTACGATGACTTGGTGGAGACGCTCTTTCACGAGTACGGGCATGTTATCTGCGAGTACTCCAGAGCCGATGGTGGCGCGAGCCTAAGGCCTCTCCTCCAGAAAATCGGGCTGAACGAGGAAGATTTCTGCGAGGAGTTTGCCCGGTTCATGAATCATCGGAGTTACCCAGGAGACACCTCTGGCGAAGCGTTTGAAAGCATCCTGAAGGCATTCTTCGCATTGGCGTTCGGGCAGGAGGAGGCACTGGCGGCATGAGCATCCTCGAATGTTTTCAGCATGGGAAGCACCTCATCGCCATCGTCCTGAGCGCCGCCGGCGAGATCGAAATCCAGAGCCACCCTCCCCTCTCCCCACCGAACTCGGGCAAGTGCATCCGTATTGCAGTGATGAGGGCATCATGGAGCGTGCTCTGCACAACGAAAATTTACAAAGGTGCGTCGCATGATCGACCGAATCAGGAGCCATTTTTTAAATGGCGCAAATCATAACGCAAAATGAGGATTGCAATCTTTTCTGACGTCCACGCTAACTTGGAAGCTTTTCTGGCTGTCCTCTCGGACATTTCCACCAGAGGATGCGACCTCCGCTTTTGCCTTGGAGACACAGTTGGTTACGGGGCAAACCCCTCCGAATGCGTAGCTTTGTTAAAGGCAAACAGCATCCCATCCCTGAAAGGTAACCACGACGAGGCCGCCGGCGTGGACATCCCGCTTGGACTTTTCAACCCGCAGGCTGCGGCAGCCATACAGTGGACCCGAAATGCCCTCAAGCGCGAGGAGCGCGACTGGCTCCTGGAGCTGCCCTATCAGATGAGCCTGCCGGAGCACCGCATGACTTTGTACCATGCCAACGGTTTCGAACCTGAGGGTTGGGAGTACGTGTGCAGAAAGACTGACGCTTCTCTGATGTTGACCCTGCGCGAGCAAAAGACCCCGCTGGTGTTCATTGGGCACACCCACGCTGCAGCAGCATATGCCGCAAAACCCAGCGGGAAACCCCAGGATATCATCGGGAACAGTTTTCGACTTCAGGACGGCACGCGCTACGTTATAAACGTGGGCAGCATAGGCCAGCCGCGGGATAAAGACCCAAAGGCTTGCTACGTCATCTACGACACGGCCGCAAAAACCATCAACTTTATTCGCCTCGATTACCCAATCGCCCGAGCGCAGGATAAAATCATCGCAGCCAAGCTCCCCGAAAGGCTCGCCAAGCGTCTCTCAACAGGAACCTAAAGACGTGAAAACAATCCCGCCAGTTGGAACCTTTATTCGGGTCGTGCGCCAGCCTGCAGATTCCCACATCAGCACCGTCACGGGCCTCCGCGGGTGGATCCACGGCCTAGCATGATTCGAGGCGAATATTGGATTGTGGACAGTGACGTTTGGTACGCCGACGGAACATACGGCGACACGGACCATCGCACCCACGCCTTGCAATATATCCGGTATGTCATATTGATGGAACTTGGGTGGAACGGGGAATCCGATTCGCTGTGCGATGGTTCTGTATTCCGAGATGAGCTTATAAAAACTATCGGGTGCTGCAGCATGCCAGACGTCTTGGAACGGCTTCAAGCTGATTGCGCCCACCCCGAGCAAGCCATCCGGCTGCTGTCGGCTGCGTTTGAATACTCTGAACCGCGCGAGGCCGTAATGCGCGAGTTGGGATGGAAGTGGGTCAAAAACGGCTGGGTTGGAACGCAATATCTGACGGGAGACGACTTTTCCCAGATCGCCAAAGGAATCGACCGCATCCTGGACGAAGAGGACAACGAAGAGATGATGAAGGAGGAGATCGAGATACGAATAGCCTCCACAGGAGGGAGCCAGTACATCAACATCGACGACCTGCTCAACCATCGCTTTCCAACGGGGAATACGACGCCCGCCGCGCTTTACGCCCCCGAACCGGGATTTGGGGTGGCACAGGCTATGGACAGGAACCAACTCCATCTTTGCTACGCAGGCTTGGGAGACTGAACGACGCAAAACGGATCTTTTAACTATGAAATGTGGCACCATATCGTCCGCGACATTCTTTGATCCCGTTCTCAACCCCGGGTACCG
>Ga0116120_1001310_pt1 | contig 17280 bp, 17 predicted proteins | sample June2015DPH_11_1_3_FD_89724 | JGI IMG/M metagenome (GOLD analysis project Ga0116120, IMG submission 89724) | Peatland microbial communities from SPRUCE experiment site at the Marcell Experimental Forest, Minnesota, USA - June2015DPH_11_150 | ecosystem: Environmental > Terrestrial > Soil >... | reverse complement strand
TTCGCCGGTTGAAGCGGAGAAGCATCATTCAAGGTCAATGGATTACCCTTGGTTGCAGTCTGGCGGTTTTTATTTCCGGCCTGATCCTGGATGTTGCCATTCAAAAACACGGGCATTATCGGGCCGGACGGTTTTTGACATTTGGGGAAGCGCTGCTGGGCAATCTGGCATGGCCGTTCATTAATCAGCCGGCCTTGCTGTTGGTCATTTGTCTGCCGCTGGTGATCACGGTCATCAAATACTTCCGGTCGGACTTCAAAGACCCCCGGGCGGCTGAATTTGTTCTAACCCTTGGCTTTTGGGGTTTCCTGGAGGCCGCGGCCCTGGCTTATGGTCGCGAACACTTGGGCAACAGCAGCCGATACATGGACACCCTCTGCACCCTCTCCATCGCGAGTCTGGCCAGTTTGTTCATTTTGGGAGAGAATACTGAATATCGCCGGCTGTCACGGCCGTTGGTGGGTCTGCTGGCGATGGCTTGGGCAGGTTGTTTGTTTTTGGGAATGTGGCAGATCTCCTGGGCAACGATGGGCGGTGGCCGGGCGGAAAATTACATGCAATTCAGCCGGCGGATGGGCCTGATTGAGGAGCAAAATGTGCGGGCATTTGTTGTCACGGACGATCCTGCCTGTTTGCTGGACAAACCGTTTGGGGAGGTTCCGTATCCGGATGCCGGCGTGTTGGTGGAATTGCTGCGCGATCCCAATCTGTTGAGAATTATGCCTGCCGCCTGCCGTCCGCCATTAAAACTGGAAAGGGACGAAAAGTCCGATGCCGCATTGGTTCTGAATGGTTGCCCGCCCGGAACACCAGAACAGGAATTCATGCCCGTGTGGGGTAATTGCTCAAACGGAGTGGCCCTGACCGGGCATTTTGTCAGCAAACCACTGTGCGCCACTTTGCCAAAACTGAGCCTGAAATTATGCTGCGGGCCTGGGCTGGAAAGTGTCAGCCTGCAACTGGTGGAACAATCCACCGGGCGCAGAATCGAACTGCATCCCGAAATCACCGGACGGTGGCAGACGATCATGGTGTCGGCGCCCCAAAACCCATTCCGGCTGGAAGTCACCAATCAAAATCATGACACTTGGGTGGCGGTGGGCGAAATCAACCAATGGGGACGCTTTTCCTATTATGCGCTTTTGCTGCTCAACCACGCGGTCGTCATTTTATTGGCCGGGTTGGGTTTGGGTGTTTTGCTTTCCGGATGGGGCGTGGTTCGCTGCATCATCGGGAAAAGTCTTTTTTCGAACCACGGCCTGGTTGAATTGCTTGTTTTATTGGCCGGATTGGTCGCGCTGGCGTGGGTCTGGTTGGAACGGAATTTTGCTGCCGGGTGACGGCCGGCAAGCTTCACGAATTGGCACCGTCCCTTTTGCGCCCGCCGGCATTCCCCATTGAGCGGTTTGCGGACTTGCGTCGTTGTGAAATTGACATGGGTTCGCGTCCCGGTAAGGCTTCCCGCAATGACCAGGCCAACGAACCCAACGAGCGACTCGTTCAAACATTTCAGCGCCTGGCTGGCCGCGTTGTTTTTGGTCGTGCTGGGGGCCAAATTGTGGGTGGTGCAGCTTTATGGGTCGCCCCTTCCATTATGGGATCAGTGGCATGAAGCGGAACGGTTTTTCAGACCCTGGGTGGAGGGCCATCTGACGTGGAAGGACTTTTTTGCGGCCCATAATGAACATCGAATTCTCTTCACGCGCCTGCTGGATCTGAGCGTCATCTGGCTGAACGGGCGATGGGAGCCGTTGTTGCAGATGACGGTCAACGCATTCATCCACGCGGCTTTCGTTTGCGGACTGGCATTTTGCTTGTGGGATTTTCTGGGGCGGAAGAACGGGTGGTTCATCTGTTTTCTGCTGGCGCCATTTTTCGCGCTGCCCTATGCCGGGGAAAACACGATTTGGGCGTTTAATTCCCAACTCTACCTCCTCGACCTCGCTTCGTTGGTGACACTGATCGGACTTGGATTTGGCCGGCCGGGCGGTTGGAGTTGGTGGCTGGGGCTGGCCGCGGCGTTCATGGGTTTGTTTACCATGGCTTCAGGTTTGCTGGCTCCCCTGGCGGTCGCCGGATTGACGGTTTTGCGCGCCATCAAACAGCGACGAATGGAGAGGGAAAATTTAATCACATTAGGTTTGTGCTTGGCGGTCATTGGACTGGGCATGGCTTTGAGCGTCACGATGGAAGACGACCGCCGCTTGCGGGCGCAAACGTTAATGCAATTTACCTCCGCCCTGGCGCGCAACCTGACCTGGCCATTTTTCGACGCTCCGGAAATGGTGTGTCTGATTTCCCTGCCCCTGGCTTTATTGGCTGCCCTGTATTTTCGGCCAAATTTTCAGGAGCCGCGGGCGGCTGAATTTCTCCTGACCTTCGGGCTGTGGGGCGTGTTGCAATCCGCCGGCCTGGCCTATGGCCGGGCGAATTATGGGGAGGTGATTCCAGCCAGCCGCTACATGGACGCATTAAATATTTTTGTCATCGCCAGTCTTTTTACAACCGTGCTGCTTCCGCAGTTGTGGATCCGCGGCCAATTCTCAAAGTGGGCGGTGACGCTGTTGCCGCTGGTTTTTGCCGGCGTCATTTTTTTTGGCCTTTGCCGGATTTCACAAATTGTGGTGGACAATCTTCTGATCCCCACCCGCATGATGAACCTGGCGGTCGAGGAACGCGTCGCCACTTTCATGACCAGCGGCGACGAACGCGATTTGCTTGAACCGCCCACCGTGCGTCCGGATCCACGGGTGACCCTGGAGGTGCTGCGCAACGTGAAATTGCAGGCCATCCTGCCGGCGGGGTGCCTGCCGGCGGCTTTCCCTCCGGTGACCGGCCGGTTTGCCGCTGTTTCGCAATGGCTGCTGCGGAATTCCATGGCGATATTGTCATGCGGATTGGTCCTGTTTGCCGGTCTTTGTGGATACGGTCTGGCGCGCGGAGCCCTGGGTCTGACCCGGGCCAATCCGGCGGGAATCGCCGTCTTGCTGGCCGGCCTGGCGGCGCTGGGCTTTGTCTGGTCGAAACGTTCGCTGCAACGCGAAACGGTCGAATATGAACTGCAACGCGAACTCGCTGCGTATTTCAAGTCCGTTGACAATTTCAAGCGCGCAGCGATACACGAACACAAGGCGGATGTGTTAAAACATCAAGGGAATTCAGATGGCGCCCGGCGGCCATAAACTTTTCCCGATGTCCGTGCGGAAATAACTGCCCACCACCCTGATTTTGCGGATGTTCGCGTAAGCCCTGGCAATCGCCGCGTCGAGCCTGGGCGCCAGCGCTATCACGTCCGCAATGCGATGGCCGGTGGACCTGAGCTTTTGGTCCGCGCCGCGGGCCACCTCGTTCCACCAAACGTCGCAATCGAATTTCCCGTCCACTTCCAGCGGCAGATGCGGGCTGCGCACCTGGATGAAGGGATAACCGTAACCGGCCAGCGTGAGCGAACAGCCGAAATTGAGCTTTTCGTTGAACTGCAGATCCAGCTTCTGATTCTGCGCGGTTCGCAAGACGATGTCCGCCGGATTTTTCAGCATCCGCAAAATCATCGGGCCGGAGGTGACCCCGATGCGGACATTGTATTCGATGACGTGCCATCGGCCTTTGCGTTTCACGGCGGTGACCTGCAATGGCCCGTTGAACTTCGCTGCGCGCAGCCACGGCAGCAGCGGATGGATGAGCTTGCGCGCCAGTCCGTATTTGTCGTTGGGATCGCGTTCGACCAGGCCGCCCAGCGGCGCGCCGGCGACCACGCCCTGGTTGCCGTTGAAGGCGTATTTGTATTCCTGGTTCGTCACGAGCGAATAAATGTCACCGCCGCTCACCAGCACGATGTGCCCCACCTCGGCGCGGCCCAGGTATTCCTGCAAAAAAACGCCCTCGGCATAATTGACATGCTGCAGCCATGCCCGCGTGTCCTCGACCGTTTCGCACAAAATGGTGTGAATCGGGCTGGTCGGCGAGCAGAGCGGATTTTTGATGACGAATGGCCGCGGATGTTTCGCCAGGATTTTTTCGGCAGCTTTTTGATTGGACGCAACGTAGGCCGGCGGAAAGGGAATTTTGAAGTCCGCGCACAATTTTCGGGCGAAGTCGCGTTCGCGCTCGATCCGCATCGCTTCGCGCGTGGGGCTGAAAATGCCGGCGCCCGATTGCAACAAATCCTCCGCCCACGGTTGCAATGCCCAGTCAATGGATTGCGGGATGACGACCTCCACGCCGTTTTTCTTGATGAGCGGAACCGGGCTGGGAAACGCGTCGCGCGAAAATGTCGGTCCGACCAGCGACGGCGGGAAATGGCCGTAATTGCGGGTGAGATAAGTCGAGACGCTTGCGCCCGTGTCCGCCAGCGCCCGCCCAAGGCTGTGCGCGAACGACCCGACGCCGAGAATCATCACCGATCTGTTCGCGCGCCGCCGAACTGGAATTTTGGCTGCCATGTGAAATTCGCCTGCGCGCCAATGTTTCACAAACTACGCCCGTTGCGCAATGCCAAGCTCGCCTCGACTTTGCCCGTCGATTTGCTACGTTGGTATCGTGAGTTTTGTCGCTGAATTCAATTCGTTGCCGCTGGAATCGCTCGTGAAGCGTTCGCTGTCGGCCGGCATCCAGGCCGTGCGCGAGAGCATGGCGAAAACAAAGTTGTCGCTCGCCGATTTCGCGCATTTGATTTCGCCGGCGGGCGGGGAATTGCTGGAACACATGGGCCGGCGATCGCACGCGATGACGCAGCAGCGGTTCGGCAAGGTCATCCGGATGTTCGCGCCACTCTACCTTTCCAACGAGTGCGTCAACAATTGCAAATACTGCGGCTTCTCGCGCGACAACCCAATCCTGCGCGTGACGCTGTCGCTGGACGAAGTCAAGCGCGAGGCGGCGGCAATCAAGGCGCAAGGCTTCCGCAATATCCTGCTGGTCGCGGGGGAACATCCGAAGTTCGTTTCCAATGATTACCTCAAGGATTGCATCGCCGCGTTGCATGCGGATTGGCCGGGCATTTCGCTCGAAATTGGGCCGATGGAAACGGCGGATTATCGGCCGCTGGTCGAAGCGGGCGCGGACGGCCTCGTGGTGTATCAGGAGACCTACGACCGCAAAGTCTATGCGGACATGCACACCGCCGGACCGAAACGCAATTTCGACCGGCGGCTCGAAACCCCCGAGCGCGCTTACGCTGCGGGATTCCGGCGGCTCGGCATCAGCCCGCTTTACGGCCTGGCCGACTGGCGTTACGAGGCCATCAGCGTGGCGGCGCACGCGGATTATTTGCTGCGGAACTGCTGGAAGGCACAGTTGACCATTTCGCTGCCGCGGTTGCGACCGTGCGCGGGCGAATTCCAGCCACTCACGCACATGACCGACCGCGACCTGGCGCAACTCGTCTGCGCGCTGCGGTTGATGTTTCCCGATGTCGGCCTCGTGCTTTCGACGCGCGAGCCGGCAAAGCTGCGCGACGGGCTGATTCCGCTGGGCGTGACAATGATGAGCGCGGGCAGCCACACCGAACCGGGTGGTTACACCGGCGCGGGCAGGGAAAAAATCCATCACACCGTTCGCGGAAAAATTGTCGAACTTGGCGCGCCTGTGTCGCCGAAGCTGCGAATTAGCAGCGAAGGCGCAAGCGAATGGGCGCCAACACCGGAAAACGCAACGAATGCGACCGGACAATTTCAAATTGCCGATGAGCGCTCCGCCGGCGAAGTGGCGGACCTGATCCGGCGGCTGGGTTACGAACCGGTGTGGAAGGATTGGGACGCGGCGCTGACGGCTTGAAATGGAAAACATCCAACTCCGATAAATCGCGAGTAAACATCGAACATCCAACGCCCAACATCCAATGAACTCTCGCCGGCAAAATTGGCATGGATGTTCAGTATTGGTTGTTGGTTGTAAAAAATGAATCAATTTGTCACCGCCAACGGAAAGTCAATCGAGGCGAAGCTGCCGTGCTCGATCGAGGAATTTTTGGTTGCACAAAAACTGCTGCCGCGCAGTGTGGTGGTGGAGCACAACGGCGAGGCGGTCGCGCCGTCGGAATTTTCCCGGCGCCAGCTCAACGCGGGCGACCGGCTGGAAATCGTAAAAATCGTCGCCGGCGGGTAATGGGGAGAGATTTCCCCAAAACAAGTTTCGCGTGCTAAACCCCTGAATCGTAGCAGCCGACGTGAGTCGGCTCTGACATCGCTTTGGACAAGATGGAGCGGACTAACGTCCGCTGCTACGAGGTTCTTGGGTGCCGTGTCGGTGTGCCTGATTTAAGTTTGGGACGGCGGCACGCCGTCCCTCCCCAATTGAGTCGGGGTGTCGCGCTTTGCGCTTTCGGTTTGGGCGGTCACGGGTTTAAGCTGTGGCCATTATGGACTGGCTGCACCATTTGATCTGGCACGACATCGTCTGGCACAACGATAAATTGTTCGGCATCCAATGGAGCGTTTGGAAGGTGATTGGCTGGTTGGGCAACGTCACTTTTTCCTCGCGGTTTATTGTTCAGTGGTATGCCACTGAAAAGAGCAAACGTGTAGTGATTCCCGTCATGTTTTGGTGGTTGAGTTTAATCGGTTCCCTGCTCTTGCTGATCTATGCCCTACGCAAGGTGGATTCAGTTTTCATATACGCGTATTTGTTTCCCTGGATTCCATATACGCGAAATTTAATCATCCACTATCGCCACAAAAAGGCGCACACGGATTGCTCCGGTTGTGGAAACAGTTGTCCGCCGCAGTCGAATTTTTGTCCGAACTGTGGCGCGCGGCTGATGCCGACTACTTCTTAGCCGGCACCACTGGTGTGGCGGCAGGTTGCGTCGCCACAATCCCGTATTTTTTGAGAATCGGCTGGAAGTCGGGATGGGTGACGCCGTAAGCCGTAAGTTGCTTCACGAAATTTTCCATGGCCGGCTGGTCCCGTTTGAATGCCGCTATGATTTGGGTGGCCTGGGGTTTGATGATTTCAATGTCTCGACCGGTAAGTTTGGCCTGCCGGTACAAAACGACAGTGAGCGTGCCACTAACCACGACGAGGGCGAGCAACAGTGTGAAAACCTGATGTCGCAAAGCGACAATCTGATCCATCAATTCGGTTTGCACAGGGGGATTTGTTTCAGATTCATTCATGGCAATTAGCGGTTGGCGGGTTTGGCTGGGGGGGGCTGCAGGATGCGAAGGATTTCCGAGTTCGGATTTTGCTTGCTGTAAGCGACCGCGTCGTTCGCGAGCGCTTCGACGCCCAGGCGGTAGCCGTTGGCCTGGGTTGCCTGCATTTGAAGGGAGCGCAACTCGCGCGTGCGGAAAATCGTCTGCAGCGCGAAAATCACGCCCAAAATCGCCAGCACCGCCAGCACAAGATTTAAAGCGGTCGTAATGTTGTCATTTTTCATAAGATTACGGTGACTTTATCGAAACGGCGGCGGATGTCCACTGATTTTTTGCGGCAAAAATGAATTGATTTTACGTGGGGCGAATGGTATCACTTTTTGTAATTCAACGACGCATAGTGGCTAAAGAAGAGCCAATTGAATTAAGTGGAAACGTTACCCAAGTGCTGCCCGGCACGATGTTTCGGGTGGCGCTGCCCAACGGCCACGAAGTGTTCGCGCATATCTCCGGCAAGATGCGCAAAAATTTCATCCGCATCAGCGTCGGCGACAAGGTCAACGTTGAAATGTCCCCCTACGATTTGAACAAGGCGCGCATCACGTACCGGCACAGCTAAACCCGAAAGAAACCCGAAATCTCAAGCCGGAAAACAAAGCGGTGGAGGGAAAATATCGTTTGCCCGGGGGCTTGCCTTTCGGACCCCGGCCATCGGGCTTCTTCCCGCCGCGCCGTCGCACCATCGCCGCGGGTCGGATCTTGGATTTCGAACTTTGGCACCTGGCTTAAGAAGCCTGTTGCGTGAAATATCCGCCAAGGCCGCAGCCATTTTCTTGACGCAACCCGCAACCCGCAACACGATTGACTGATGCAAATCCATTTCTTCGGCGCGGCGCGCACCACGACCGGCTCGATGTATCTGTTCGAGGTCAACGGCAAACGGCTGGTGCTCGAATGCGGATTGTTCCAGGGCCGCCGCGAGGAATCCATCCAGCGCAACTGCTGTTTTCCCTTCGATCCGAAGCAGGTGGACGCCGTGGTGCTCAGCCATGCGCACATTGATCACGCCGGCAACCTGCCGAATCTGTGCAAGCAAGGGTACTCCGGCAACATCCATTGCACCTTCGCCACGCGCGATCTTTGCAGCATCATGCTCGTGGACTCCGCGCACATCCAGATGGACGATGCCGCATTTGTTTCCAAGCAGCGGGCGAAGAAAAAACTCCCGCCGGTCGAACCGCTTTACACCATCGCCGACGCGGAGAAAACGCTGCATCAATTCGTCGCCGTTGGCTACGAACGCCCGTTCCTGGTCGTGGACGGCGTCACCGTCACGTTTCGCGACGCCGGGCACATTCTTGGCGCGGCGCAGGTCATTTTGGATGTGCGCGAAGGCAATCGAAAATTCCGTTACCTGTTCAGCGGCGATGTGGGCCGCGGCAACGATGAAATTCTCCGCGACCCGCAACCCACCGAAAACGTGGATTATCTGCAGATCGAATCCACCTATGGCGGTCGCGAACATGCCGTGCGCACCAACGCCGACGAAACCGTCGGCCGGCTCGTGCTGGAGACCTTGAATCAAAAAGGCAAGGTCATCATCCCGGCGTTTTCGGTCGGACGCACGCAGCAGATTGTTTACGTGCTGAACCAGCTCACGCTGGCGGGCCAATTGCCGCGCGCGCCGATTTTTGTGGACAGCCCGTTGAGCGTGAACGCCACGGAGATTTACCGCCTGCACCCGGAATGTTTCAACGACGCCATCAACCAGTTCCTGCATGAAAAGGCGAACCCGTTCGGCATGGAAAATCTGACTTACATCCGCGAGGTGGCAAACTCGATGAAGCTGAACGATTTAAAGGAACCCGCCGTCATCATCAGCGCGTCGGGCATGTGCGAAGCCGGACGCATCCGCCATCATCTTAAAAACCACATCGGCGATCCGAAAAATTTGATTCTGTTCATCGGCTATTGCGCGGAAAACACGTTGGGCGCGCAAATCGTGGCTGGCAAAAGCCCGGTGAACATTTTTGGCGAACCGCAGGCCGTGCGCGCCAAAGTCGTTTCCCTCGACACCTACTCCGGCCATGCGGACAGGAATGAATTGAAGCAATACGTCGAAAGAATCGCCGGCGACATCAAAAAAATCTACTGCATCCACGGCGAAGAATCGCAATGCCTGGCCCACGCCGAAACCTTGCGCCAGATGAAGCCAAAAGCCGAAGTCCTCGTGCCGGAATACAAACAGGTCGTGGAGATTTAAGGATGGTCACTGCGTTTGGAATTCACTGGTCTGACCGGCACACCGACGACCACGGTGTTCTGTGGAATATCGCTCACTACTATCGCACCGGCTCCAATCACGACGCGATCCCCGATACGGGCCGGGCCAAGGATGCACGAGTTGATCCCCAGCACCACATCGTCGCCGAGCACGAGTTCACCACGACGGATCCCGCGCCTGACACCAATGCTGTTTCCGCCATATAAAATACAGTTTTTCCCCACGATGGCATCGCCATGAACAGCCAATCCCAAGGTAGAGTGCCACACTTGAAGTCCTTGACCAATTTGGGCTTTGAAGCAGATTTCATGACGGCAACTTAACAGCCGGAGAAATAGAAACAGTGGGAAAGCCAATATCCGCAGAGCGGTCCAGACTGGACCGCAGAGTAAATAAAAACACCGATCCAGACGGTAGGAAATAAGGACCCCAGCCGATGGCTCAAAAAAAAGAACCAGCCATCGAATTGGTTTGTCGTGTGTGAGCAGACACAGTTCATGTCTGAGAAATCGAAGTTGCTCGATCGCAACTCGCCAGCCAAATCTTTCCATTTCAGCAATCACTATGTTTTTTATAACAACTTAAGGTCATTGTTCGCAAGATTGCGGCAGAATTTTAATCCCTGAAATTCACAAACTGCACGGGCACGGGAAAATCCTTGGCGCGCACCGCCGCGATGACGGTTTGAAGTTCGTCCCGGCTCTTGCTGTTGACGCGCACTTCGTCGCCTTGAATCTGCGTCGTCACCTTGAACTTGCCGTCGCGGATGAAGCCGGTGATCTGCTTGGCGACGGTCGTTTCGATGCCCTGCTTGATTTTGATGACCTGTCGCGCATGGCCGAGCGGGGAGACGTCCGGCTCGGCCGTTTCCACGCTCTTGAGGCTGATGTTGCGTTTAGCGAGCCGGCCCATGACGATTTCCGTGAGCGCCTTGATTTTGAACTGGTCTGCGGCGGAGAGCTTGATTTCGTTTTTTTCGAGCACGATTTCCGCCTTGCTGCCTTTGAAGTCGAAGCGGTTGGCCAGTTCCTTTTTGGCCTGGTTGACGGCGTTTTCGATTTCCATCGAGTTGACCTGGGAAACAATGTCGAATGAAGGCATGGCCACAGCGTAAAAGGGCGGCCGGGAAAGAAAAGCGAATTTGCCGGCTGGTGGACGTTGGAATTCCGCGTTTACGCGGCAGGATTGACGTGAGCCGCCGAACCGTCCCACCGGGCGGGACGGCACTCCAAACGACGGCACTCAATCACCGTGACGTTGCCTCCTGTGAGCGCTGGCGTCCACCCTCCGCAGTGCTGCTACGGAGGACGGGTCCCGCCGGCCCGCCAAAGACGACAGATTATCCACTCGCCGGCGGGACGCCAGCGCTCCCAGAACCCGCATCGGATTATCCCGCCATGCAATTTGCGGATTGAACCGTGGCGCGGTTTTTGCCAGCCTCCGTCCGACAAACCGGAAGTCTGGACCGATTATCCAATGAGCGAAATCAAATCCAACGCCGACATTGAACCGTGCCTTTCAGTCGTTATGCCAGTTTACAACGAAGCGGCGACGGTCGCCGAAGTCATCAAAGTCGTGCTGGCGCAGCGTCCGGTTCAACAACTGGTCGTGGTGGACGACGCTTCCACGGACGGCACCTGGGAAAAATTGAAGTTGGCCACGAACGGCGATGCGCGGGTGACCCTGGTGCGGCATGAGCAAAATCAGGGCAAAGGCGCGGCCTTGCGCACGGGGTTCGCCCAGGCAACAGCGCCTGTCGTGATGGTTCAAGATGCCGACTTGGAATATGACCCGACCGAATATCACCGGTTGCTGGTCCCGATTTTGTCCGGCAAGGCGGATGTGGTGTTTGGGTCGCGGTTTCTGGGCGCCGGGGCGCATCGCGTGTTGTATTACTGGCACTCGGTGGGCAACAACCTTTTGACCACTTTTTCCAACATGGCCACCAATCTCAACCTGACGGACATGGAAGCCTGCTATAAGGTTTTCCGGCGCGAAATCATTCAAAAGATCAAAATTGAAGAGAACCGTTTTGGTTTTGAGCCGGAAGTGGTGTCCAAAATGGCCCGGTTGAAGGTGCGCATCTATGAAGTGGCGATTTCCTATTACGGGCGCACCTATGCGGAAGGCAAAAAAATCGGCTGGCAGGATGGAATTCACGCCTTTTGGTGCATTTTCAAATACAATTTTTTTCCCCGATCATAGGTCAAACCAGCTAAAATCAAACCATCATGCCATCGGCCATTTCGATCTGGGTTTGGTTTTGTGCGTATCTCAATTGCGTTGGCTGGACGCTGTCTGCGTTGCATCAATTGAACGCCGTCGGTTACATGGTCGCGCTCCTGATTGGATTCGTTGCGTTCGGGGCTTGGTGGAAACAAACTTCGGGACGAATTATCCCGCGCATTTCCTGGAGAAAATTGAAACGCCGTTTTCGCCGGCCATTCCCGCTCGCATTTCTGATATTGGCGGCAATGGCTTTTCTGGGCGGCGCACTCTACGCGCCGACCAATTACGACGCGCTGGCCTATCGCATCCCGCGCGTGCTGCATTGGCTGGCGGCGGGCCAATGGCATTGGATTCACACCATTCTTCCGCGCATCAACAACCGTTCGTGCGGCATCGAATGGGTTTCCGCGCCGGTCATTGCGTTGCTGGGAACCGACCGGTGGTTGTTCCTCATCAACTTCATTTCGTTTCTGCTGCTGCCAGGACTGGTGTTCAGCATGTTCACGCGGCTCGGGGTACGACGGCGTGTGGCGTGGCCTTGGATGTGGATTGTGCCGACCGGCTACGGCTATTTGTTGCAGGCGGGGAGCATTGGCAACGACCTTTTTGGCGCGACGTTTGCGCTGGTGGCGGTGGACTTTGCGCTGCGGGCAAACCGTTCCCGGCGGCCACGTGATTTCTTCGTGTCACTGCTGGCGGCGGCGCTGATGACCAGCGCCAAGACGAACAACCTCCCGCTGCTGCTGCCCTGGGCGGTGGCCATCCTCCCGGCGCTGGGCTGGATGCGCCGCCGGACGTTGATGGTTCTGGCCGTCGGCGCCTGGGCGCTGCTGGCTTCGGCGCTACCCACCCTGGTTCTGAACTTCAAATATTGCGGCGACTGGTCCGGCCTGGTGCTGGAAACCAGCGGACTGAAAAAGGACCCGGTATTTATGGCGGGGGCAAATACGGTGCTGCTGGCCATGGAAAATTTTGTGCCGCCGGTTTTCCCGCTGGCCGGCCGATGGAATCAATTCGCGGACCGGGCGATGCCGGCGGGGCTGGGCGAGCGGCTGCAACAAACCATCCCGTGGCCGGAGCAATTGCCTGAAATGCAAATCGAGGAAAACGCGGGACTCGGCTTTGGCGTTTGCGTTTTGCTGCTGGCCAGCATGGTGGCGGCGATGTTCACGGGGCGAAACCATCCAGGCGACACCCGGCCAGTGGACCGTGACCGGAAGTGGCAAACTTGCGTGCGGCTCGCACCCATTGTTTCGCTGGTTGCGCTGCTGACCCAATCCCACATGGGCGACTCCAGCCGTCTGGTTATCGCCTATTATGCTTTCCTGTTGCCGCCGGTGCTGGTGTGCGCCGGACACGAATGGGTGGTGACCCGGCGCTGGTGGAGGATTTCGGCGTTTGCCGTTTTCATCATGGCGGCGGGATTGCTGGTGGTTTCCCCGCCCCGGCCCTTGTTTCCGGCGCTGACCCTTGTGGAAAAGCTTCAGGCGCGGCGGCCGGATTCACGCGGGCTGGCGCGTCTGCGGGAGGTTTATTCCGTTTATGGTGGCCGGAACGACGGTTTTGCGCCCGCTCGCGCCCTGCTGCCGCCGGACCTGAAAGTTTTGGGAATGGTCACGTTCGATGACCCGGAAACCTCCCTTTGGCGGCCATTCGGTTCGCGGCGCATTGAGCACGTTTGTTCCGGGGACACGGCGGTGGAATTGAAACAACGGGGCATTGAATACATTCTGGTAAAGGAGGACGTATTGGAGCAATTTTTCAAATGCCCGCTGAATGACTGGTTGAAGCGGATGAATGCGCAGGTCATTCAGACAATGCCGCTCAATCTTCGCGCGTCCCGTGGCGCGCTTGATTGGTATTTGGTCAAATTGCAATGAACCGGAAAACCCGCATCCGTCAAACCGGCCGGTGTTTGCCTCAATCCGTCCTGTGACCGGAACCGATGATGCCCTGCATGCCGGACAATGGAAGCACAGCGACGGCGGACGCTCAACTTCAACTTTTTTGTGGTGTATCAATTTAGAGGTTGGGACAGCGCAGCGCGCTGTCCGGACGCCGCAGCGGCGTCCCTACCATTTGAAATGACACCCCCGTTTTTTTCAACAAGCTTGCTGGTGGGCGAAATTCCGCCAACCTTGTCCTTGGATCATGGAAGTCCACAGCATTGAAACCATTGTCCGGATGCTGAACGACGCGAAGGTGAAATATCTCATCGTCGGCGGCTTGGCGGTGAACGCCCACGGTTTCGTCCGGCTGACCCGTGATGTGGGCCGGTCTTGGGTCTGGAGCCGGCCAACGCCGCGCGCGGGCTGGAATCATTGTTGCAAGCGGGTTGGCGGCTGGCCATCCCCGAAAAGCCGGAGGCCTTTGCCGACGCGGCGACGCGCGAACGCTGGCGGGTCGAAAAAACATGATCGTGCTGAAGTTGTGGAGCGATGAACACCGGCGGACGCCCGTTGACATCTTCGTTTACGAGCCGTTTGATTTTGCCGCTGAATTCGTGCAGGCGGAACGACTTGAGGTTTGCCCCGGCGTTTTGGCGCCAGTGGTGACGCTGGAAACGCTTCTGAAAATGAAGCGGGAAGCCGGCCGGCCGCAGGATCAAATTGACATCGAGGAATTGAAACGGATGCGATGAAACAACCGTTCCACATTGAGCCAGACTGGCGCTGGGGCACGCCGGAAGGCAGCCGTGAATTTGACCGGTTGCTCGACCGCAGTCTGACCTTTCGCGAAAAGCTGGAATGGCTGGAGGAGGCGGAAACCCTCACATTGCAACTGCGCGCCAGCCGGGAGAAAAGGAAGGCAGGGGGGCGAAGGGTGGACGACGGAAAGCAAAGGCAGAAAACAGAAAGCTGAAAACGGTTGAACAACGAGGTAACAAAGACGCAGCGCGGCGGTGCCGCAACCAAACACAATTCCATAGGAAGCCAGGAAAACAGGAATTCTTTCCGAGAGTTCCTGGTTTCCTGGCTTCCTTATAAAAAAAGCTTCGCGGAATGTGACGAGGTTGCGAGATAGCACTGCAAAGTTAAAAAAAGAAATACCGGACAACGGACACCTGTACGAGCCGGTTCGAGCCGGAAAATCTTGTTTCAAGACGAAACCCTATCCAGTGGCATCCAAAATCGGGACAAATTGTCCGCTGGATCGCGAAGCGGGCGCGTTGTCTGCACCGCAGCCAGCGGACATGAATTTGAGACAACCAAAAGCTAACCCCGGTCATCCCGAAAAAGAACACGAAGTTTGAGAATCGGCCGCTCCAGTCCATAATAAGAAATGAACGAAACGACAAACACCGGGACCAACCAGCCGGGGAAGGACATCCACCAAACCGGCCCCAGGCCCAACACCCCCGGTTTGTTGCAAAAAATCTGCTGCCAGATGTAGATCGAATAGGACAAAACGCCGATCTGGCAGACCCAACGCCAGTTCAGAATGCGATAAATTCCCAAATCGGGCAGGAAAACACTTTGCAACATCAACAGGGCAAAACCCAAGGCTTCAAAACTGGGAATTACTGTCACCCTCAGAATTCGCAGGATCAAGTGCGAGTCGTTAATGTTGTCGAGCACATAGGGAATGAGAACGAGCACCAGTCCCGCAAGCAAAATTGCGCGCCGGTGGGTGTGGAAAATGGTTTTCTGGCAGTCCGTCCTCCGGACATTCGCCAGATAGACGGCACACGCGCAGCCCACGGCCAGGAGGTCGAAATAACTGAAAAAAGAACGCCCGGCCAAAAAGGGGACAAACATGGCGGAAGAGGGATTGTGGCCCAACACGCGGCAGAATGGCGCCGCCAAAATGGGAAGAGCCAGAAAACCTAAAATATGGCGGTTGTTGGCGCCGCATTTAATCAAACAGACAAGGGTAACCGGCCAAAGCAAATAGAACTGTTCCTCCACGGACAGCGACCAGAGGTGTCCTGTGGTGTGCGGGCTGTCTATAAAATTCTGGGTGAACGTGAGGTTCCCAATCCATTCCACCCAGTTTTGTGAGTACGGGGTGAAATATTGCAGGGCCGCGACGGTCAGCAGAAACGTGTAAAACACCGGCAGGATGCGCAAGGCCCTCCGGATATAAAAATGTTTGAGGCTGATCCGTCCGAGGCGGTCGTTTTCCACCAGCATCAGCCAGGTGATCAGAAATCCGCTGATGACGAAAAAACAAAGCACGCCCAGCCCTCCGTCAAACCAGTGGAAAACCGGCATCCATTTGGGAGAGTAATGATAGACGCGCTCGCTGTGCCCGCCCAGAACCAGCAAAATGCTCAAAGCCCTCCATCCATCCAAAGATGGCAGGCGCGACTTGGCTGGCAACGCTGACTTTGACTCTGGTTGACTTGCCTGCACTGGTTGCAACAACATTGCCGGCATAACGTAAACTCAAGGAGATGTTTAATCCGCCAATCCGTCACGACCGGTGTGGTTTAAGAATGCCATCAATTGTTCATGTTCATTTATCAGTCATTCCATCGGGTTGCAAGCCAAATGCCCCATCCCCAAGTTTGGATATGGTGCGTCACTCCTTGATTTTGAAGTCGCACAATGGCAGTTTCCCACCATTGAGTTGCAACAGTAAACCGGCCCAGGCGAAACAACTTGAAGTATTTTTCACGAAACCCCAAGCTCCGCGGGCTTGTGCATGAACCGCGCACGCCTGTAACGTGTGCCGCCGGTCGGATCGTCCGCTTTCGAATGTGAGCATCATGATGACCTCGAACCACCGTTTTGCCATGGCCTGTTTTATGCGGTCCGGCGACGATAATTTCGCCCGCGCCCTGGAGAATCACGGTTTGCTGAACTTTTACGCCTTGGGCACAAGGCGGGGAGTGAAAGGGGTTCCCCCCGAACACACGCGGCTGCAGCCCATCTTCGGGTTGCTCAATTACATGGCCGCGGTAACCCTGCCCGTTTTCCAGGCAGAATCATTCCGCTTCAGGTTGTTCGGCCTATTTGATTGGTGGGCACAATCATTATTGCGTCCCGGCCAGCATTTCTTCACGGGCTACGCTTTCGCCAACGGAGCGATGCGCCGCGCGAAACAGGACGGAGGGCTGGCGTTTTTGGATGCATGGACGTCGCACCCGGAGGATCACTGGAACCTGGTCGCCGAAGAGCAAAAACGTTGGGGATCGCGTTGTCCGCCGGCCTCACGCTATTATCAGGATCGGTCGGTCGAATCGGTGGCGGCAGCCGATTACATCTTCACTTCGAGCACCTTTGTGCGTCAATCGTTTTTGAAACGGGGTTTTGATCCCCTGCGGCTGCTGCTTTGTCCGTATCCGGTGGATCTGAGTTCATTTCAACCGGCGCCGGAGGCGCGGCCGGCCAACCGGCCTTTCACCATCATTCATACGGGCGGGCTGAGTCTGCGCAAAGGCACACCCTATCTGTTGGAGGCCTTTCGACTGATTCGCAAAGAGGTGCCCAACGCCGTATTGCGTGTGAAACGCCACATCCGGAATGACGTCGTGCATGTTTTGCGGCGTAATGCCGATTTGCCGCTGGAATGGTCGGGCTATGTTGATTTCGCCGGACATGTGCGACGCTATCAGACTTCGGATTTGATGCTCTTTCCTTCGGTGGAGGACGGATTTGCGCTGGTGGTGGCCGAAGCGCTGGCCTGTGGTCTGCCCGTCATCACGACACCCAACACCGGCGCGTCAGA
>Ga0116120_1001293_pt1 | contig 17504 bp, 15 predicted proteins | sample June2015DPH_11_1_3_FD_89724 | JGI IMG/M metagenome (GOLD analysis project Ga0116120, IMG submission 89724) | Peatland microbial communities from SPRUCE experiment site at the Marcell Experimental Forest, Minnesota, USA - June2015DPH_11_150 | ecosystem: Environmental > Terrestrial > Soil >... | reverse complement strand
GTGAGAGTTCCGGGAAAGAGTGATTTTGCGACGCTCTAAGTTTGAGAGAGCATCATAAGCGCTGAAGCTCATTCCCGCCGCAGGACTAACTTTTGCCGTTGGCCTGATTTTTCAACAGACTCATGTGTTTGCTGACCAAGCAGAAAATGAATAATAAGGAGGAAAGCTATTGTCATCCAGTTGGTGATCCGCAAAATGCTGGAGCAGAAGGGCACGCTGCACTGGCGTGAAGAGCTCTGAATCCCAGCATTGAGTAACGTGTACTTGAAGGAGGGTGGCCAAGCGCATGGCATCCTTGTCCGCTGGTGGACGAGCGCGCGGACGAATGGATCTCTGCGGCGCGCGGCGAATTTCGCCGCTAGGCTGGCATTAACACAGTTCCCCGCCGCGGGGTGCCTCCACGCCTGACCGAAACTTCGGGTCAAGGCCTTGCCGATTTAGCTGATGGCACTAGTACAATCCAAGTCTAGAGCGGGAGACACGGCATGAAGGTCCTTGTTACTGGTGGAGCAGGCTTTATCGGTTCGAATTTTGTGCGCTATCTCTTGCGCTTCCGCAAGGATATTGAACTCTTCAATTTCGACAAGCTTACCTACGCAGGGAATCCAGAGAACCTGTCCGATGTCGCGGATGATCCCCGCTATCACTTTATCCGTGGAGACGTTTCCGACCGACGGGCGGTCGACAGGATTTTCCAACATGGGTTCACAGCTCTCGTTCATTTTGCCGCCGAAACACATGTGGATCGCAGTATCGAAGACGCTTCTCCGTTCCTGAAAACCAATGTTCTGGGAACACATTGCCTCCTCGATGCGGCCCGCCGTTTTCGCCTGTCTCAATTCATCCACATAAGTACGGATGAGGTTTACGGCAGTGCGCCAGCGGGGGCCAGTTTTGCCGAAGAGTCTCCCCTCGCCCCCCGCAGCCGCTACGCCGCCAGCAAGGCTTCCGCCGACCACTTCGTGGCCGCCTACGCCAATACCTTCGGCGTACCAGCGTTGATCCTTTGTTGCACCAACAATTTCGGTCCGTATCAATTCCCGGAGAAGCTGATCCCCTTGATCATCACAAACGCTCGGCAAGATAGACCCCTGCCCATTTATGGAGATAGCCTGCAGGAGCGCGACTGGCTCTTCGTGGAAGACTACTGCCGCGCCATTGAGCTGACGCTTGAAACCGCGGAGCCCAGCTCCGTTTACAATGTCTCCGCCGGCACGTCGCAAACCAATCTTGACGTCGTTCGGACCATCCTTCAGCACCTCGGGAAGCCCGAATCATTGGTGCAATTTGTGCAGGACCGCCCCGGTCACGATCGCCGTTACGCCTTAGACAGTTCAAAAATTCAGAGGGAACTCGGTTGGTCACCCAAGGTTAGCTTCGAGGAAGGCATCCGCCGGACGATCGAGTGGTATCAAGTCAACTCTGCTTGGCTCGATCACGCGTTTTCGGGCGAATATCGCAATTCCGCTCATCGATACTACGCCCGCCATTCAAGGACCTTCCGCACTTGGTTTGCCTTCCGGCAACGGAGCTTCTCCGAATGAATCGTGCAAGTGGCTTGACATTCCCCCGCGAGCCTCTCCAGATCTATCAACCTGTTTTTTGTCTTTTCCTATTCGAATACTATTCAAAGGGAACGAAACACGGCTGCAGCAGTTTGTGCCTTGCCTCAGGGCTTCGTAAGTGGCAAAGGTTTCTGTAGGATGGTCGGTGTGAACCGTTGTCCTCAGGAGAGTATCCGATTGAACGTTGAACGTCACTTCGATGTCAGACGCTTCGTATTTTACGGTTTCTGGCTAGCCCTTTCGGTCGCCTTGTTCTGGAAGCCGTGCATCGGGTTGCTTCGTTTCTCGCTTGCCAATAGCAACGCTTCGCATGTGATTCTCGTTCCGTTTGTAAGCGCATGGCTGATTTACCTAAAGCAGGACTGGATTTTTCGACGGGTTTCCTTTGACTACTCCTTAGCTGGTGCCCTCTTCACGATGTCGGCTGTCACTTACATCTGGACGCTGCACTCGGCCGCTCTCTGGACAGAAGCTGACACGCTGGCCGGCTACGTACTCGCCATGGTGCTTCTATGGCTCTCAGGTTTTGCCCTTTTTTTTGGGAGAGAAGCGCTCAAGAATGGACGCTTTCCTTTGCTCTTTCTCTGTCTCACAATCCCGTTTCCGGTGGTGCTGCTGAATCATTCGATCTATTTCCTGCAAAGGGGATCCGCGGATATCGCTGAAATGATTTTTGATCTCGTGGGGGTTCCCGCTCTACGAGAGGGCTTCGTCTTTCATCTCGCGCACTTTAATATCGAAGTCGCAAAAGAATGCAGCGGTATCCGGTCCAGCCTGGCATTGCTTATCCTGGCGCTTGTCGCTGGACACCTCCTCTTGCGCACCCCGTGGAAACAGGTGGTTTTCGTGATTGCGGGTTTGCTGATTATGGTGGTCAAGAACGGAGTCCGGATCGCTACCTTGACGATCCTCGCAGAATATGTGGACCCAGGCTTCCTTTTCGGCCGTCTGCATCATGGAGGCGGCGTGGTGTTTTTCCTGCTCGGCCTGGTTCTGCTTTTACCCATCCTCTGGCTTCTTCAGCGCGGCGAGACTCCGGTGGAGTCAATCGAAAACTCGGCTGCGGGCTGAAATGGATCCACGAAAAGACGGTTTATGAGGTGCGGCGATTACCTGGAGATCATCTGAGCAGAGGACACGAGCAACGGAAATCTGAGATCTGGCGGATCTAGTTTTTCTTTTTGGCCGCAGCTGAATAACCGTAGTAATAGCCACCGTAGGAATCGCTCTTCTCGGCACGATTCAAGATTACCCCGAGCAGATTCTTATCCCGAAATTCAGAGGACGCTTTCTCCGCCACTTCAAAATCAGTTGCTCCTGCTCGCACAATAAAAAGAACGCCGTCGCAAAGATCGGCAATCAGGCTCGCATCGTGAACAGGCAGCGCCGGGGGAGAATCCAGAACCAGCCAGTCGAAAACTGGCGTGACCCGTTCCAGTAGATACTTCATGCGTGCGCCCAGGAGGAGTTCACTGGGATTTGAAACTGGGCTGCCACCGGGAATGAAGCAGAGATTCCCTTCGAGCCCTCTCTGGATCACTGCGCATTCATCCGCTTGACCCCGCAGATAGTCCGTTAAACCAGGTGTGGCCGGAGCGCCCAGCACCTGGTGCATGCGGGATACCCGGAGATCCGCATCAATCAAAAGCACGCGACTTTGGTCCTGACGCGCAAGCGACTGCGCCAAATTGACCGTTACAAATGTCTTTCCTTCTTCAGGGACACTGCTTGTCACGAGGACTCTCTTCAGCTTCTGAGCTCCAGCAATCTGATAGAGACGTGAACGCAACGTTCGAAAGCTCTCGGCACCGATCTGGTCACTGTGCGCACCATCAAAAACGTTGCTTCGTGGATCAGGCTGCCATTGAGGTCGTGCGCACTTCTTCACGAGTTCTTCGAAGCTCAGAAAGGATGAATCTTGTTTTGGTGGCAAATCGACAAGTAAAGGCGCAGTTCGATCTTCGGCCGAAACCGTCGTCCGGCGAACATCGGCCGAGACGTCCACTAAATCCGGTGATGTCGCGGACGAAAGCAGCGCGGATCGTTCTTGCGCCGCCTTTTTCAATGCTTCGTGGATCCGGCTCATCGTCTCCTCATGATAACAGGCCGCTCAGGCCTTTGTTGTGACCGCGTCGTAGGTCTTCTCCGTCAGTGTTGCCGTGTGGTTTGCTCGGCTCGCGGCTACATCAAGCGTCGGGACCGAAACCAGTACTGGAAGCTTTAGGGCCAGCTCAACATCGCGTTCGCTGTGTAGCGATTTGTCGCTGGCTGCGATCAGAAAGAGTATCCCGAGACCGAGAGCAAACCCGCCCCCTAATCCGCCACCCGCAAAAATGGTCTTCTTCGGAAAGGACGGCTTGTCGGGAAGACTCGGAGGATCGTATACGCGAAATTGTTCGCTCTGCTGCTGGCTCTCAAGATCCCCAGCGACCCCGGCACTTTGCCGCTTCTTCAAGAGGTCATTGTAGAAATCCAGAGCTGTTTGATAGTTACGAGTCAATTCCTTGAATTGCTGCTCCACAACGGGACTCGCCTGCACGCGTCCTTGCAACTGATGAATCTGCTCCTGGATTTGGCTCTGCCGGTGCGCCAAATCAGTGATATTTATTTCGTCCTGGCGTAGCTTTGCGCGAAGCTGCTGAATCTGAGGCGGCTCGCTCACGGATGCCTGCAAAGCGCCATTTGCCGGCCCATTGCTCTTTGGTGCTGCTGCCGACTGCTTTCTTAGCTCCTCAATCTGACTCGTGAGCTTTATGACATCGGGATGCTCGGGAGTGTAGCGCGCCAGCAAATTCGTAAGCTGGTCTTGCAGAGCGCTAAGCTGCTGCTCGGAAGTCTCCGGGTTGTGACCGGTTTGCGATTTTGCCCAATTCGTTTCCTGTTGGCTCAGAAGTGACTCCGTGAAGGCCTTATCCTGCTGCGCACGGCTGAGCGCCTGGGTATTGGCTTCGAGTTGCGTATTCGTCCCCATCAGGATACTCAAATTGGTTTGCTCTTCTTCTGGCAAGGAGCCAAGATACTGCCGCTTGAACTGCGCGAGTTTTGCGTCCTGTGCATCCAGGCTCTTTTTTGCTTCTTCCAGTTGCTGGCTAAGAAAGTCTGTTGTCACTTTTACCTGGTTCTGGCGGTCCCCGGCGTTCTGCGCCAGAATCATGGAGGTGATCTCGGTACAAATCTGTTGCGCCGTCCGGGGGTTGTCAAACGTAACGTTTACGTAGAAACCAGGCAATTGCCGGCTCTCCGTCCCTGGCGTTGGTGCCATGGGCTTGATCGTTACGGCGGTCCGTAACCGCTCGACGAGATCATCAATGTGCACGCGGTCACGGTCGTTGGGGTAAAGACCGAATTTCTCGATAATGGGCTGCAAACCTGTTCGGCTGAGGACTTGTTCCTGCATGGACGCGAGGCGATGGTTCAGGTCCTCGGTTACAACCGGTTTCACGTAGTCGGGACCGACCGTGGGCTGTTCCACGAGCACCATGGTCTGCGACGTGTATTTCTTGGGTAGCAGCAGTGCGGCACCCAAGCCAATTGCTCCGAGAAAAATTGTTGTGATGGGCAGGATCCACCAGAATCGCCGAAGTACGCGCTTGGCGTCATCTAACCCAATTTCGCCATTTTGAACCATTTAGACCTCAAAAGCGATATCGACCATTCTACTACTTCGGGAGTTCGCAGTCCGCCCACAACAATAGGCCTGGAACCCCATACTTCTGCACTTGCACGGCGGTTGCCAGTACCTGGAGCGTCTGCATCGCCTTCAATCCCTTCCTAACCCACTTTTTTTGTTGCACATAGACAAATGGCCATGGCAGATGTCAGGCGTTCAACGCAGCGAGCTCGGCCTGCTACAGGTGTAAGTGGAATTTTCCTATCCACTTTAGGCCTTCTCTTCCCTACCTCTGTTTCCCAACGCCACAGGAGCGCATGCCGCAATTCCCTTGCTTGCTCCCCAAATCCTCACAAAACTCCCCTAGGTTGTTGTTATATTGGGAGTTAACTTCACGGCTGGAACTCGCACTCAACCCGTCAGACTAGGGTGTAGAATTGCAACGTCGCGTGCGTTCCCCTATTTCTACCAGGATGATGTGAGAGAGATGCGAAAAATCAAAAGTGGTTCTACATCGGCCTTCGGCCGACTCCTCAGCGCCATAGCGGTCGTCCTTCTTCTGTTGAGTTTCACTGGTTGCTCCACTGACCCGGCAGCAAAAAGGCAGAAATTCATTTTGCAGGGCGACCAGGAGTTCGCAAAGGCTAAGTACCCCGAAGCGGTGATCTACTACTCGCGCGCGATCCAGATTGACAAGACCTCCGCAGAGGCCCACTTCAAGCTCGCGAAGTGCTTCATCAAGCAAAAGACCTGGGGCAACGCCTACCGGGAATTACAGAAGACCGTGGAACTTCAGCCCGAAAACGAGGAAGCACAACTGGAACTCGGTAAGCTTCTGCTTGCCGGCGGCAAGGCTAGGGATGCCAGAGACCGCGCCGTCCAAATGATTACGAGCAATCCTAAAAATCCCGATGCCCAACTCCTGCTGGCGGAGGCTGACGCTTTCCTCGGAAATCTCAAGGACGCCACAACGGAAGCGAAGGACGCCGTCGCTCTGGTTCCGGATCGTTCCTCGGCGGACATCACCCTGGCGTTGATTCAGGAACGCCTGGGAGTGCTGGACGAGGCGGAACAAAATCTGAAAAAAGCTGTGTTGCTGGATAAAACCACCAATACCCCGCTCATGACCCTCGGTGGCTTCTACGAACGGCAACGACGCTGGCCGGACGCCGAAAAACAGTTTCAATCCGCAATGCAGTTGGCTCCCAAGGATCCGCTGCCCCGCGCCGCACTGGCCGGCCTGTACGTGAATCAGGGCCGCGAGGATCTGGCGGAGAAAACACTCGAGGAAGGTAAAAAAGACCTCGGCGACAATCCTGATGCGTATCGCATGCTTGGCGATTTTTATCTCACCAGAGGCGATAGTGCAAAGGCTCTAAATGAATTCGCGGCTGTCTCGGCTCAACATCCCAACGACACGCAGCTTGGCAAAACGTATATCCAGCTTCTCATCCTCAATGATCGTATTGACAATGCTGCGCAGTTGAACGCCGCCATTCTTAAGAAGTCTCCGCAAGATCCCGCTGCGTTGATTCTGCAGGGCCAGATTCTCCTGCGCCAAAATAAGGTGGATGACGCCCTCACTGCTTTCCAGCAAGGTCTCAAGAGCGCCCCGGACAATGCTTTCGGCCACTACCAGCTTGGCATTGCTTATCGTGAAAAAGGAAAGTGGGAACAAGCGGAAAGCGAATGGCGGGAGGCCGTGCGTCTCCGGCCCGCTTTGCCGCAGGCTTGGCGCGCTCTCGCGGATGTAGCCCTGCAACGCCAGGATTGGCGTAACCTGGAGGACATCTCCAACCAGTTGAAAAGATATGCTCCGCGTGCTCCCGAGAGTTATCTGGAACATGCCACTGCGCGGTTCAATCAGGGCGACGCTGCTGGCGCGGAGGCTGATCTCAACGCACTACTGACGCTAGCGCCGCAGAGTCCCATCGCCTATATAAAGCTCGGCGAGATGCGCGCGGCGCAGCGCCGATGGAAAGAAGGTGAAGCCTATTACCGTCAAGCCCTCGACCGCGATGCGAACTCCGTCGAGGCAATCTCAGGTCTCGCCGATATCTATTTCCGGCAGAATCGGACTGCGGACGCTCTGAAAGTGGTGCGGGAACGGATCGAACGCGACCCCAACAATACCGCACTCTACACCCTGCAAGGTCAGAGTTTCCTCAGGGCCAATCAGACTGCGGAAGCGGAAAAGGCGCTCCAGCGTGCAGCTGATCTGGACAATAAAAACCCGTTCATCCTTGGGCTGCTTGCTCAGGCCCAGACCAACAACGGCGAACTCGATCAAGCGATTACCACCTATCGTCGTGCCCTTGAACTCTCGCAAGACGATCCGCGGCTCTATTTGCTTCTTGGAGCCTTGTATGAACGGCAGGGAGATTGGCGGGAAGCACAGGTTGCTTACCAAAAGGTCCTCTCTCTCAAACCCGACGAACCACATGCTGCAAACAACCTTGCCTACCTCCTCCTTGAACATGGCGGAAGCGTCAATGTGGCTTTGACGCTGGCGCAGACCGCACGGAAAGGTCTGCCAAATCTTCCCAATTCCGCCGACACTCTTGGCTGGGCCTATTACAACAACGGCGCCTTTTCTGTCGCCGCGCCCCTGTTCGAGGATGCCATCAAAAAGGTGCCGAACAATCAGACCTATCGCTATCACCTGGGCCTGACCTACAGAAAGCTCAACGATACGGCCCGGGCGAAAGCGCAATTCGAGAAGGCCATCAGTCTTGATCCGAACTCGGCAGTAGCGGGCAATGCCCGCCAAGCGTTGAACGAACTAGCGGGAAGTTGAGGGTCTCTCCAGCTTCTCAATCATCGATCTGGGAGAGCTTTTTATGAGCCGGATCATTCCTGGAGGAAGAGTCAGGAAAGGCACCGTGCGTCAGCAAGGAGCAATCACGAAGACATCATGTTACGCCGCCTGACCTACTGGTTACCCGCAATTCTTGTTGCTCTCCTGATTTCGCTCTTTTCCACGCATTATTTCAGCGGTGAGCAAACCGCCCGCGTCATCATTCCTCTGCTCCATTGGCTTTTTCCCGCAGCAACACCCCACATGCTACGCGTTATGCATGTGGGAATCCGCAAGCTGGCGCATGTCACGGAATTTGGCTTGTTCAGCGTCACCGTCTTCCATGGAATTCGCGGAGGGCGCTCTGGCTGGAGCTTCCGCTGGGCCTTGGCCACTCTGGTGATTGCAGTCGCTTGCGCTGGCATGGATGAATGGCACCAGTCGTTCGTGCCTTTCCGGGAAGCTCGCGCCCGTGACGTCGCCATTGACGCTCTCGGCGCTATGCTGGCGCAAGTTGTGGTTTGGGCCTATTCCAATTGGAGGCGGGCCTTCACCGCGCCGCCGTCACTCACGGCAAAGACATCCACTGGAAAATGAAGTTGTTCTGCCCTAGAACTCAGGGAATGGGTGCTTGGGCTTCGTTGGAATACAAGCTTTCCGTGCCGCTAGAATCCACGGCCGTCGTGACGTAGTAGTAGGTCGTCCCGTTCTGCACGGTTGTGTCGGTATAGGTCAAGCCGGTCGCGGCCGAGGACGCATTCAACTTCGCATACCCGGTCCCGCTCGTCGTGCTCCGGTACACATAATAGCCCACCACCGTTGAGGTGCTCGCAGTCCACGACAGAGCGACGGAATACGACGCGGGGGTTACGCCGGTACCTGACAACGATATGGTGGCGGGCGACCCAGTCGCGTTACTGGTTACGGTGACTGTTCCAGTCGCGCTTCCCGCAGTTGTCGGGCTGAAGATAACGCTAAAGGTAAGCTTTTGCCCCGTTAACAACCCCACGGGTGTTCCCGCTCCGCTGAGGCTGTAACCGGTCCCACTGACGCTGATTTGCGTGATCTGCACATTCGTGTTGCCGGTGTTTGTGATCGTCTCAGTTTGCGTGGACGAAGTGCCCGTGCTCACGTTTCCGAAGCTAAAACTGTTCGAGCTTAGGCTAAGGGTGAGCGTTGCGGCCACCCCGGTGCCAGTCAGTGCCACCGTCGCTGGCGATCCGGGAGCGTTGCTCGTTATGGTCAGGCTCCCGCTTGCACTCGCTGCGGACGTCGGGGAGAACTGCGCATTGAATGTACTCGCTTGCCCCGGGTTCAAAGTGAGCGGCAGGGTCAATCCTGTGGTACTGAATACGCTCCCTGCCACGCTGACCTGTGAAACCGTCAACGCCGCCGTGCCTGTATTGCTGAGCTGGATGGTCTGGGAATCTGTCGTCCCCACTACGACATTGCCGAAGCTGAAACTGGCTGGCGTAATGCTCAACGCCGCCTGCACGCCAGTTCCAGTAACGGGGATGACGGCGCTTGCTCCCTGGGTATTCGAGACGGTCACATTTCCGCTGACGTTTTCGCTGCTCGTCGGACTGAACTTCACGGTCATCGACGTGGCCTGTGAAGGCGTCAAGGTGACTGGCGTGGTGATTCCGGAGACACTCACGTCTTTTGCATTCACCGTAACCTGGGAAATCGTGAGGCTGCTGTTCCCTGTGTTTGTGATGCTGACACTCTGCGAACCGGAGCTACCCGCTGTCACGTTTCCGAAGGCCAGACTCGATGGGCTCGGAGTCATCGTTACTGTCGCAGCCACTCCCGTACCGGTCAAGGAAACCGTCGCGGGTGACCCAGGGGCATTGCTCGAAATACTCACCGTTCCTGGTAGCGAACCCGCTGTGGTCGGTGAAAACTGCGCTGTCACGCTCGTACTCTGTCCAGCCGCTACCGTCGCAGGTGTGGTCAGCCCGCTGACACTGTAGCCGGCACCACTCGCCGTAACATTTGAGATTGTGAGCGTCGCTGTCCCTGTATTCGTCAGCGTGAGTGCCTGTGTCTTCGTCTGTCCATCCACGACGCTTCCGAAATTGAAGGTGGATGGCGTAACGCTCAAGCCCGCCTGCACACCAGTGCCGCTCAAACTAATCGTCAATGGCGACCCACTTGCGTTACTGGTTACCGTCACGGTGCCCGTGGCACTCCCGACTGCCGTGGGCGTGAATTTCGCCGTAAAGCTCAGAGTTTGGGAAGCCGCGACCGTTGCCGGTGTGCTCACGCCGGTCAAGCTGAATCCGGTTCCGCTCACGGCAATGCTCGAAACAGTCGCGGCGGCATTCCCAGTGTTTGTCAGGGTGATCTGCTGGGTTGCGCTGCTGCTGGTCGAGACACTTCCAAAATTCACGCTGGCCGGATTGGCGCTCAACTGCCCTACAGCCGTGGACGATCCAGTTCCAGCCAAGGTAACCACCGCCGTTGGCGTAGTCGGGTCGTTGCTTGTGATCGTCAGGCTGCCGGACACCGCACCGGCTAGCGTCGGCTTGAACGTCAAGGTCACCGGAGCATTTTGCCCGGCACTGATGGTTTTAGGCGTGGTTATGCCGCTGATCCCGAAATCCGCTCCCGAAAGTGTCAGGAGCGAAATCGTCAAATCTGCCGTACCGGCATTTGAAATGGTCAGGATCGAGCTCCCGGTCGAACCGACAGAAACGCTGCCAAAGTTCACTGCACTCGCGCTCAAACTCACCTGCGGTTGCGGAGTCACGCCCGTTGCGGAGAGATTTACGACTACCGGCGAACTCCCTCCATCACCCTGCACTGTCAATGTCCCCGTGATAGCTCCAGCGCTCGTCGGATTGACGGAAACAGAAAAATTGCCGCCCTGCCCCGTGGCAAGTGCCATCGGCGGTGTCATTCCGGAGAGGCTGAACTGGGAATTCGAGAAAGTCGCTTGAGTGATATTGATCGCGACATTGCCGGTATTGGAGACCGAGAGGCTCTGCGAAGTTGCCTTGCCTACCGGCACTTTGCCAAAACTGATGCTCGCTGGCAGGACTTGAAAAGACACTTGGGGTGTCGGCTGTGACTTTGAAGCACTCACTACACCCGCGCATCCATTTAGAAGCGCCAAAACCAGAATGGCGGTGACGAGCAGAAGGGAAGATTCTCGTGTCCAAATCTTGGGCGCGACGCACTGTTTTCCGAATCGCGTCCGGGCCCCTTCCACCGAAGTGCTCGCCATGATCCAGGCCTCCCTAGCTGTATCCAGCTACGAAGGTATAGGTAATGGTACCCATCGGCCTACTGGTGAGAGGACCAATTTCGGGACAGTCGCCTGTACTGTACGGAGGACCATCCTTTATCTGGCCCAGACCTTACACCCCTAGAAGATCCGGGTTTTGGACTCCCCAGGTGCCCGCTGCAGAGGTACGTTATAGCGTATGCACATTGCTGAAAATACAGTGGTTATTATGATTTAGGGGTAGGGCAGCGGCTGCGCTCTGTCAATCACTGCCGGGCAGTTGCTCTCATGCCCATGCTGCAAGTCGGCGCGTCGGCCCTGACACTGGAAGGCGTTTCAATTCGAAAATTACACTTTTTGGACCCTGTTGCCACCAGGCGACCCGAGTAGGATAGACGTGCGCGCTCAACTGGGCCAATACCCTCGAGCGTGGGCCGTTCGTTATCGCCCAACTAATCTGTCGCGTAGTTCCGCATCGATTCAGTCGACAGATTCGTCGCGTGCTCCCCGCGCTGTGCGGCCTTTCGGGTCATCAATCCCGCATCGTGGATCTTGTAGATCAGCGCGCGGTAGCTGATCTTCAGTGCCTGCGCTGTCTTTCGGCGGTTCCACTGATTGGCACGGAGAGCTTCCAGGATGGCGTTGCGCTCGAGTTCCCGAATGGCGTCTTTTGCCAGCCGCTTTAGAGTCACGGGTGTCCCATTGCCTTCGGTGGACCGCACTGCCTTGCGTTTTTTCGGAGCGTACTCCTGATGAATCGCAGCCTCGGGCCCGATCAGAACGTACCGCGCGACGCCATTCGACAGCTCTCTTAGGTTCCCCGGCCAATTCAGATTTTGCAGGTATTGGATCATCTCCGGAGGGAACGTGTCTGTCTGCGTCCCAAACTGCTTTTCAAAATGGACCCTGAAGAACTCGGCCAGCGCCGGAATGTCTTCGCGCCTCTCGCGCAGCGTCGGCACCTTTAAGCGAAATCCATGTATGCGGTAAAACAAGTCTTGCCGGAATCTTCCGGCTTCCATCTCCCGGTTCAGGTCCGTGTGTGTCGCGCAAATGAGGCGCGCATCAATCCGCCGTTCCGTGTGGTCCCCGATCCGCGAGAATGTGCCGTCTTGCAGGAACTGCAGAAGTTTGCACTGAAGATTCGGATCCAGATCCGCAATCTCATCCAAGAACAAAGTGCCGCGATGCGCCATTTCCACTCGCCCGGGCTTGGCAACGTTTGCCCCGGTAAAAGCGCCCTGCTCGTATCCGAACAACTCGCTTTCAAGCAGCGTCCCGGGAATCGCTGCACAGCTAACCTTGACGAACTCTCCAGAGGCGTACTCCGAATTCACGTGTATCCATCGTGCTAGCGCTTCTTTGCCCGTGCCGCCCTCGCCACAAAGCAAAATCGGCACATTCGTTCGGCAGATCTTCTCCGCTCTCTGACGCAACTCCGCCATCACCACCGAGCGCCCGAACAAAACAGGGTCTGGCGGCACCTGGTCTAGTCTTTCCCAACTGGCGTTGCGGGTTGGACACTCTCCGGCCATATGTTCTGGTACCAAGGCGTTGCACATCGCCAGCCAAAGGCCGAGCATATTTGACGTGCTTCCGGACCCCGCTCCAAACAATAAGGTTTTCTTTTTCAGCACAATACAAACAGCGCTCCACGTAAGGTTCTAGTACCAAGATGTTCTTCGACATCGCCCTTTTTTGTAACAATGGGAAAACTTCAAGACACAACGGGGAAGGATTGTTCTCTCGAATGGCTAGGAAACCAATCGTAGCCCACGGGGCAAGTTGAGGAAAAGAAACCAGAAGTAGTGGAAGACCGCAAGTCTGCGACCTGCTCCATCGTGAGAATTTAGTCCGACTGCGTAGTGTCGGAAGCCACGGCATTTGTCAGGCGCGCGCGTGTTCTCCACGAATAATGTCGTAGCGCTCGATCACCGCGGCCACTCCCATCCGTGGCTCTCCGTCTTCAACGCGACGTTCCACACGGACCACTTTGCCCTGCGCGCGAACAAAAACATCCGTGCCGTGCGTGATCTCTGCGGGCAGCGTCAGCGTAATGTCCAACTCGGATCCTGCATCCAAATCCTGCCCGATCACGAAATACAATCCCCGCGTTGAAATATCTCTCGTCTTTCCCTCTTGCCGGTTGACGAGTCTTTCGGCTGCGAACCGGATGCTGATTGGCAACGTCAAGTCATAGCGTCGCGCCGTGCGGCGTTCTTCCATTACTGACATCCTCGACTCCGTCCGTGGCTCCAACATGCAAGCCACTTCCCCGATTGTGGTTTTTTGCTAAGAGATTTTCGCTGGATTCTTGCTTGCCTTTGCAGGTGAGAACGAAAATCTCAGTCGGCCCTGACGTGTTTCCGCTGGGATTCCTTCATGCTCCCTCGCGGTCATTCAGAATCAAACTGATTCGGAAGCCGAAAAAAGTTAGCGTTCTCCCAATCGCTCGGGCTTCGGAATTCCTACAGATTCTCGCTCTCCCAGGAAATCCCGACGCGCAACCCCCTCCCCCGTTCTTTGAGTTCTCGGCCCAAATTTCACTCACCGGGAGGTTTGCTGCGCTTTTATCCAGCACTGTCTTGCTTTTCGTTGCGCAAGATACCCCGCGCAAGCTTATCCTGCAAGTTCTCTTTTTGCGCAGCGTGCTCAGGACGAACCACGTCGTACTAGCCCTGCTCCGTCACTCCACCTTGGCCCCCACCGCCGCCGGCGCCGTCTCTTCGGTTTTTGCTGCCGCGGTCCGGCGTGTCCTGGGCGTGTCCAGATTGAATTGCCTCATCTTATAGAGCAGGGCTTTGTAGCTGATGCCCAGCATCTTGGCGGCGTCCTTGCGGCACCACCGCGTCTTTTCGAGCGCATCGGCGATCGCTTCCATCTCCGCCTCGTCCTTCAACCCGCGCACCAGCGCCTTCAAACCCTGCTCCTTCGGAATGTTCGTTACCTCGCGAGGAGCGATCCTCTGCCGTGTCGCGGACATCTCCACCAGCTCCCGCAGGCTGCCTTCGTCATCTTCCAGAATCACGTAGCGTTTGACGAAGTTTTCCAGTTCGCGCAAATTCCCGGGCCACGGGTAATTCATGGCTGCATCCATTAAGTGTTTCGACGGTGTTTGCAGCGTCTTTCCAAACTTCTCGCTGTACTTCTCCAGGAAATGCCGGAATAACAAGGGTATTTCCGAAGTCCTTTCCCGCAGCGGCGGCACATTGATCGACAGCACGTTCAACCGGTAATACAAATCTTCGCGAAATTTCCCCGTCTTCATGGCTTCCTGCACATCCACGTTTGTCGCCGCCAACACGCGAACGTCGGTCTCCACCAAGTGCCTTCCACCCAGTCGCGAATACTGGTGATCCTGCAAAACATGCAGCAACTTGGCTTGCAGGTGCGTGGACATCTCCGCGATCTCATCCAGGAAAATCGTCCCCTTGTTAGCCATCTCGAATTTTCCGGGCTTCGCCCGCACTGCACCCGTAAACGCTCCTTGTTCATATCCGAAAAGTTCAGACTCGAGCAACTCCCCCGGAAGCGCCGCGCAATTCACCTTGACGAACGCTTGATTCCTTCGTTTCGAGCGCAGATGGATCATCCGGGCCACCACTTCCTTGCCCACGCCGCTCTCCCCGCAGACGAACACCGGCACGTCTACCGGTGCGATTTGCAGAATTTGCTGCCGGATGCGCACCATCTGGGGACTCGCTGCCAGGAAGCTCAAATCCTCGGTGATCTGCTCGCAATAGTCCCGCAACGCCTGGTTTTCCTGGGTCAGCTGTTTCTTTTGCCGCGACTTAAGCATCGCCGCGTCGAGTTCCGTCTTCTCAAATGGCTTTGTCAGGTAGTCGTGGGCCCCGAGGCGGATGGCCTCCACCACTGTCCCTACCTCATTCGAGCACGACAGCATGATTACATTCAGGCTGCGGTCCAGCCGCATCAGTTCCTGCAGCGTGTCGAGCCCGTTCATTTCGGGCATCAGCACATCCAGAATGATGAAGTCCGGACGTTGGCCGGCGGTCACACGCGCCAGCGCTTCCCTGCCGCTGCTCACCGTTTCCACTTCGAACCCATCCACCTCCAGCAGGGTTTGCAGATATTTTCGAATGCTGGGCTCATCATCGACGACTAGGATCTTCTCTTTCACTTCTTTCACAGCCATTTTTCTTTCTCCTCACCCCAAATCCAGCGCTTAGTTCTGGTCCATCGGCAGCAAAAACGCAAACGTGCTTCCCCGGTTTTGTTCGCTTTCCACCCAAATTTTCCCCCGATGTGCCTGAATCAGCCTTTTCGCGATGGCAAGTCCCAAGCCCATTCCAGAGGTATTCCGGTCCACGCGCACAAAGTCCTCGAAAATTTCCTGATGATGTTCCGGTGCGATTCCTGCTCCGGAGTCTGTCACGCTGACTTCCACACTGTTCGGCCGGGGCAGCCGGAATCTCCTGCGTTCTTCGACCGGAGCTATTTTTGCCACCCGGCGCTCCCAAAAATGGGGGCGTGCTCGCAAGGTCACGGTTCCGCCGGACGGTGTGTGCTTCAACGCGTTGTCCAGGAGATTTGCTGCTGCCTGTTGCACCTTTTGGTAATCGAATCGGAAAGTCGGGATCGACGGGTCCAGCAGCGTCTCCAGCTTCACCCCTTTTCGCTGAAACGCTTCCGACCATCGGGTGGCAGTCTCTTCGAGGCAATCTCGCAGGTCGTTCTCTCTCAACTGCAATACCAACTTCCCGCTCTCCAGGGCGGAGTAGTTGAGAAACATTGACACCAGCCGCACCAGCCTTTCGCAGCTCTCTTTCGACTCCTCCAAAATGTCTTTCTGTTTGTCGCTCAGTCTTCCCAGTGAACCCGCTAGCAGCAAGTCGTAGTAGCCCTTGATCACCGCAAGCGGTGTTTTCAATTCGTGCGCTGCTGACGCCAGGAACACGGTCTTCTGCCGGTTCACTTCCTGCAATTTCAGGTACGCTGCCAGCAAATTCCGGTACGTTATCTCGCGCTCCTGCAGCAGTTCCTGTACCGTCAGTTGGGCAGCGCCCTCTGCACGATTCTCTTCTTCTTCATCGTTCTCAAACTGGATCGCAAGCCAGTCCGATTCTGGAATCCATCGCACGCGCGCCCGATAGTCTTTGATGCTCGTGCGGCCTTCCAGTTCCAGTTGGTTTTCACCATTCTCAATTCTCTGCGAAATCGTCTTTGGATCGATATTCAATACGTCTGCAAATATGTTGAGGGGAGTGGTCTCGTCTTTGCCGTGAGCTTCCAAGCATTTTCTTCCCCGTGCGTTCACCATCAGTACGCGTCCATCGAGGTTCGCCACTACTACACCTTTGTCGACTGTGTCCAGAAGCGCTCGGACATGTTCGATTGTCAGATTCGGGCTCGACGTAGGCACCCTTCCCGCATCTGTTGTGGTCCAACCATCCATGCTTCTGCTACCCCTTTGTGCAGTGGAAAATTTTTTCCTATGGCTTGCTGCCCATCCTTACAGAGCCCCACCAGACTGTCAATGGTAAATGCGTTCCATTTGCACAATTTGGGAAATCCCTAGCCAATCCACGCCCACTCTTCTCCTCGCGCCCCACCCATTCATTCTGATGGCTGCTAAGTTATTGATTTATAAAAGATCTAGTTCGGGACGTTAGCCATGAAACTGGCACTCAAACTGCTCCTTTTGTACTAGTTCCCGAGTACTATCACTATGGATCTCCGCCTCGATCAGTCTAAGGGGGGGCCCCGCGTGGATTCCTCCGAATCGCGCCGATCATCTCGCCTCCGCATCCAAGTCCCCGTATTTCTCCGGGGCTCGGACGCCTCCGGTGCGGAATTCATAGAGCTTACGAAAACACTCAATATCAGTGCTACAGGAGCTTGTATCACGTCCGTCCATCTCCTTCGCCCAGACCAGACGGTCCAGCTCACCATCCCAGCCCCTTCCCCCGCCTCCTCCAGCGTTATCCCCAGCGAAACTCCCCCAATTGTGGCCAAAGTACGCCGATTGGACCAATTAGGTGAACTTCGTCTATTTGGGTTGGAATTCCTGCACCCTCTTGAGTAATTCCCTGTCCCTCGGGAACTCTTCAGCCCCATCGCGGTAGATACCCCTGCCTCCGGCTACTGCTGCGCTCAAAAAGTTCCTTCCGGGATCTCGCTTATCTCTTCGTTTTGTAATAGGATGCCGACGTCCCCTTGGCATCTCCTTTCCGTGGATGCAGGTTGCACACACGGTCTTGATTGGCACTTGATTTGCTCCCTCTTAGGGTCAGTCATCCAAATGTGCTTGCCCCAGCCCCCGCGGGGAGAGGCAGATTGTAG